>Ga0153980_1000397_pt1 | contig 19938 bp, 7 predicted proteins | sample TSGA064MetaG_FD_104722 | JGI IMG/M metagenome (GOLD analysis project Ga0153980, IMG submission 104722) | Attine ant fungus gardens microbial communities from Georgia, USA - TSGA064 MetaG | ecosystem: Host-associated > Fungi > Mycelium > Unclassified | place: USA: Georgia, Magnolia Springs State... | reverse complement strand
TGCCGCTAACTCATCCAAGGATATATAGGATTCAAAAGAAGTTGGTTTTTCATAATTAATTCCCCAGTAATTGAAATTATCATTCATATAGGTAACCAGTTTTAGGTACTCTTCTGCCCTTCCAGAGCCAGAATGAACAAAAAATAAGTTCTTATTCGTCTTGGTATTTTCTTTAAGCAGAATCAAGCCCTCAATGTTGCATGACTCATTTTTCTTTACCGAGCTGATATATTCCATCATATTTGCTATATAGGGATTCATATATAATTCGGCTAATGGAATGGATATACCCAACTCAGTCTTTATTTTATTAATCACCACCGTTGCTTTTAGTGAATGCCCACCTAAGTCAAAGAAGCTGTCGTTAATCCCGATATCCTTTTTATTAAGAACTTCACCCCATATTCTTGCTAAAACCTCTTCCGTCTTATTTCGAGGTGCAACGTATTGGGTTTGATTGGATGAGCTGTCGCTGTCTGGCTCTGGTAATGCTTTTCTGTCTATTTTACCATTGGAGGATAGTGGCATCTCACTAAGTTGCACAAAATATGACGGAATCATATAATCCGGCAAGGTTTTTGACAAGCTTTGTCGGAGTCCACTTGATGAAACTTCATCATCCATTACCACATAGGCACATAAGAACTTGTCTCCGGTTATATCTTCTTTGGCCATGACCACTGTTTCTTTTACTGATTCCAGCTCCAATAAACGACTCTCAATTTCCCTTAGCTCGATTCTATAACCACGAATCTTTACCTGATGATCTATTCTGCCTAAAAACTCTATGTTGCCATCAGGAAGCCAGCGAGCCAAGTCACCTGTTCGGTATAGCCTACCTACTCCATATGGATTTTCTACGAATTTCTCTTCTGTTAACTCTGGCTGATTTAAGTAACCTCTTGCCACTCCTTCTCCGGCAATACATAATTCTCCAGGTACTCCTATCCCGCACAGCATCTGTTTATTCATGATATGTACTTGCGTGTTTGATAGGGGAGAACCAATGGATATCTTTGTTTCAATACCTGCGGGTATTTTCGTTGCAGTAGACCAGACAGTGGTTTCCGTTGGACCATAAACATTAACAAGTTCTGTGTCAAACCTTTTTAACAGGCCACTTAACATTGGATCATACGGTTCACCCCCTAGTAGAATCACTTTAAGATGACGCAAATATTTAAGGGTATCTCTGTCTGACAAGTATAACTTCATTTTACTGGGAGTCGTCTGCAAAACATCTACCTGATACTTCTCAACCAATTTTGAAAATTCCCCTGGATCTTTTTGCTGGGCATCATTTGCAAGTATGATCATCATACCATTCAACAGCGATAAAATATTTTCGGTTACAAAAATATCGAATGATACAGCGGTAACCGATACAATACGCTGACACTCATCTGTTATGTATTTTCCTTTTATATTAAAGGGATTTGTTTGACAATAGTTAACAATATTTTTGTGTTCTATCATTACTCCCTTAGGCTTTCCTGTTGTACCCGATGTGTAGATACAGTAAATTAAATCCTCTGCCTGATTAACACCTATTGGATTCTCATCATGACCTTCCCCTAGCCCTACTTTTTTAAGGTCGAGGACAGGAATTGACGTTTCGATATCGACTTGGTAAGTTAAGACAACCTTCGGTCGACAATCCTCAAGCATATACTGAACTCGCTCTAATGGAAACTTAGGATCAATAGGAACATATGCTCCTCCTGCCTTAATGATACCATAGATTCCAACTATCATCTCCATGCTTCGCTCGGCTAAAATTGCTACATAATCATCTGGACCTATACCTAAGTCTCTTAATTCATGGGCTAGGACATTGGCTCTTTTGTTAAGCTCTTCGTACGTCAGTTCCTCTTCTTCAAATACTACGGCAACACCTTTCGGCGTCTTCGCCACTTGCTCCTCAAACAACTGGACGACTGTTTTATTTCTTGGATAATCCACATCTGTATCATTGAATTCATACAGTAATTGGTGACGTTCTTCCCTTGAAAGGAAATCTATATCACCAATTTTAACCGTTCTGTTATCTGTGATAGCGATTAGGACATTTTGCCAATGCTTAACCAGACGTTCGATTGTTTCATCACTGAACAATCCGGTACAGTAGTCCACATTGAGTGATAATGTCTCATTGACGTCCATGACGTTAAACGTTAAATCAAATTGAGCAACTGTTTCACCGACACGATAAGGGGTCATTTGCAGACCGTCAATCTCTAAGTGAGTGATGTCCATGGTATGTAAGACGAACATCACATCAAACAGGGGATTACGGCTTAAGTCACGATGCAAATTCAACTTACTTACTAGCTCTTCAAAGGGATAATCTTGATTTTCATAAGCACGCAAAGCACTTTCTTTCACTTCGTTCAAAAATGTGGCATAACTTTTTGTACTGACTGGATAATTTCTCAAGGCTAGTGTGTTTACAAACATCCCAATAATATTTTCCAAATCTACATGGGAGCGACCAGCAATGACATTTCCGATAATAATGTCCTCCTGATTCGTGTATTTAAAAAGTAGAATGTAGATCGAAGATAGCAAAATCATATATAATGTTGCGCCAGTTTCTTTTGAAACTAGATGTAACTTTTCAATCAACTGGGGATCTAATGGCAAATTGCCACTATTTTTACTAGATGATCGCGTTGCTGACCTTGGATAGTCAAGGGGGAAGCTCAGAAATGGGATTTCATCTGAAAATTGTTCTAACCAGTATTTTTCTTGCTCAAGTAACTTTTCTGACTTGAAAAATTGATTTTGCCAATGAGAAAAATCTTGATAACGAATTTGTTGATCAGGAAGTTCATGTCCCTCATATAGGGCTATAAACTCGTGAGTCAATATGACAATTGACATACCGTCAGTAATGATGTGATGCATATCAAACAGCAAAAAATGCTTGTTCTGATTTATTTTTATCAACCCAATTCGAAGTAACGGCGCTTTATTTAGATCAAACGGCCGAATAAAATCTTTGATCATTTTATCAACCTGTTTTTCTTCAGCCTCAATATACGCTATTTTAAAATCAATCTCTTCGGCAATCCGTTGTATGAGTTCACCGTCTACCATATCAAAGGACGTTCGCAATGCCTCGTGGCGTTCTACTAATCTGGCAAACGCCATTTCTAAGCGTCTTTTACTTAACAATCCATCTATGATGATGACACTCGAATTGTTGTAAGCGGTACTTTTAGGATCAAGCTGTTGCAAAAGCCACATCCTTTTTTGCGCTGATGACGTTTCGTAAAATGGTCTCTCTTCTAACCGTTGGATTGCCAAATGCGTACTTTCCTTAGCCTTTGCTATGAGCTTTGATATTCCTTCTATAGTAGGATGATTAAAAATTTCATGGACAGGTATTTCTACGTTTAATCTTTCATGTATTTTACTGACTAAAATCGTTGCCTTTAATGAGTCCCCACCTAATTCAAAAAAATCTTCATCAATACCAATTAAGTTAACCTTGAACATTTCTTCAATTATTTTTGCTATTATTTTCTCACTTTCATTAGTAGGGGCTTTGTAATGAACCAAAGTCTGGCTACGATCCTGCACCGTACCACTGAAATCCATCTGTATTTTGTTTTCTGTTCCTCTTTTTCCAACAGGCTCACGGTCGTCAACCGTTACGGGTACATGAATATCAAAGGGAGTTTTTGCAAAAGGGTATGTAGGTAAAGGAATCCTTTTCAACCTTAATCCTTGATTAAAATGATTCCAATTTATATTAAAGCCTTGACTCCATAGCCGGGCAACTTGTTTAAACAAAAAATACTCAGCAGAGTCAACTTTATTTTTGGGAGGAATGGTGTTGATAATTGATACATCATCTCGTTTATTAGCACAACGATTAACAAGCATACTTAAATCCCGCCCTGGTCCAACCTCAACAAACGTATAATTGAATGCTTTTAGCAACGTCTCTATCCCTAGGGTGAACCTGACTGTTTTTCTTAAATGATTAACCCAATACCCTACTTTTGTCACTTCTTTGCCATGGATTTGGTAACCTGTCATACTTGAAATGTACTTTATTTTAGGTTCACTTAGCTGAATTTCACCTAACGCTTTACTAAAACGCTCTAAAATACAGTTGACTGCTTGAGAATGGGCTATATGCAAATTATCTAAGCGCATGCAAATATACTTATGCTGTTTTAGTCTAACTTCAACATCGTGAATCGCCTCTTTTGTCCCTGACACAATACACGTATCTCCATTTGCGACAGATATTGATAATTGGTCAGTGAGAAATGGCTTTAAATGCTCTTCTGAAAGCGGCACACTGATCATAGAGCCCTCAGGCACCTCAGCTAATAGCTTTCCACGTATAGTAATGATTTTAAGGGCATCTTCAAGGGAAAAAACACCTGAAAGGCAAGCTGCAACATACTCACCTGACGAATATCCAATCATGGTTGTAGGACTTAATCCCCAATGCATCAAAAGTTTAGCAAGGGAATATTCTATGATAAATACAATCGGTTGAATCAAATGCATCTCATTCATTCTTTTCTTTGCCCACTCCACGTGATCTGCGTCAGGAAAAAGAATTTGTTTGATATCATACTCAAGTATCGGCTTGATCAGTTTTAAACAATTATCCATTTCACCTCTAAAGAAACAATTGCGCTCATATAACTCCCTACCCATGTTAACATATTGAGCACCTTGACCTGGAAACATAAAGACAAGCTGACTTTTCTCCTCCTTGATCCTATCATTTATCACATTTTTATGAGTTTTACTCGTAAGCTTTTCAATGACATCCTCTGTTGTAGAAGCGACGAGTGCTCGTCTATATGAAAAATCTTTTCTCCCTACTTGAAGGGTATAGGCAATATCAGAAATGTTTTTATCCTTATTTTTTGTTAAAAACTCAAGGAAATTTTCAGTCATTTCTTCAAGAGCAAGTTGGGTTCTAGCTGATAACGTAATGAGGTTATGGTCTCTAAAAATAGGATCAGCCACTTCCTCATATGCTTCAAGAATAGCGTGAGCATTGGTTCCTCCAATGCCAAAACTACTTACACCTGCCCTTAAAGGGTAAATATCCTGACTCCAGGGTGTGAGTTTTTGATTTACAAAAAAAGGGCTGTCTTCAAAATTAATATTAGGATTTGTTTTTTCATAGTTTAAACTTGGTACCAATAAACGATGTTGTAAACAAAGGACAGTCTTAATAAATCCAGCAACACCAGCCGCGGTATCTAAGTGGCCAATATTTGACTTTACTGACCCAATCCCACAATATTGTTTCTTATCAGTATTAAATCCCAGCTTTAAACCTTCAATTTCTATGGGATCTCCCAATACGGTAGCTGTCCCATGTGCTTCAATATAACTGATACTTTCTGAAGAAGCTTCTGCCATTTGCTGAGCCATTTTAATAACCTTTGCTTGTCCCTCAACACTAGGGGCTGTATAGCCTGCTTTAAGAGAGCCATCATTATTAATGGCAGAACCTTTTACGATGGAATAAATATAGTCACCGTCTTTAATGGCATCTTCAAATCTTTTTAAAACAACAATGCCACAACCATTTCCTGGTACCGTTCCTTCAGCTTTTTCATCAAAAGACCGACAGTGTCCATCAGGCGAGGTTACCATTCCTTTTTGATAAAGGTAGCCACTCTTTTTAGGAAGCGTTATACTAACACCTCCGGCCAATGCCATGTCACATTCATAGTTAAGCAGTGCTTGACATGCCACATGAATGGCAACCAATGACGAAGAACAGGCTGTATTAATGGTATAGCTGGGCCCTTTAAGGTTTAAATTATATGAAACTCTTGTACTTAGGGCACTAACACTATTTAATGATAATAACTGCATCTGCTCTGCATAACTGATTTTATTTGTTAAAAACTTTTTAATCCAACTTAAGTTTAAATCACCAGCTGCATAAAAGCCGATTAAGCCTTTGTAAGCTTCAGGGTCATAACCGGCACCTTCCAAAGCTTCCCAACAGCACTCATGCAATATTCTAAGTTGTGGATCCATGACATGAGCTTCACCATAGTTGTAGCCAAAAAACTCATGATCAAAGTGCTCTACTTCTTCTAAGACGCCTTTTGCTTTAATATAATTAGGGTTCTGTAACATGTCATCACTTATACTTTGTGACCTTAATTCTAGATCTGAAAAGAATGATATGGATTCAATCCCATTTTTTAAATTTTCCCAAAATGTTTCAATATTTTTTGCCCCTGGAAATCTTCCTGCTTGACCAATAATCGCTATTTCTAATCCTGTTAAATTGTTTTCTGATTTTATGTCTTCCATTTAACCCCATCCTTTCTCTTTCTTGAATTGATTCAAATTTTTTGTCTATTCCTTTTAACAAGAGCTGCTATATTATTGATAGAATTAAAGTTTTCAATGTTTAATTCAGCCAAATTAACGACCAGATTAAATTCTGTTTCAACATAGTTTAATAGACTCATGGCAAACAGAGAGTTAACAAATCCTAACTCAAAGATATTATCATCATCTGAAAGTTGTATTTCATCGTCAAGGTCCACTAAATTTTCCTCAATAAATGATCTTATTTTTTGATTAATTTCCATATCCATTCTCCTTTCAATTACTCACTTCTTTTTTTTGATCTTTTTTTCATTTTATCTTTCCGACTTTGTACAAATGCTTCCCGATCTCTTAATTCAGTTTCATGATCTTTATCATTATGCAAATAGTCTGCCATCCCCTTAACGGTAGGATACCTAAATAGCATTACGACTGGCTCATCCCTATTAAACTGCTCATTGATTCTAGATATTAACACAGTCGCCTTTAAAGAGTGCCCACCTAGTTCAAAGAAGTTATCATTAATCCCGATCTTCTCTTTATTTAGCACCTCACTCCAGATTTTAGTTAGCATCCTTTCGATTTCATTTCTTGGTCCTATATAAGCCGCCAATCTGTTCTCAACTGGTTCTGGTAACGCTTTTCGATCTATCTTTTTATTTGATGTGAGCGGCATCTGTTCCAATCTCATAAAGGTCGTTGGAATCAAATAATATGGAAGGGTTTTTGATAAATGCTGCCTCATTTCACTTTTGGAAATTTCTCCTTCTGACACCATATAGGCAACCAAATACTTATCTTTGGTTTCATCTTCACGAGCTAATACCACTACTTCCTTCACACGATCATGTTTTAAAATCTGACTCTCTATTTCTCCCAACTCGATTCTAAAACCACGAATCTTAACCTGATGATCTATTCTACCTAAATATTCTATATTGCCATTAGGTAACCAACGAGCTAAATCTCCTGTCCGATACATCCGCTCTCCATCCAGAAATAGATTGGGAATGAATCTCTCTGCTGTTAAGGCTGGACGATTTAAATAACCTCGTGCTAGACCATCACCTGAGATATAAAGTTCGCCTGTAATGTTTAACGGACATAGCATCTTGTTTTGATCTAAAATATAAGCCGTTAATGTTGGAATAGGACGTCCTATATTGCTTACCCTTGTTCTCATATCCATATTTGATAGTAACTTATAGGTAGCATGGACTGTCGTTTCGGTGATTCCATACATATTAATTAATGATATCTGTGGATATTTGGTATTAAAATCCAATAACATTTCCGGTATTAATTGCTCTCCTCCAAAGATGACTTTTCTTAAAGCAAAATCTTTTCTTTCATTTGATGTTGCTAATTTAATAAATTGGTAAAATGCCGATGGTGTTTGATTTAAGATTGTGACGTTTTGGGTTTCGCATAAACGAACAAATTGATTGACGTCCTTTGTCGTAGCCACGTCAATGATAATCAATTTTCCTCCGTATAATAAAGCGCCATACATTTCCCAGACTGAAAAATCAAAACAAAAGGAGTGAAACATCGTCCAAACATCTTTTTCTGTAAAGTCAAAAAGATTTCTGTCATTAAAGAGTAGTCTAACTACATTCCGATGCTCAATCATCACACCTTTAGGAACACCTGTAGAGCCAGAGGTATAGATGATATACGCTAAGTCATTTGAGCGGTTTAGTTGATCTAAATTCTCAACGTTTCTTGTATAAAGTACCTCATCAAGGTTAAGCCGCTTGCCATCAAATTCAACCTTCTCACTCAATCCAGACTGGGTCAACAATATTTTCGCCCCACTATCTGCTAGCATGAATTTGATTCGCTCCTCAGGATATATTGAATCAATTGGCAAATAGGCGCCGCCTGACTTCAAGATTCCTAGGATCCCAATGATCATTAAAGGCGATCGCTCCACCATAATCCCAACTATTTCACCCACTTCTACACCGTCAGCACGTAACATATTCGCTACAAGATTTGCTTTCGCGTTCAACTCCCTGTAGATCATCCTTTCTTCACCAAATATCAAGGCAACGTTGTCAGGTGTTTTTATCACTTGTTCTTCAAACAGCTGATGGAGTGTTTTATCTCTTGGATAATCTGCAGATGGATCATTGAATTCATTTAGTATCTTTTCTCGTTCATCCTTCGACAAAATGTCAATTTCAACAACCTTCATCTGTTTATCAGCTATTACAGCAGATAAGATGGTTGCAAAATATTGACTCATCCTTTTTATCATCTCACCATCTTCGAAACAAGTAGATTGAAAGTTTATCTTTACTGTATCTTGGATAGTTATGGCCAAAGTTAAATTGTAATTTGTTCTTTCTACGGTAGAATAATCATTAATTTTTAAAACGCCTTCTTGATAGTCTTCCATATTTAAGGGGTAGTTCTCAATGACTACCAGAGAATTAAAAAGCTGTGAAGGGTTGTCTAACCCAGCATATGCATTGATCTCCACCAAAGGGGTGCTCTCGAACTCATGGCCCTCTTTAATTCTTTCGTTTACTTTTTTTAATAGTTCCAAGACTGTTTGTTCTTCATGGGAACTGATCCTCAAGGGAATTGTATTGATAAAGAGACCCACCATATGCTCAGTTCCTTTAATGGGATTATTTCGACCTGAGGTTGTGATTCCAAACATAATATCATGGGTGTTATTAAGTTTCTGCACCAGACACCCCCAAACAACATACAATACAGTTGCAACGCTTATTCCATTCTCTTTTGCAAAGTCTACAAGTTGATCCTTAACATCTTTTCCTAAAACACAATGATAACTTTTCACCTCGGTTAAACTCGCTCGACTGAATAAGTCATCATTTGGCACCACACCATTCAGATAATTTTCCCAATAAATTTTTTGCTTAGCTTTATCCTGAGAACCAAGCCATTTTACATATTCGCTAAATTTGTTTTTAAAGGTCTCTTTAAGCCCCAAACCTCTAAACAGATCTCCATAAGCACTTATTAATTCTTTAATAATAATGGCATTACTCCAACCGTCATAGAGAATGTGGTGATGACTAATAATCATGGTAAATTGATTCTCAGCACATTTACATAGAGCAACTCTTAACGTTTCTTTTTCAATATCTATTCTGCTTTGCAAATCAACCTGTTTGATCTCTTCCAAACATTTTCCTCTTTCGACACTATCACTACCTGAGAAATCATAACAACGCATGACAACCCGATGATTTTTAAGAACAATCTGTACGGGCTTACTAATGTTCTTCCATCTATAAACGACTCTTAACATTTCGTTGCTTTTTATCACAAAATCCCAAGCTTGCTGTAATAAATCTGAGTCTATATCACCTTCTAGATTAATACTAACCTGCTCGTGGTACTCTAGATTGGTTGGATCCTTGATGTAATGAAATAGCATTCCTTCCTGCATCGGTGTCAAAGTTATAATATCTTCAATGTTATTTTTTGCAATTTTTGTCTGCATATTTTTCTCCTACACCTCTCCCTTTATGTTTGTGTTTAATGTTATTTTCATAGGTGATAAAAACAAGTTTTCATCCTTAGCTTAAATTTTTTTTGCAAAATTTCTAGCAAATCTTTTCCCCAATAACATTTGATGTATTTCATTACTGCCTTCAATAATTTCCAGCATTTTTGAATCTCGATAATACCTTGAAACTGAACAATTTTCATGACAACCAACGGCTCCCATAATTTGAACTGCATTTCCAGCATGACGAGTAGCAGCCATGGTTGTAAAGTACTTCGCTCTCATAATTTTTTCACTAGCATCCGGTGCGTTCTCATTTTTAGCAAACGTAGAGTCCATACACAGCAACCGGGCAGCCTCATAATCGACACCCATATCAGCAATCATTTTTCTAATAGCGCCATGATCTATTAAGTTTTTACTGAAAGCTTTTCTCTTTAAGGCATGCTTGCTGCATACTTCTAAACAACCTCTTAAAATCCCAAGAGCTGCAAAAGAAACACTTACCCGACCAAAATCTAAAGCGTAAGGCGCGATATAAGTTAAGGCAGCGCCCTCTCTTCCAATCATATTTTCTTTCTTGACCAGACATTGATCAAAATTTAGTGCCGCCAAGTGTCCAGCTCTAAAACCTAACATATCTTTTATTGGCGTTATGTTGAGCCCTGGCGTATTCCTTTCAACCAGACATGCGATAGGACTTCCATCAAGTTTTCCAAATACTAATATCATATCTGCTCGAGCACCAAAAGTGATCCATTTTTTTTCCCCATTTAATACAAAATGGTCTCCATCTGACTGATACTCAGTTGTCATGGCAGAGATATCACTTCCGGCTCCTGGCTCCGTTAAGGCAAAAGCACCCAATAGATCCCCTTTAGCCGCAAGAGGTAACCAACGCCCTTTTTGTTCTTCAGTTCCCCATTTAAGAATGGTCTGCACAATCATCGTATGAACATTAAATAACCCACTTAAAGAAGTACTGCTTTTAGCCATGGACTCAGTAAACATGCCATAGGTAAGGCAGTCCCAGCCAAGTCCTCCATATTCTATAGGAAGACTTCCACCTAAGTATCCTGCTTCTCGACAAATATCTATTATTGATTCTGGAATACTCCCTTCCTTCTCCCATTGATTGGCATAAGGATCAATATTGCGCTTAACAAAATTTAAAAATTCATGATATTTTTCTTGTTTTTGCTGAGATAGATTATTCATCATTTTAGCACCCCTTTAATTTTGCGCTTGTTTTTGCGCTTTATATGAGTCGCAAAAGCGACCACCACTTCTATAAACCGTGTTGTAAAACAATCGGTAAAGCTAAAGATTAGACTAGTTATGATATTTATAAAAACCTGCTCCTGTTTTTCTCCCTAGTTGTCCAGCATCAACCATTTTCTTGAGCAATGGGCAACAACGAAATTTACTGTCTTGATAGTTCTCATATAAAACATTTAATGAATTAACAACGGTATCAAGCCCGATTAAATCAGCTGTTTCTAATGGTCCCATTGTATGACCATAGCATTTCTTAAAGATAGCATCCACTTGCTCAGGCGATGCAACTTGATCTTGAACAACAAAAGCAGCTTCATTCATAAATAAATGGGATATTCGATTAGATACAAAGCCAGGATAATCATTGACGACAATTGTAGATTTTCCTATTTGTTTCATTAATTGATTGACGATCTTCACACTGTCATCCGTTGTATGGAAGCCGCGAACGACTTCAACGCAAGCTTTAAGGTAGACAGGGTTCATCAAATGGATGCCAATTACTTTATCTTGACGTTTTGTTAAGCTAGCAATTTTTGTGATCGATATACAAGAGGTATTGACACCAAAACATATTTTTGGCTCACATATTTCATCTAACTGTCCGTATATTTCTCCTTTAATATCCCAGTCTTCAGTAGCATTTTCAATAATGAATTGACAGCTGCTTACGTCGCTCATCGTTGTTGTAAAGTGAATTTTTTTTAAAACCTCCTCACTTGTTAATTTGGGAGCCGTTTTTCTTAATAAGGGTGTGAGCCTGATGGTCTTGAGTATTTCAGCTTTAGCTTTTTCTAGTATTGTAAAAGAAAGATCAACTAACACCACATTGATATCATTAAGAATTAAATCAACAGCAACTCCCGTTCCCATTACCCCGGCACCAATAACACCAATTTTACTAATATTCATTTTAAAACCTCCCAATAATTGAGCACGCTCTTACACTTTAGATGTGCTACAAAACTAATTACTAATACTCATAAAATTTAAAATTTTCTAAAGGCTAGTTTGGTGTACCTTTCATTAGAAATCTTCTACAAAAGATATTTTAATTTTCCTATTTACTTTTCTTAGCTGGACTTTTGATTTCAGTCCTTCTTTTCACGTGTTCTGGGTAGTCTTTACATCAACATATTTTGGATAATCCTGAATGATAGATAGATCATTTTCAAAGATGATATTCCCTTCTCCATCATTGGATATTTCTTGGAAATTAGAAAATACGTATGTAACATGCATCATCTTATTTCTTTCAGTTACTCGAAAATCTGCTAGAAGCCTTTTTCCTTCCTGTTTTGCTTGCTTCATTATGTATGAAAGCAAAATCGTTCCAACCCCTCTAGACATAACTCGGCAAGACATTAGTAATAATTTTATCAGCCACTGAGTTTCATTTACTTCAACTAAGGCAATCCCAATTTTTCCATAAGATCCGTATTTATCAGTTAACTCACAAACATATAATTTATGAGTCGAAGATTTAAGGTACATCATAAGTTCTTCATAACCATAACATTTGCCAGTTGAATTAAGTTGGTTAGTTCTTATCGTTAATTCTTCTGCTCTTTTTAAATCTTCTTCCTTTGCTTCTGTAATGGTAAACCTCATATTTAATGACGAAAGAAATTTATCGTGTGGACCTTGATAAGACCTTTCTGCTTCTTGTCTATCCATATCTTCTAAGTACATGAATCTTCTTCGTTTTGAATCCTCTGTGATAAATTCAGGTACTAATCTTGGATTATCAAGAAGGGCCTTGTATTCTAAGGCATTCATACAGGTAATTTCAGAGTGAACACTTTTCACTTCATCTAATTCAAATAGTTGATCATCTATAAATAAAATGGTATCCATTCCAATATTAAGTTTTTTTTGGATCTCACTTACGCCATAAGATTTTGCATCCCATGATATTTGCGGATACAAGAAGTATTGATCCATACTAAATACTTTTAGCTGATTTATCGCGTCCGTATAATTATTTTTACTTGCAATAGAATGCAAGATTCCTCTTGAATCTAATTCAATAATAATATCTTTAATGCCTTCTTTTAATTCCACTTTATCATCTTCCGAAAGCACCCCTTCCCAAAGTGTATGATCCAAGTCCCAAATAACGCATTTAATTAATTTCAAAAAATCACCGCCTTTATTTTAGTTCAATAAACCATTTTCTCCTATTTCATTTTCTAGTCTAATCTTATTGTTTAACTGGTTGATTTCCATCTGTTTTTAGATCTCTTCTTTTTTTGGTTCATCATCCATGCCATATCGTTTATCAAACAAATGGAAGCCTCTAAATATAAACAAATTAATAGGGTTGCCAATCCTGTAAAAGCCACTGCTGATAAAAGGGTTCCTGGCCCCCATACTGCTGCGGTCCTCCACCCAATTCCATCAAAAAACATTCTCGGCAATTGAGTCACGAAAAAAGCTAATAGTGCTAAAAATGCTGTCAAAAAACAGATGACCATAATACCTTTTGAATTAGGTCTGGCAAAAAATCGCTGTTTTTTCTTGATTTTCATAATGAGTCTAGCGATTAAAACGATCATGAACAGTATAACACCTATCGAAACACAGATAACCATGACTGCAACTCGGTCGAGTAACAGAAACATATCAGGTGTCTCGAAGATTGAGGGCTCAAAACCTTGAATGATATCCCTAACATTCAGTGCAATCTCTTCTGTAAATGGAGTGTTCAAATTTGCTAGCACCGCAATACCCATGCCATTTTCAGGATCTAATCTGATGTTTGAAGAAAAATTTGGATTACTACCAGAATGAAAAGTTTCTTTTGTTAATCTATTGACAAACCAACCCATAGTATAAGATACATCACTCTCTTGCTGAAGGGGTGCACCAAATTCAACATCGTGTGACCTATCAATTAAACTTTGATCGAACGTGTTGTCGTCATGAAAGCCTAGTTGCTTCATCATCCATAATGCCATATCATTCCCACTACTGAGGATATAACCTGCTGGTATGTTTCCTCGATAAATCGGTGCATCGAATTCTCTTGCTCTTAGAAAATTTATCTTGTAGCCAGTCGCCATTTCAGTTCCAGTATCTTCTCTGAACATGTACGTGTTTGTTAAGCCAATGGGGTTCAATATATTCTCTGTCATATAGGCCTCGTAGGACTGGCCTGTTTGCAATTCGATGATTAGACCTAATATATTATAGTTAATCGTTGCATAACTGTACGACGCACCAGGCCTTGTTTGAAGCTCAATTCCTATCAAAGTGCGCACCGTTTCCTCTAAAGCATCATCGGCTATGCTTTCGGGAATCTTATCTATTGAGCGAAACGGAATTCCACTGGTATGATTCATAACTTGCTCAACCGTGACAACCGCTTTTTCACCGTTATATCTCATCTCTAGCCAAGGAATATAGTCTTCAACAGGTGCACTAAAATCAATTAAACCCTCACTTTCTAATTTCAACATCGCTAACCCTGTAAAAGCTTTACTGTTTGAACCCAACTCAAAAATTGTGTCCATTGTAACTTTAATTCTATTTCTTACATCAGCGTATCCAAATCCCTTTGCATAGATCACTTCACTTCCACTAACAATGGCCAATGACACACCAGGTATTTTTCCAGCAGCCATGCTACTTTCGACGGATTCGTTAATCATATCAATCTGAGATTGTGTCAGTGTAAACCTTACATCATCTGTTCTTGCCATAGCAACAGTTTGCCTGACTAAGAAAAACATGAGTACAACTATTAAATATAATGAAATTACTTTAATTTTTCTCATCACTAATTCTCCTTAATGTAGTGATTAAAACAATAAGTTATCTAAATCATCTTGCGAAATGTCAGAAGCTGTAAAATCTGAAGGTGTAAATTTTTTATCAGACTCTGAGCTACTGAGCTTAATTATTTCATCCATTCTATTCACATACATATTCAATAAATTTTGCACAGTTTCATCTAAAAATTTATTTCGACTATAAACTATTGTTACGATTAACTTTCCATCAATGATAATGGCATTAATATCTAAAATCGCAGTTAGCATGTTAGTTTTGTCAGTATCAAACTCGTAACCCACATCAGCTATCTCAAATGAGTTTCTCTTCATACTACTTTCATTGCTTCCAAGATAGTTAAACCTAACATAGCGATTATGATTGGCATTAAATTCTTTTTTTAAATACTTAAGAATTCCGAAGTCAAAACCTTTATTGGGGACTTTTCTCATCTGCTCTTTTAAAAATTTAATATTAACATCAAGGTCGCCATCCTGTAGCTTTAAATTTAGCGGATACAGACTTGTGAACCAACCAATGGTTCGCGACACGTTAAGTCCACTATCCATTTCTTCCCTGCCATGACCTTCGATTTCAATTACAATATCGTTTTGTCCTGTTAAGTCTTTGAGAATTGTCGCTAATGCAATGGTTAGTGTTTCATGTATATCAATGCTATATACATGATTTACCACCGTCAGTAATTGCTTGGTTTTTTCGACTTCTAATTCTACACTCAATGTTGTTGACTGACCTATGGTATCGCATCCAGTATTAAAATCAACAGGATAATTAAATTGAGAGAGCAACGTATCTGACCAATACTTTTTTTCATAATCAAAACTATTTTCACTATATTTATTAAGCCAGGTAGACCAAGCCATAAACGAATGTGTTTTTAAAGGCAATTTCACATCTTGATGATTGATCTCACTCAACAGGTAGTCAAAATCTTCAAGAATGATTCTCCACGAAACTCCGTCAACAATAAGATGGTGAGCTGTCAGTAAAAGCAAATATCCTCGGGCGCCTAAATTAAAAGCACCTGTTTTAAAAAGAAGATTCTTTTCAATCTCTAACCCTGATTTTAGTTTAAACCCCAATTGTTCTACTAGTCGATCTTGTTCATCACTTGAATAGGCAGATAGATCAAAATAATTGATTGCGATATCTGTGATTTGGTTATTGTAAAACAATCTTTCATTTGAGCGATCATAATTTAATCTCAAAGTATCGTGATGCTTGATTAATTTTACTAAAGCTTTTTTGATGTTATTGATCTCAAAGCGATCCATTTTTAAAAAAATTGATTGATTATAGTAATTTTCATTGGCAAATTTCTGTTCAAAAAACCAGTTCATTATTGGAGTTAATTTAAAGCTACCAGAAGTCAATCCTTGATCTACTAAGATTTCATTGTCTGCTATTTTTACAACCTCAGCTATCTCTTTTATCGTCTCATAACTCAAAATATCTTTTGGTTTGATGACATACCCTGTGTTGACTAACTTTGAGGAGATTTGGATGGCCTTTATTGAGTCTCCTCCAATTCGATAAAAATTATCATTCATGCTTACGTTATCTAAACTCAAAACTTCAGATATGACCCTCGCTAATTCTCTTTCAATTGGGGTTTTAGCTGCTTCAAATTTACTGATCTTTATCTCAGGCTCTGGCAATAAAGAATAGTCAATCTTACCGTTGATCGTTAAAGGGAGCTGCTCAATAAAGACAAAATTTGTCGGCATCATGTAGCGTGGTAACATTTCAGAAAGTTTATTTTTAAGTTCTTGTTCTGAAACTCCCAAAGAGATGACATAGGCATTTATTACCCGATGTTCTAATGAATCTTTTAACACAACAACTGCCTGTTCAACACCCGTAATTTTTGTTAAGCATCTTTCTATTTCGCCAAGCTCAACGCGATGCCCCCTTATATTAACTTGGTTATCCACTCTACCTATATATTCGATTATTCCATTTTTTAAATACTTAGCCTGATCACCGGTTTTATACATTAACTGATCAATTACAAACGGATTTTCTATGAATTTTTTCTTAGTCAATTTGTTGTTGTTTAAATATCCCTTAGCAACGCCATCTCCTGATATGTAGATCTCTCCTGGCAATCCTACTGGCATCACATTCAAGGCCTCGTTTAGAATATATATTTGCATGTTGTCTATAGGATTTCCTATAGGAACCGATTGGCCTTTGTCTTTTTCCTCATCATATTTGTGTATCATACAGCCAACAACGGTTTCCGTTGGTCCATATTCATTGTATATTTCAACCCCACCAAATCCATCGTTAATTTCTTTAGCCAAACTAACCTTTAACTGATCCCCGCCAACAATAAATCTAAGTACATCCGAGTTTGTATAATCAACTCCTTTTAACAACTCAAGATGTGCAGGCGTAAGCTTGATAACCGTGACTTTATTTTCTCGCAATATTTTATACAAGACGAATTCATCTTCACTGTTATCATAAATCACTATTTTTTTCCCGGAAACCAAAGGTGTGAAGATAGATGTTACCGTCAAATCAAAAGCAATTGAAGAATACAATGCCATTGCTTCAAATTCACGTTTGAAATATGTTTTATTGGCCCACCAGATATAATTTGTGAGTCCTTGATGCCCGACCATTACCCCTTTAGGCATTCCTGTTGAACCTGACGTATAAATGATATATGCTAAATCATACATGCTAGTTTTATTAAGTGGGTTGTTTGTATCATATGAACTCATCTGGACATTATTTATATTAATTTTTTCTCCTGCAAATACTATGCCATTTAATTTAATGTTGGTGAGCAAAAGCTTACTCCCTGAGTCTTTGAGGAGATAATTTATTCTTTCAACTGGATAATCAGGATCAATGGGCAAATAAGTTGCTCCAGCTTTAAAAACCCCTAAAATGCTAATGACAAGCTCAAATGAATGGGTTTTTAAAACAGCTACAATCGTTTTTGATCCTACGCCCTTATCTATTAGATAACCGGCAAGTTTATTAGCTTTTTCGTTCAATTTTTGATAAGTTAATACATGGCCTTCAAACTCAAGAGCAACTTTATCTGGATGCCTTTTTGACTGTTCTTCAAACAGTTGAACTACCGTTTTGTGAGGATACGTTCTTTTAGTTCTATTAAAATCATACAACCTATCATTAGCTTCATCAGGGCAAACAAGCTGTACATCTTTAATCAATAGTTCTTCATCCATCAGCTGCCCAGCAATATGAAGGATGGATTTTTGCATGACTTCAATCTCGGTTTCTGTATATTCCTGTGTTTTATAGTCAATCTCCAACACTATATTTTTTTCTGCCCATTCCTTAACAATCAATTGCATAGAATAACTTTGATTACCATTGTAATGTTCCTCAACTGTAACATCAATCCCGTCAATTTTATGATCCATGTTCATATTATAGTAATTAACGGTTACCTTAAATAAGCTGTCATAACCTGATTTACTTATTTCTAAATCTTTAACGATAAGGTCATAAGGATACTTTTGATTAAAAAAACAGCATATAATCTCCTCATTAACTTGGTCGATTAAATCCACTACATTTATTTCTGGATTCAACAAGATGCGTAAAGGCATTGTACTCGTAAACATTCCTACAGTACTGCGTTGAATCCTATTTGTCCTATTGAATACCCCTGTTCCTATGATTAAATCTTTTTCATTGGTGACCTTGTGAATATATATCATCATTACCGCCGCAAAAAAAGTGTTTAAGGAGCATTTTTTATAGTCAATAAAATGCTTTATTTTGCACGTTAAGTTGGTATTAATCTCTAGCCTGCTCTTAGCACCCTCTACAGTCACCCCAGCGTTATATAAAAATGCACTAGGTGGGATTTTAAGTTTTTCAATCCAGAAATCTTGATTTTTGATGAATCTTTTTGAGCCTAAATATTTTGCTTCATTGTTAATAAAGTTTAGATAAGAAAAATTTTGATTTGCCGTGATCTCTTCGTGACGAAGCAATTGGCTATAAATTTCACAAAGTTGGTTTTGAATCAATGAGATGGACCAACCATCGGCAATAATGTGATGTATTTTAAGTAAAACCCCATATTCTTCATCACTCATCTTGTAGATAGCAAAATAAAATAACGGATCTTTGAATAAGTTAAAGCTTTGTTTAAAAACAGTCTTAACCCATGTTTGATACTCAGTTTTATGATCGAAAGACTTGCTAAAATCAAGAAAATCGATCTCCTGTTTCTCAAATGCTTCGATATACTGCATCGGTTTATCGTCTTCTTCTATGAATCTAAGTCTCATTGCTTCATTGTTTTTTATAATATGGTTAAGGGTCTTTTTCATCAATTCAATATGTATTTTACCCTTTATGTTTAAACTTCCACCAATATTGTGAAGAGAAGAGCCTCCATGAACTCGTTCAATGTACCAAATTCTTTTCTGCGGATGTGTTAATTCATAATACTTAACCTCTTTGCATAACATACTGATCCTCCTTATTCAGTTATATTTACTCTCACTTTTAGTATGAATTTGATGAAAAATGTTTTCCCGCCATATATATTTCTGAATAGCTTACCGTAAACAATATTGTTTTTATGTCGAAAAATGCTAATTGACTAAAAAATTTTGAAAAATGTCTTTACTATGTAAACTAACAACATTAAAAGTCCAATTCTCCTAATAGGTATTGAAGAAAAGGAATACTAAGAAACCAAAAAAAGAGAGCTTATTTATAACAGTTAAACTTATATTACTAAAGGGAGATATAATAAATTTAAAATTTATGTTTACCGCTTAAATTAAAGTAATGTAAACATCTAAAGTTGCAATTATAGTTGACATCCAAAGATACCAACTTTAAAAACTTTTTATCCATTAATATCTCCTCCTATATTTCTGGTAGGTACTTCTTGCTTCTATTAACTATTTATAATACAACAAACCATCTTCCATGAAATCTTTAACCACACTTACTTTATTTCACCTGTTTTGGAAATATCATATACACTTAACACCAAATATACGAGTGTGCTTTTACTTGTTCTACTCCAACCC
>Ga0153980_1000396_pt1 | contig 19992 bp, 18 predicted proteins | sample TSGA064MetaG_FD_104722 | JGI IMG/M metagenome (GOLD analysis project Ga0153980, IMG submission 104722) | Attine ant fungus gardens microbial communities from Georgia, USA - TSGA064 MetaG | ecosystem: Host-associated > Fungi > Mycelium > Unclassified | place: USA: Georgia, Magnolia Springs State... | reverse complement strand
TATAGTTAGCGTTTAAAATCGCCACCGAGCTGGCCTGTTTTAACCCTTCCGCGCCCATCATGCGGATATACATCCAGCTGATTGGCAGGATAGAAGCGCTGCCAAACGGCGCGGCAGAAACGGCACCCTGCTGTGTCAGCACCTCATCAAGCTGCACCACGCTGTGGCCCGGCACAAAAGGTGCCAGATGCGCTTTCACGCCAATCGGCCCCATGCCCGGCCCGCCGCCGCCGTGCGGAATACAGAAAGTTTTATGCAGATTAAGATGCGAAACATCCGCGCCAATATAGCCAGGCGTGGTGATGCCAACCTGCGCGTTCATATTGGCCCCGTCCAGATAAACCTGGCCGCCGTACTGATGAACGATCTGGCAAACTTCGCGGATAGTTTCTTCATATACGCCGTGCGTGGACGGATAGGTCACCATAATGCAGGACAGCGCGTCGCCAGCCTGCTCCGCCTTCAGCCGTAAATCGTGCAGATCGATATTGCCTTGTTTGTCACAGGCGACCACGACTACTGCCATACCGGCCATCTGCGCGGAGGCAGGATTGGTGCCGTGTGCCGAACTGGGGATCAGGCAAATATGCCGACCGCCTTCATTGCGGCTTTCGTGATAGCGCCGAATAGCCAGTAAACCGGCATATTCGCCCTGCGCGCCAGAGTTTGGCTGCATGCACAGCGCATCGTAGCCGGTTAGCTGCACCAGCCATTGCGACAGCTGGCCGATCATCTGCAAATAGCCCGCTGCCTGATCGACCGGACAGAAGGGATGCAGCTCGGCAAATTCTGGCCAGGTAATAGGGATCATTTCTGCTGCGGCGTTAAGCTTCATAGTGCAGGAGCCGAGCGGGATCATCGCCTGGTTCAGCGCCAAATCTTTCCGCTCCAGGCTGTGCATATAACGCATCATCTCGGTTTCGCTGTGATAGCGGTTAAAAACCGGATGGCTCAGGATGGCATCTTTACGCAGCATAGCGGCAGGCACGGAGACGCCTTCAACAACGGCTTTGTCCAGCCTATCGATATCCTGCCCGTGATTTTCACCCAGCAGCACGGAAAACAGCGCCGCCACGTCTTCACGCAGCGTGGTTTCATCCAGCGTGATGCCTACTACATTGTCGATATCGCCGCGCAGATTGATGCCAAAGCTCAGCGCCCTGTCCAGCACGGCGGCCTTATCGGCAACCTCAACGGTCAGCGTGTCGAACCAGCTTTGATGGCGCAGCGTCAGCCCGCCCTTTTGCAGCCCGGCGGCAAGAATGTCGGTCAGGCGATGAATACGGGAAGCGATGCGCTTCAGGCCGTGTGGGCCGTGAAAAACGGCGTAAAGGCTGGCGATATTGGCTAACAGCACCTGTGAAGTACAGATATTGGAATTCGCCTTTTCACGGCGGATATGCTGTTCGCGCGTCTGCATCGCCATGCGCAGTGCCGTATTACCTGCGGCATCCCGCGATACGCCGATAACGCGGCCCGGCATCGAACGTTTATATTCATCACGCGCGGCAAAGAAAGCCGCGTGCGGCCCGCCGTAGCCCATAGGAACGCCAAAGCGCTGTGCTGAACCAAAAACGATATCCGCGCCCTGCTTGCCCGGCGCTTCCAACAGTACCAGCGACATAAAATCCGCAGCCACGCTGACCAAAACTTTGCGCGCCTTCAGCTCGCCGATAAGCGTGGTGTAGTCATGGACTTCACCCGTCGTACCAACCTGCTGAAGCAGAACGCCAAACAGATCTTCCTGCTCCAGTGCTTTTTCCGCCTGGCCTACCAGCACTTCAAAGCCAAACGTTTCCGCGCGCGTGCGCACCACGTCCAGCGTTTGCGGATGAATATCTTCGGCGACAAAAAAGCGATTGGCGTTTTTCAGCTTGCTGACGCGCTTTGCCATCGCCATCGCTTCAGCGGCGGCGGTCGCCTCATCCAGCAGCGAGGCGGAAGCGATATCCAGCCCGGTTAAATCCAGCGTGACCTGCTGGAAATTCAGTAGCGCTTCCAGACGGCCCTGGGAAACTTCAGGCTGGTAAGGGGTATAAGCGGTGTACCAGCCGGGATTTTCCAGCATGTTGCGCAGGATGACGGGCGGCGTCAGCACCGGCGTATAGCCCATGCCGATACAGGATTTATAGCGCAGATTGCGGCTGGCAATCGCCTTCAGCTCGGCAAGCGCCTGATGTTCTGTTGCGGCATCGCCAATGGCTGGCGCGCCCGGCAGCTGAATATCCGCCGGAACAATGGCGGCGATCAGGTCGGAAAGAGAAGCTGCGCCGACAGCGTTTAGCATTGCTTCCTGCTGCGCTGGTGACGGGCCGATATGGCGTTCGATAAAAGCGCCGGTATGTTCAAGCTGGCTGAGAGTAGTCATTAGCGGTAAATCCTGAATCGGGCAAAGGCGTGAAGGAGGCGGCGAGCCTCCTGCCGGTAAAGGTGTCGGTTTACTCGTCGATGCTGGTTTTGTATGCGTCCGCATCCATCAGCCGATCCAGCTCGCTGTCATCGCTGGCCTTAAGGCGGAACAGCCAGCCTTCTGCATAGGGTGCGCTGTTGACCAGCTCCGGCTCACCATCCAGCGCGCTGTTAACCTCGACGATTTCACCACTGAGAGGCGCATAGATATCCGAAGCGGCCTTGACCGATTCGGCTACCGCACAGTCATCCCCCTGACTGTAGGTGCTGCCGATGTCCGGCAGATCGACGAAAACCATGTCGCCCAGCAGTTCCTGCGCATGTTCGGTGATCCCCACGGTATAGGTGCCGTCGGCTTCTTTACGCACCCACTCGTGGCTTTCACGGTATTTCAATTCGTTTGGCACGTTGCTCATCGCTCTTTCTCCTGAATTATTATGCACCGCGAGACGCTGCTTTTTTACACCACCGGTTTACCGGCGCGAACGAAAACGGGTTTAGTGACTTTGACCGGCATTTCACGGTTGCGGATCTGTACAATCGCCTGCTCGCCAATGCCTCCAGGAACGCGGGCCAGCGCGATGCTGTAGCCTAAAGTGGGTGAAAAAGAGCCGCTGGTAATGACGCCTTCCTGTAGGTTTCCGGCGGCATCGATAAAGCGCACCGGCAGGCCGTTGCGCAACACGCCTTTTTCCGTCATCACCAGGCCGACCAGCTGTTCCGTGCCTTTTTCTCGCTGCACTTCCAGCGCTTCGCGGCCAATAAAATCACGGTCGGCTGGCTGCCAGGCTATCGTCCAGCCCATGTTGGCGGCCAGCGGCGAGACACCCTCATCCATCTCCTGGCCGTATAAATTCATCCCGGCTTCCAGGCGAAGCGTATCGCGGGCACCCAGTCCCGCCGGTTTTACGCCTGCCGCCAGCAGCTTCTGCCAGAGATCCGCAGCCTGCTCGTTGGCCAGCGCAATTTCATAGCCGGCCTCGCCCGTGTAGCCCGTCGTGGCGATAAACAGCTCGCCCGCCTGGACGCCAAAAAACGGTTTCATGCCGCTGACGGCCTGGCGCTGGGAATCGTCAAGCAGCGTTTGCACTATCGCCTGCGCTTCCGGCCCCTGAACGGCGATAAGCGCCAGATCGTTACGCTCGGTTAGCGTTACGCTAAAGGATTCAGCCTGCTGCTCGATCCATGCGAGATCTTTTTCTCTGGTGGCGGAATTCACCACCAGCCGGAAATAGCCCTCGGTCATAAAGTAAACAATCAGATCGTCAATTACGCCAGCCGACGCGTTAAGCATAGCGGTATAAAGGGCCTTGCCCGGCTGGGTAAGTTTGGCAACGTCGTTGGCAAGCAGATAGCGCAGAAATTCGCGGGTGCGGACGCCGTGTAAATCGACAATGGTCATGTGCGAAACGTCAAACATACCGGCTTTGCCGCGTACCGCGTGGTGTTCATCCATCTGTGAGCCGTAGTGCAGCGGCATCATCCAGTCATGAAAGTCCACCATGCGCGCGCCGCAGGCCTGATGCTGTTCGAACAAAGGTGTTTGCTGAGTCATATCATTCCTTCAGGCAAGTTATCCGGTCTCTGCTCCAGTCGCTAACGGCCTGGCGCAAACGATATCTCTGCCTGCGAACTTATCACCGAAAGCGGCCGTTAACCATAAGTTAAACCGGGGATGGCGATCCGTGCCGCTTTTTTTACGCTAAGACACGCGTAGAGATTTAAACCAGATCGTGGCGAATATATCAGCTCATTTGTTATTAATTAGCCATACAATCAGCATAAAAGTAAGGTTTATAGAGAACCTGGATAAACATCTGCTTTGTGAATTTTCATAATGGATAAAAAAAAGTAATGCGAAGAGAGTGGCTAAATTAGAATTTTTCAAACGAAGCACGGCTTTAGGGCGCGATGCACCACCGTAGTGAAAAAACCGCAATCTTCCCGGATACAGATGAGCCTGAAGCACGTCAGCCGTTCGGTAAAAGCGCTACGGACGGCGTGGCCTGAAGGGCCACGCCGCTCTCGTGCTGTCAGAAAAATGCAGGTAAAAGAGAAAGGACATAAAGAGGGTTTGCCGCCAGCAGCATAGCCTGCTGTTAGCGGCACCGGCTGGCTACAGCTAGCGTAACCACTCCGGCAGGTCGTTTAGCCCCATCGCCTGCTTTAACAGACGCGGCTTCACGCCAGGCAGGTTATCGGCCAGGCTCAGACCGATATCACGCAGCAGCTTTTTCGCCGGGTTATTTCCCTTAAACAGCTCGCGAAAGCCCTGCATGCTGGCGAGCATCACGGCCGCACTGTGTTTGCGGCTACGCTCGTAGCGCCTGAGATAAAGATGCTGGCCAATGTCCTTACCCTGCTGATGCAGACGCTTAACTTCGCCAATCAGCTCGGCGGCGTCCATAAAGCCCAGATTAACGCCCTGACCCGCCAGCGGATGAATGGTGTGGGCGGCATCGCCAACCAGCGCCAGACGATGCGCCGCAAAGTTGCGTGCATAGCGGCCCATCAGCGGAAACGTTTTACGTTCGCTTTCAAGCTTGCACAGCCCCAGGCGCATATCAAAGGCCACGGACAGCTGCTGGTTGAAAACCTCTTCCGGCATCGATTGCAGGCGTGTCGCTTCCTGCGGCGGTAGCGACCAGACAATCGAGCAAAGATGCGGGTCGCTGAGCGGCAGGAACGCCAGAATGCCTTCACCGTGAAAAACCTGGCGCGCAACGGCATCGTGCGGCTGGTCAGTACGGATGTTAGCGACCAGCGCATGATGGTCGTAATCCCAGAACGTCAGGGGAATATCCGCTTTGTTACGCAGCCAGGAGTTTGCCCCATCGGCCGCCACCAGCAGGCGCGCCGTCATCATGGTACCGTCGCTCAGGGTAACGAAAGCTTCGTTGTCGCCAAAGGCAACCTGTTGCAACCCGGCAGGCGAAATTAGCGTGATATCGCTGGATTCGCTGGCTTTCTGCCAGAGCGCCTGGTGGATCACCGTGTTTTCCACGATATGTCCCAGATGCGTCAGCCCCTGCTGACCGTCATCAAACTCAATACGCCCGAAGCTGTCGCGATCCCAGACTTCCATACCGTGATAAGCGCTGGTTCGGCAGCCCAGGATGGCGCTCCAGACACCAAGGTGCTGCAGCAGACGCTCGCTGGCGGCATTGATAGCCGAAACCCGCAGCGCAGGCGCGACGTCCTTCTCCTCTGCCCGTGGCGTTTCCCGCTCCAGCACGGCAACCTTCAGGCCGCTACCCTGTAATCCGCAGGCGACGGTCAGGCCAACCATGCCGCCTCCGGCAACAATAACATCATAGGTTTGCATCACTGCTTTCTCCTTAACGCTCGACCCAGCCCAACGTGCGCTCGGCCAGCAAATTACGCACCAGCGGCAGCGAATCCATCACCATCAGGCCCAGATTTCGCCCCAGAACCAGCGGCGTGTAGCGGTTAGCAAACAGCCTGACCAGACTGTCGGTTATCCCGATAGTAGTAAGGGCATCCGGCTGGCGGCGCTGCTGATACTGCTGCAGTACGCTGTAGCTACCGACGTCCTGCTGCGCCCGCCAGGCCGCCGCTACGTTCTCCGCCAGCGACATAACGTCACGGATGCCTAAATTAAAGCCCTGGCCGGCAATCGGATGCAGCGTTTGTGCGGCGTTCCCCACCAGGGCAAGACGATGTGAAACATGCTGCGAGGCGGATTGCAGCGTCAGTGGATAGCTATGGCGCTGCCCCACGTGGGTAATCCGCCCCAGCCGCCAGCCAAAGGCCCGCTGAAGTTCGTACAGGAACTGGCTGTCGCTCCAGCCGTCAACGCGCTCTTTTTGCGCCAGCGGATGACACCAGACCAGCGAGCTGCGCCCTTGCGACATCGGCAGCAGCGCCAGCGGGCCGTGCTCGGTAAAACGTTCAAATGCCCGGCCCAGATGCGGCTGCGAAGTTGAAACGTTAGCGATAACGGCAATCTGCTGATAATCCTGAGCCTGCCACTGTATGCCGCACGACGCGGCGACGGCCGAACGGGAACCGTCGGCGGCCACCAGAAGCTGTGCCGACAGCGATTCGCCGTTATCCAGCATCACGCTGACCTGCTGCTGGCTGCGCTCGACGCTGGCAACCTTCGCCGGGCAGACAATGCGCACGCCTGGCGCCTTTTGCAGCAGCGCAAACAGCCGCTGGCCCATATCGTGTAGCTCTACGACCTGGCCCAGCGCGGGGATGCCATAGTCTTCGGCATCCAGCGAAACAAAACTGGCGTGGCCGCGATCGCTGACGTGAACATGCGTAATCGGCGTGGCGCAGGCTTTAATGGCGGGCCAGAGATTAATTGCCGCCAGCTGCTGGCAGGTGCCGTCAGCCAGCGCGATCGCCCGACCATCGTAGCCGGGATGCATCCTGGATGCAGGCTCCCTCGCTTCAACCAGCGTGACGGCCAGCTTCCCACGGGTTAGATGGGAAATTGCCAGCGCCAGCGTGGCGCCCGCCATGCCGCCTCCTGCAATAATAATGCTCATCGTGTGTTAGCCGCCGCCATCAGGGCCTCAATCTCATCCGCCTCTTTGATTACGCTGTCGGTGAGGTTTTCGTTACCGTCTTTGGTGATAACAATGTCATCTTCGATACGAATGCCGATACCGCGGTATTCTACCGGCACATCCGCATCCGGCGCGATATAAAGCCCCGGCTCCACGGTTAATACCATGCCTGGCTCCAGCTTGCGATCGCGCTCGTTACCGTAGAAGCCGACGTCGTGTACGTCCAGCCCCAGCCAGTGGCTCAGGCCGTGCATATAAAACTGCCGGTGCGCCTGTTCCGCAATCAGCGTATCGACATCCCCTTTCATCACGCCCAGCTCAACCAGGCCCGTGACCATGATCCGTACGACCTCTGCATTGACTTCACGGATGCTGGTGCCCGGACGAAACAGCGCCAGCGCCCGATAAAGCGAAGCCAGCACGATGTCATAAACCGCGCGTTGAGGAGCAGTAAACTTTCCGTTTACCGGAAAGGTGCGTGAGATATCGCCCGCGTAGCCTTTCAGCTCGCAGCCTGCGTCAATCAGCACCAGATCGCCGTCGCGCATTCTGGATTCGTTTTCGGTGTAGTGCAGGATGCAGCCGTTCTCCCCGGACCCCACAATGGTGTTGTAGGAGGGAAAGCGTGCGCCGTGACGATTGAATTCATGCTGAATTTCGCCTTCAAGCTGATATTCAAACATGCCGGGGCGGCACTGCTGCATCGCCCGCGTGTGCGCCAGCGCGCTGATGCGTCCGGCTTCACGCAGGACAGCCAGCTCTTCCGGCGATTTAAACAGCCGCATTTCGTGCACCCAGGGGCGCCAGTCGGTTAGCGTTGCCGGTGCCGACAGATTTTGACGAGCGCCGCGACGCAGCTTTTCCAGCGCGCCGAATAACAGCGCGTCGGCTTCGGCAAACAGGCCCTGCGCGTGATAAACCACATCCAGGCCGTTCAGCAGCTGGGGAAGCTGCTCGCTGATAGCGTCGTAAGGCAATGCGCGATCGACAGAGAGCTTTTCCGGCGCGGCATCCTGGCCCAGACGACGGCCAAACCAGACCTCTGCGGTGAGATCGCGGACGCGGTTAAACAGCACGCTGTGGCTGTGGTTTTCCGCGCTTTTAATCAGCACCAGCACCGCTTCCGGCTCGTTAAAGCCGGTGAAGTACCAGAAATCGCTGTTTTGACGATAAGGATACTCACTGTCGTTGCTGCGTGTCGCTTCCGGCGCGGCAAAGATGACTGCCGCGCTGGCCGGTACCATTTTTGCCAGCAGCGCCTGGCGACGGCGCACAAACTCTTGCTGTGTCATCAGCTTCTCCTGAATGCGGGTGGTCGCTTAGTGCAGAGTCGGTTTTTTCACTTCCACCGCTGTCGGCGCGGTATGGGTAAAGGTCTCATGGCAGAGCAGCGCGGCTACGCGCACATACTCAATCACCTCTTCCAGCGACTGTTCCAGCTCTTCCTGGTCTTCATCTTCATCATAGCCGAGCTGGGCGATAGTACGCAGATCGTCAATCGCTTCGCCGGTTTCGCCTTTCACCTTATCAAGCTTAGGCTGCGATACGCCCAGGCCAAGCAGAAAGTGGTTTACCCAGCCTGCCAGAGCATCGGCGCGATCGAAAACGGTGATGTCGTCATCTTCCGGCAGATAAAGCTGGAACAGGAAGCCCTCGTCTTCCAGCGTATCGCCAATGCCCTGATGCAGCTGCGCCAGCGGCTGAGCCAGCGTCTGCGAGAACGCCATTCCTTCATTGGTAAGATCGTAAACCAGAGCCTGCCAGCTACTATCCTTGTTGCCGCCGCAGAGAATTCCGCTGATCAGGCCATGCATTTCAGCGGGGGTCATTCCTACCCCCTGCTGCGTCAGTGCTGAAGCCAGCGCGTCATAGCCCGGCATTGTGTTTGATAGTGACATAGGTTTTGGTCATCGTTGGCTGGTTAAGTTCATGTTATGCTACCACCAGGTGCCTCTTTGATTCCAGAAAGGGGTTGTTTCTTCTGCCAGGGGTAGATATAGTTGCGCCCCTCCCAAGCCATTGAGCGGCAAGGGAGATTACCGGCGAAGTAATCAGTCAGGATGGTTTTATGTCTGCACAGCCCGTAGATATTCAAATTTTTGGCCGTTCCTTAAGAGTGAATTGTCCGCCTGAACAGCAAGATGCGCTGAATCTGGCCGCCGAAGACCTTAATCAACGGTTGCAAGATCTTAAAGTTCGCACTAGAGTCACCAATACCGAACAGCTGGTATTCATTGCTGCGTTGAACATCTGCCACGAGTTGGCGCAGGAAAAAATGAAGACTCGGGATTATGCCAGTAATATGGAACAGCGTATCCGAATGTTACAGCAGACCATTGAGCAGGCGTTGCTTGAACAAGGTCGCATTACGGAAAGAACCGGAACGCAATTCGAATAACACGTCAGCGTTATCTGTGGTAGAGTAACGGTGAAGTAAAAAATTCTCTGAGATGTTTGCAAGCGGGCCAGTCCCCTGAGCCGATATTTCATACCAAACAGAGTGTGGCGCTCTGTAACCTGTGTGCATGCTCGGTCCGTCCGAGAAGCCTGACGGTTATGACGGTACACTCACCTTGAACCAAGGGTTCAAGGGTTACAGCCTGCGGCGGCATCTCGGAGATTCCCTTCTTTTTACCGGTAAGCTTTACCCGTGCTTTCTGGTTATATTACCCCTCTTCCGTCTGTTTTTGACACGGTGAAACCGATGAGCCTTAGCCTTCTCGATCGCCAGGATATTCGTACCCACGTTCGTCACTTACGGCGCGGTTTAACGCCAGAACAGCAGCAGCTGGCCGCCACTCAGGTTGCCGAGCACGCGCTCAATTTCCAGCCCATCCAGCAAGCCCGCAAAATTGCGCTATTCCTGTCTTTTGACGGCGAACTGAATACCCGGCCGCTTATTGCCAAACTCTGGCAGCACAAGCAGGCAGTTTATCTGCCGGTACTGCATCCCTTTTCTCGCGGCCAGCTCCTTTTTTTGCGCTATGACGTCGACACGCCGCTAAAACCCAACCGGCTACGCATTCCTGAACCGCCGCTGGATATTCGCAATCTCGCCACGCTGGACGAGCTGGATGTGATGATGGTGCCGCTGGTGGCCTTTGACAAGCATGGGCAGCGTCTGGGGATGGGCGGCGGTTTTTACGATCGTACGCTACAGAACTGGCAGCAGCATGGCGTATTGCCGGTTGGCCTGGCGCACGACTGCCAGCAGGTTGAAAAGCTGCCGGTGGCGGAATGGGATGTGCCGCTGCCTGCGATTGTGACGCCGTCAAAACTCTGGCAGTGGTGAGAAAGCCGTAACGCGCTTATGACATTAAGCGGCAGAAAAAGAAAAGCGCCCCGCCATGCGGGACGCTTTTTTCAATCAGTAAAGCAGACGAGCGCGGATGGTGCCGGGGATAGCCTTCATCAGCTGTAGCGCGGTATTGGCGACGTCCTGCGGCGCGTCGATATCAATGACCACATAGCCCATTTGCGGCGTAGTTTGCAGATACTGAGCGGCAATGTTGATGCCCTGCTCGGCAAAAATTTTGTTGATAGCGGTCAGTACGCCAGGACGGTTTTCGTGGGTGTGCAGCAGACGGCTCTGATCGCCATGCATCGGCAGCGACACTTCCGGGAAGTTAACGGCGGACAGCGTAGAACCGTTATCGGAATATTTCGCCAGCTTGCCTGCTACTTCAATACCGATGTTTTCCTGCGCTTCCTGCGTCGAGCCGCCGATATGCGGCGTCAGGATGACGTTATCGAACTCGCACAGCGGTGAGTTAAACGGATCGGCATTGGTGGCAGGTTCCTCAGGGAAAACGTCAATCGCCGCACCGGCCAGGTGTTTATCCGCCAGCACTTTGCACAGCGCCGGGATATCAACCACGGTGCCGCGAGAAGCGTTAATCAGCAGCGAGCCAGGCTTCATCATCGCCAGCTCTTCTGCACCCATCATATTCTGGGTAGAAGCGGTTTCCGGCACGTGCAGGCTGACCACGTCGCTCATATTCAGCAGTTCTGACAGATAGCGAACCTGCGTGGCGTTGCCCAGCGGCAGCTTGCTTTCAATATCGTAAAAGAAAACGTGCATGCCCAGGCTTTCCGCCAGCACGCCAAGCTGCATACCGATATGGCCATAGCCAATGATACCCAGCTTTTTACCGCGTGCTTCGTAAGAACCTACCGCCAGCTTGTTCCAGATGCCACGGTGCGCTTTAGCGTTGGCTGCCGGTACGCCGCGCAGCATCAGCAGCAGCTCGCCGATAACCAGTTCTGCCACGGATCGGGTATTGGAGAAAGGCGCGTTAAATACCGGAATCCCGCGTTTTTCTGCCGCTTTCAGATCGACCTGGTTGGTGCCGATACAGAAGCAGCCCACCGCGACCAGTTTTTCCGCCGCAGCGAAAATTTCTTCGGTCAGGTTGGTACGCGAACGGATCCCGATAAAGTGCGCATCGCGAATCGCTTCTTTCAGCGTCTCACTGTCCAGCGCGCCCTTGTGAAATTCGATATTGGTATAGCCCGATGCCCGAAGATTATCAATCGCGCTCTGGTGCACGCCTTCGACCAGCAGGAACTTAATCTTGTCTTTCTCCAGTGATACTTTTGCCATTTCCCGACCCTATTCAGCAGACTTCAGAAGTGGCTGGTTTATTACAGTAATAAGCCAGCCTTCTGTCAAAATATCAAAATTTCGGCGCGCGGCAATACAAACGATTGCCTGCACTCCAGCATGCTACGGGAAAGCCTCGGTACAAATCGACAGATAATCACGATGCGTAGACCTTCATTAGCAGGATCGCACTGTTGCGATCGATTCCGTGATATATGTCACTAAATTCAGCCTGCGAAAGAAAAGTTGTTTTTTATCAAAAAATAATCACCGCGGCCTGCACGACCATAAGATCGTTTTTCTATGGCTGCATTGCGCCGCCAGCGGCTTCTGTCAGCCTGACGAGTTTTGTAACCCACCTGTAATGCCTGTCCGGCAGAATTTTGGGCTACCAGCAACGCCTGTCCAGCAGAGCTTTTACGCCACCAGCAACGCCTGTCCGGCAGAGCTTTTACGCCACCAGCAATGCCTGTCCGGCAGAGCTTTTACGCCACCAGTAACGCCTGTCCGACAGAGTTTTGGGCCGCCAGCAATGCCTGTCAGCCCGAGCGCGTTTTTACGCTGTCGACCTTGATCAACCTTGCAGGGTTTTCACACCGTCGGCGGTGCCAATTAGCGCAATATCCGCCGCACGCGTGGCAAACAGACCTACCGTTACGACGCCAGGCAGCGCGTTGATGGCCTTTTCCAGCGCAACCGCATCCAGAATTTTCAGGTTATGCACATCAAGGATGACGTTACCGTTATCGGTGACCACGTGCTGACGATACTCCGGCAGGCCGCCCAGCTTAACCAGTTCACGCGCGACAAAGCTGCGCGCCATCGGGATAACCTCAACCGGCAGCGGGAACTTACCCAGCACGTCGACCTGTTTGGACTCATCCGCAATGCAGACAAACGTGTCGGCCACGGCAGCAATAATCTTCTCGCGAGTCAGCGCTGCTCCACCGCCCTTGATCATCTGCATTGCGCCGTTGATCTCGTCGGCGCCGTCGACATAGACCGACAGTGAATCGACTTCGTTCAGGTCGAAAACCGGGATACCCAGGCTTTTCAACCTGAGCGTAGAGGCTTCCGAACTGGAAACCGCGCCTTCGATGTCGTGCTTAATGGTGCCCAGCGCGTCAATAAAATGGGCGGCGGTCGAACCGGTGCCCACGCCAACAATCGTCCCGCGCTTGACGTATTTTAACGCGGCCCAGCCAACGGCTTTTTTCAGTTCATCCTGCGTCATGGTAAGTTTAGAATCCGTGCAGCTACTGTGTGGCGATAGTATAAAACAACCCTCGCCGAAAAAACCGCTCCCTAGCGGCATTTGTTGCGAGTATGGAAGAGATGCCGCAAAACCAGCACGCTTAAGCACAGGGCAAAATGACAAAAATATGGCATAGTGCAGATTCCACACCTGAAAGAGAGCTAAAACAACAATGAAACGCCCGGACTATCGAACGCTTCAGGCGCTGGATGCAGTGATTCGCGAGCGCGGCTTTGAACGCGCGGCACAGAAACTTTGTATTACGCAATCTGCGGTTTCGCAGCGTATTAAGCAGCTGGAAAACATGTTCGGCCAGCCGTTGCTGGTGCGCACGGTGCCGCCGCGCCCGACGGAACAGGGGCAAAAACTGCTGGCACTCCTGCATCAGGTCGAACTACTGGAAGAGGAGTGGCTGGGTGATGAACACAGCGGCACCACGCCATTGCTGCTGTCGCTGGCGGTCAACGCCGACAGTCTGGCAACCTGGCTTCTGCCCGCGTTGAAAACCGTTTTGAGCGACTCACCGGTACGTCTGAACCTACAGGTTGAAGATGAAACCCGCACCCAGGAACGGTTACGCCGTGGCGAAGTGGTTGGCGCGGTCAGTATCCAGCCGCAGCCGCTACCAAGCTGTCTGGTCGATCAGCTGGGCGCGCTGGATTATTTGTTTGTGGGTTCCAAAGAGTTTGCGGCACGCTATTTCCCGAACGGCGTCACCCGTTCCGCGCTGCTGAAAGCGCCTGCGGTCGCTTTTGACCACCTTGATGATATGCACCAGGCGTTTTTACAGCAGAATTTCGATCTGTCGCCGGGCAGCGTGCCTTGCCATATCGTCAACTCGTCAGAGGCCTTTGTACAGCTGGCTCGTCAGGGCACCACCTGCTGTATGATCCCGCATTTGCAAATTGAACGTGAACTGGCGGAAGGCGAACTGATTGACCTGACGCCAGGGCTGTTTCAGCGCCGTATGCTTTACTGGCATCGTTTTGCCCCGGAAAGCCGCTTAATGCGTAAAGTTACCGATGCGTTGATTGCGCACGGACACCGCGTGCTGCGCCAGGGGACATAAGTTTGCTATCGGGCAGCGGTCGCCGCACCTTGCCGGCATAAAACAGGACGGGAAAACGTCCGGTAAGCCGTTACCGGACGTTCTTTTCAAACGAAAAACTACTGCTTACGCTGTAGCTCAAAGACCACATCCACCTGATCGTCAAAGTGAATGCTTTGCTGCTCGTAGGTCTGCGCGGCGGAACTCATCGGTGCGGCGTCGGCGGTTTTAAACATCCGCGCCATAGGCATTGGCTGATAGTTCGCAACATGATAGCGGATGCTGTAAACCGGCCCCAGCTGGGCATTAAAGCCTTTCGCCAGTGCGCCAGCCTGCTGGATAGCGTTATCGATAGCGGCCTGACGGGCCTTATCACGGTAGCTGTCAGGATTAGAGACGCCCAGCTCCACCGAGCGGATCTCATTCAGACCCGATTTAAGCGCGCCGTCCAGCAGCTCGTTCAGCTTATCCAGCTGGCGCAGCGTAACCTGCACCTGACGTATCGCCCGGTAGCCTTTCAGCTCCGACTTGCCGTCTTTCAGGTAGTCATATTCAGGCTGCGTGCGTAGATTGGCCGCATTGATATCTTTTTTATCGATGCCGTTTTTTTGCAGGAAGTCAAAATACTGGGCGACGCGGCTGTCGGCCTGCTTTTTAGCTTCCGAAGCATCTTTAGAAGAAACGCCCACTTCGATAGCCAGCGTGGCAATATCCGGCGTAGCGTCAACGCTCGCCTGTCCGGAAGTCACAACGTGCGGGCCGTTAGGCAATTCATCGGCAACAGCAGCCAAAGGAGAGGCAAAAATCAGGGCGGCCAGAGCCAGTTTAGTCAGCTTCAAAGGATTCCTCCATGGGATTTCGATCATCTTAAAAGAAGCTGGCCTTTATGCAGCGCGCCAGCTTCAGCAACGTGTTCCATCAGCACGCATCTTAGTGCGATTATACCTGCCAGACTATGACCGCAATTCCTGGAGTGAGTTCTGTTTTATCAGAAACCTGTCGCCTGTAGCGCCAGCTTTAGCGCAATGCCCCACATTACCAGCCCCACCAGCAGGTTAATAATACGCTGGGCTTTGGTGGTATTGAGACGCGGCGCAAGCCAGGCGGCCAGCAGCGCCAGGCCAAAAAACCAGATAAGCGAAGCGCTGGCCGAACCAAGAGCGAACCACTTACGCGCATCAGCCGGAAGCTGGCCGCCCAGGCTGCCTAATACGACAAAGGTATCCAGGTAAACATGAGGATTAAGCCAGGTGACGGCCAGCAAGGTGGCAATAATACGCCAGCGACTTTGCTTCATTGCGCTGCTGGAAGCCAGCTCAATATTGCCGCTTGTTGCGGTACGTAACGCCCCCCAACCGTACCAGAGCAGGAAGAGCACGCCGCCCCAGGTAACCAGATTCAACAGCAGCGTGGAATGCGTCAGCAGCGCGCTACCACCAAATACGCCTCCGCAAATCAGCAGGATGTCGCTCAGAGTGCAGAGTCCGGCGGTCATCAGATGGTAGTGACGGCGTACGCCCTGGTTCATCACAAAGGCATTTTGCGGCCCGAGCGGCAGGATTAGCGCAGCGCCCAGCGCCATGCCCTGAAAGAAGACGGAAAACATGGTAATTCCTCAAATAATCGTGACTGGCGGCGAGTGTATAGCGGCAGTAACATTAGAGGAAATGGAAAAATTTTATGATATATCAGTAAAACTAATATAGAAGAACAGAGAAAAGGCGAACCAATGTTCGCCTTCAGATTGCTGCTGCAAAGAATCCTTTTGCTGCCTACGCGATGGTTTTTTACTGCCGCGCAGGCCTGACCATGATGCTGTTACTCGGCGTGCACTGGTGCACGCGCAGCGGCTGGCGCTGATTCGCTTTTTGCTTCAGCGCTTTTATCCTGATGAAGATGAACGTCCATTTGCGGATAAGGAATACCGATGTTGTTTGCATCCAGCGTGCGCTTGAAGTTTTTCATCAGATCCCAGTAAACGTTTTGCAGATCGCCCGCGTTACTCCAGCAGCGTACAACGTAGTTAACAGAAGAAGCCGCCAGCTCGTTCAGGCCAATCTGCACGCCCATGTCCTGCAATACGCGTGGATCCGCATCCACAACCTCACGCAGCAGCTTTAACACCTGGTCAACGTCAGCGTCGTAAGAGACGCCAATGATAAACTCATTACGGCGAACCGGTTCGCGCGAGAAGTTAACGATGTTACCGGCAATGATTTTTCCGTTTGGCACCACCACGGTTTTACCGTCTGAAGACTTCAGCGTGGTAGAGAAAATCTGCACCTGCTGCACCGTTCCCATAATACCGATATCGATAAAGTCACCGGTACGGAACGGACGGAAGGTGACCAGCAGTACGCCAGCCGCCAGGTTAGACAGCGAACCTTGCAGAGCCAGACCCACGGCTAAACCGGCGGCACCCAGCACGGCGATGACCGATGCCGTTTGCACGCCAACGCGTCCCAGCGCGGCAATCAGCGTAAAGGCGATAACGCCGTAGCGCACCAGCGCTGAAAGGAAATCCGCGACGGTGGCGTCGATATGACGAGCGCGCAGTACTTTGTTTAGCGTTCTGGCGATAATGCGCGCCACGATTGAACCGATAATCAGAATGATAATGGCCGCGACGATATTTACCGCATAGCTCAGCAGCAGCGCCTGGTTATGTACCAGCCAGCTGCCGGCACGGTTGACGCCGTCAACTACGTTCAAATCTTCCATATGCTTATCCTGTTGTTGTTCCCCGACGGGAAGTAAGCAGTTATTGATTGCCAGTGAATGCCAGCATCCCAAACCCCAAGCGTAACCAAAAATCGCGGCGGGTGCCAAATAACGAGGCAAATTAATAATTTGTTACGCGCATAACGCTATTTTAACCGTGCTTTTTGCAAGGTTTAAAAACGGTCAGCGGGGATAACGGAGGCACGTTTTATAACATCGTTAAAATATGATGTGAGGGGTAAGAGAGAACGCATAAAAAAGGCTCCACCAGGGAGCCTTTAATAACAGATACAGCCGCTTACAGCACGTCTACCGCATTCAGTTCTTTAAACGCCTGTTCCAGACGAGTAATCATAGAAGTCTGAGCGGAACGCAGCCATACGCGCGGATCGTAATATTTCTTGTTTGGTTTGTCTGCGCCTTCCGGGTTACCCAGCTGCGCCTGCAGATAGCCTTCGTTCTTTTTGTAGTACTGCAGAATACCGTCCCAGGTTGCCCATTGGGTATCGGTATCGATGTTCATTTTGATCACGCCATAGCTGATTGATTCTTCAATCTCAGCGGCAGAAGAACCGGAACCACCGTGGAAAACGAAGTCCAGCGCATTATGCGGCAGGTTATGTTTTTTAGTCACATAAGCCTGTGAATCACGCAGAATGGTTGGGGTCAGCTTCACGTTACCTGGCTTGTATACGCCGTGCACGTTGCCGAAAGAGGCAGCAATGGTGAAGCGTGGGCTGATAGCGTTCAGTTTCTCGTAAGCGTAGTCAACGTCTTCCGGCTGGGTATACAACGCAGAAGCGTCCATGTGGCTGTTGTCCACGCCGTCTTCTTCACCACCGGTGCAGCCCAGCTCGATTTCCAGCGTCATGTTGATTTTCGCCATGCGCGCCAGGTACTTGCTGCTGATTTCGATGTTTTCTTCCAGTGACTCTTCGGAAAGGTCGATCATGTGGGAAGAGAACAGCGGCTTACCGGTTTTCTCGAAGTGCGCTTCGCCCGCGTCCAGCAGACCGTCGATCCACGGCAGCAGTTTTTTAGCACAGTGGTCGGTATGCAGGATAACCGGCACGCCATAGTGTTCTGCCATCTGATGCACGTGATGTGCGCCAGAGATTGCGCCCAGGATGGCTGCGGCCTGTGGCTTGTCGGATTTCAGGCCTTTACCGGCAATAAAGGCCGCACCGCCGTTAGAGAACTGGATGATAACCGGCGCTTTGACCTTCGCGGCAGTTTCCAGAACGGCGTTAATGGAGTCGGTGCCGACGCAGTTTACCGCTGGCAGTGCGAACTTGTTCTCTTTTGCGACTTGAAAGATTTTCTGTACGTCATCACCGGTGACAACGCCTGGTTTTACGAAATCAAAAATTTTAGACATGTTTTTTGTCCTGTTTCGTCGGCCGTAGTAAAGATTTTGCGCCTGATTGGGCAAATCATTTTGACGGAGGCAGCCCTCCGCCACAGAGGTTACTGTTTCGCACGCTCTTCCAGCATGGCAACCGCTGGCAGGGTTTTACCTTCCACGAACTCCAGGAAAGCGCCGCCGCCGGTAGAGATATAGGAGATTTTATCTTCAATGCCGAAGAGGTCGATCGCCGCCAGCGTATCACCGCCGCCTGCGATAGAGAATGCGTCGCTGTCGGCAATGGCTTTCGCCACGATTTCGGTGCCTTTGCGGAAATTCGGGAACTCAAACACGCCGACCGGGCCATTCCACAGAATGGTTTTGGCTTCTTTCAACAACTTAGCCATTGCCTGAGCGGTTTCGTCACCGAAGTCCATGATCTCTTCGTTATCCTGTACTTCCGTCACTTTCTTCACGGTAGAAGGCGCAGTTTCAGAGAATTCCGTGCCGACGCGGGAGTCGGTTGGCACCGGAATTTTAAATTCGTCGCGCAGTTTTTTCGCCGCATCAACAAAATCTGGCTCGTACAGAGACTTGCCCACTTTATTGTCGATAGCCACAAAGGTATTGGCGATGCCGCCGCCAACGATCACGGTATCAGCGATTTTCACCAGCGAGTTCAGCACGTCAAATTTAGTGGAAACTTTAGAACCACCCACCACGGCGACCATTGGGCGCGCAGGCTCTTTCAGTGCTTTGCCCAGCGCTTCCAGCTCGTTAGCCAACAGCGGGCCAGCACAGGCTACCGGTGCATATTTACCTACGCCGTGGGTAGAAGCCTGAGCACGGTGCGCGGTGCCGAAAGCATCCATTACATAAACATCGCACAGCGCGGCATATTTTTTAGAGAGCGCCTCATCGTCCTTTTTCTCGCCTTTATTGAAACGGACGTTTTCCAGTACGACCAGCTCACCTTCTGCCACTTCAACGCCGTCCAGATAATCTTTTTCCAGACGCACCGGCGAAGAAAGCTTCTCTTTCAGGTAGTTGACTACCGGCAGCAGAGAGAACTCTTCGTTGTATTCGCCTTCGGTCGGACGGCCCAGGTGAGAAGTAACCATTACTTTCGCACCCTGTTTCAGCGCGGCTTCAATGGTAGGCAGTGAAGCACGGATACGTGCGTCAGAGGTCACTTTGCCCTCTTTCACCGGCACGTTTAAATCGGAACGAATCAGTACGCGTTTCCCGGCAAGATCCAAATCAGTCATTTTAATTACAGACATGGTGAGTCCTCTCGTTGATTCTCTAAATTTTAAAGGCGCAATCCGCGCCCTGGCTGAAGCCGCTGGCGGCCATTGCTAACGTGGTATCGATCATCCGGTTAGCAAAGCCCCATTCGTTGTCGCACCAGACCAGCGTTTTGATCAGGTGCTGACCGCTGACCCGCGTTTGCGTGCCGTCCACAATGGCACTGTGCGGATCGTGGTTAAAATCGATGGAGACTAACGGTAATTCCGTATAGTCAACTATACCACTAAATGCCCCTTCTGACGCACTTTGCAGCAGGGCGTTGACCTCACATGCCTTTACCGCATCACGCACGCTGACGCTCAGGTCAATGGCCGTCACGTTGATGGTCGGCACGCGCACCGCGATCGCTTCGAAGCGGTCGTTAAATTTCGGAAAAATACGCGTTATGCCGGCGGCCAGTCGGGTGTCGACCGGAATAATCGACTGGCTGGCAGCGCGAGTGCGCCGTAAATCCGGGTGATAAGCATCAATCACCTGCTGGTCATGCATCGCCGAATGAATCGTGGTGACGGTGCCGGACTCAATACCCCAGGCATCATCCAGCAGCTTGATAATCGGAATGATACAGTTGGTCGTACAGGAAGCATTCGACACCAGCAAGTGCTCCGGCAGCAGCTCTTTCTCATTCACGCCGTAAACCACGGTGGCATCCAGATCGTGCCCGCCAGGGTGTGAGAACAACACCTTTTTCGCCCCGGAGTGCAGATGCGCTTCACCATCGGCACGGCTGCCATAAACGCCGGTACAGTCGAGCACGACATC
>Ga0153980_1000394_pt1 | contig 20029 bp, 17 predicted proteins | sample TSGA064MetaG_FD_104722 | JGI IMG/M metagenome (GOLD analysis project Ga0153980, IMG submission 104722) | Attine ant fungus gardens microbial communities from Georgia, USA - TSGA064 MetaG | ecosystem: Host-associated > Fungi > Mycelium > Unclassified | place: USA: Georgia, Magnolia Springs State... | reverse complement strand
GCTCCTCCAAAAAGACAAGGGTTCTTTTGGAATCAGAGAGCAAGGGATAAAGACCCCAATGCAATAGATATAGATGGAGGGGCTAGAGGCCCAATCAAATATTACAACTGTGGTAAACTAGACTACATAGCCAAAAAATGTTAGTATAAAGGAGGAAATGTTAGAAGGGTAGAAGAAGAGAAAACACAAGAAGTAATAAGAGAAAACAGAAGTCAGTAGTCCCTTGGCTGGCCTCCTAAAATAAATACAGTATACTTAGTAGTCTGAATAACATAAACAATGTTTCAGAAAATACTGAAGAGAGAAGAGATTTGAGATGAATGTTTCGACCTCTGAGAGAAGTCTGGATACTTAATCAATAAAGGTAATATAACATCTTTCATTGATGATGTGTTAGTAGCAACAGAGACAAAAGAAGGTCATGATGAAATAGTAGAGAAAGTACTAGGATACATGGAGGAGAATGACCTCTATATAAAACCAGAGGAATGTACATAGAAAGTACAAGAAGTAGGGTTCTTAGGAGTAGTATTAGGACCTGATGGAATTAAAATAGAAAAGAAAAAAGTGAAAGCAGTATTGGACTGGCCAACTTCTAGGAGTGTAAAAGACATACAGAAATTCCTAGGATTAGCAAACTACTATCAGTAGTTTGTTAAAGACTGCCAAAATTGCAAAGCCCTTACATTGGTTGGTAAAAAAAAATGAAAAATGGAACTGGGAAGTAGAACAGGAGGAAGCATTTAGAAGTCCAAAGAAGATCTTTACAACAGAATCAGTGCTAGTAGCACCAGACTTAGATAAAGAGATGAGAGTAGAAGCAGATGCATCAGATTATGCAACAGGAGGAGTGTTGTCAATGAAGTGTAAAGATGAAAAGTGGAGGCCAGTGGCCTTTATCTCAAAATTGTTGAATGAAACAGAAAGGAATTATGAAATTCACAACAAAGAGATATTGGCAGTAATCAGGTGTCTGGAAGCATGGAGGTATTTCCTGCAAGGAGCAAGGACCAAGTTTGAAATCTGGACCAATCACAAGAACTTGGAATAGTCTTCCTGTAGTTGATTTAACAATAGGAAATGACTTGCATCGGTCAAGCAAGGAAATAACCATACCCACACCATCGTCAGATGAACTTTCCAGAGTGGATTAGAACTTCTATTTTGACCTGACAGCCCTCGTCTCTATGTTTATTATCAAACCATCTTCCCACATCTTCCCACAAACTTGTCTTGCATACACTTCCAGTTCCTACACTTGTGCCGCTTCACTGTTGGATGTAGAGGTTGAATGCAAAGTTAACCTACTACTACTGATTGCTTTGTTGAAATTATATCTCTCAGATCACACATAGTAATTGGACGAAAGGCTAGAGCAACAACAATTTTGCATAGGTTCTCTTTTGCTTATCATCTATGAATGTCGCTCTATTCTGAGGCAAGATACAGAGTCCGGATCAGCCAAAAGACATAGGATGCTCAGGTACAAGCATTAGTTTACATTGTAGTTCAGGATCTTCATACCAAATGCAAGAACAACGGACAGGACAATGAAGAGGAGAATATAGACATACCAGACACTATTCTCGCTGCCATGCAAGGCCCTGGTATTGGCATCGCTCTTTTTCCCGGTATCCATGTCTTCTCTCTCGCCCTGTTCTTTTCACATCGTAAACTTGTTTGCCAAATAGAACTCTTGTGCCGCTGCATAGTCAATAGTTTTGAACTGATGGAAATACCGCTTCTCCACATCAAACTCCCAATACCATATAATCGACTTTTTTCCATGCCCATATTTATAAAGCCCACTGTTCCTCTTCACTGACTTTTTGCGGGAGAGAATATGAAGAAGGGCAGAGGCACGGCTCGATCCAAAGAGAGGAACATATGGCCGGATGACCTTTGCTTCCTTCAATTTATTGACAACCTGGCAAGCAATTGGATGAATTCATTGTGGGTAATCATATTTGAAAAATACCTGAAGAATTTTAGCAGGAACTGATTCATCAAAGTTTTCAGTGCCAATACAATCAAACATGGTGTGGGATAATGTTCGGACAGTCACTGAGGTGCCGAAAAGACGACGACTTGACGAATTATTTATTTCCAAAATCTTTCGTATCGCTATCAGACTTGCAATAATCAAGATCTGCCAGTCGCTGCAATGTAGCGAGCAGAACATCCTCAGAAAGATACCAAATATCTGGGTCAACACAAGCTGCTGAGAGATAGGAAAAAACAAACAACTTGAGACAGGAGTCAACAAACTCAGTACCATGTGGCCAAGAGAATGCGGTAGAGGAGCTGATGATATCTGGTGCCGACACAAGGTCTGGAATAACAAGTAAGTTCAGGGCAGATACAACGAAGGAAATACGTGCTTGAACCGTCAATAGTATAGCTTGATGCGTAGTTATGGTGACTTTGAATCAAGTGATCAAGGAGTTTGGAAAGAAAGGCAGGGGTATCAACACAGAAGGCACCAGAGCGAGCAGGATCGCAGAGGAAATCATCAAAAGATTTGTGGTAGAAACGAAATGTTCCATGAAACCATAAACATGGTTTATAATAGACCTATCTAGATGGAACCACTGGCCTTGGTCATAATATGGCCGTGTGAGGTCGATGCGAGGGTCGAGTGAGCTCAGAGGGTCAAAAGATGGCTCGTATGAAATCACCGCATGTAGATGGTGACAGATGTCCTTAAAAGTATATTCCGAGATCCTATTCACGCAACAGGATACAGCGACATCGTCCGGAAGTTGGGAAAAGAGTTGTGCATACAGGAGAATGTGCTCCGGAATGTGCTCCATGATGTGGACGTAGAGAGCATCGAGTTGCGAAAAGGGTGATGTGGCTGCCTGTTCTCCTGTACCGGAGAGGGCATCGAGAACGGACTGCAATCGTTCACAGAATTGCGAGTCTCGTGGATAGGCCACATGACACAGGACAGCAGCAGGGTGAGCAAATAGGCCAGCTGCTGCCTTGACAAGGGTCCAGATATCGCTGTCAGTTGGCCATGATGATAGCAGTTGCGGAAAGCCTCGCTGATCAAGTATGTTCTTGAATCCAGCCCGAAGATACATCTCGATCTCACTGTCTGCCTCTCGAGAGATAGGGAGTTCAATAGAATGAGTGACAGAAGCAATGTTGTCTTGTTTGAATGTGGACATGATGTGAGGTTCAGCGCGGCTGAAAATGGCCCAATTGAATGGAGTAGATCTCTCCCTGACAGAGGATGCAATTATTTTGATAATTTCTGCTTGTGCATCCTTGCTCGCACACTCGTCCAATCCATCGATGAAGATGGCTTTTGGTTGTACTTTCTTTCCCTGCTTCTCTAGGTCCCGAATCGGCTCAACAATCAGCGATCCAAATTGAGATGGCATTTTCTTCTCAACAACACTCTTATCCTTGGAGATCCTCTCATCAACAGCGGCACGATAGTCAGGAAGCGCAGTAGTAAGTTGATAAGCGATGGAAGTGAAGAGGCGTAAGGGATTAGAGCGTAAGGGATTAGAGCGTTTGTTGACAGTGAAGAAGAATGCAGCACCAAGATGTCCAGTTTCTTTGAGTTTCTCGGCACATGTCTGAGCGATGGCTGACTTGCCAACACCAGCTGGTCCCCTCATCCAGTATATCGACGAGGGTGAGTTGGCGGATTCAGTCACCCAATTTGTGATGTCAGCGATATATTGTTCCCGAGTACCTGGGAAGCAGCGGCGATCGTAATGGTCTTGAGAATCAAATACGGCTCCTGGATCGGAGGCTTCATAGAGGATATCTATTCCTAGTACTGCATTAACCAACATTCCATTAGCCGAAACAATGCTGCTCACCAGATCGGCCGTATTGGTTCGTGATGTTGTTTGTGATATTGGTAGTCGACTGCGCAATCAAACTACTATCCTTGATCATGAGGTCTCTAGCATCAGGAAACATCGACATGGTGGTGGCAAGATAGATGATGAGAGCAGGAAGCTGTTAAATTCATGTCAATGTCAACGTGTGAACACAGGTCACAAACTGGCCAACCACAGCGAAATCTTCCCATGTTCGATTTTTCTCCTCTGGATGATTCTCTCACTCAATCTTGTGCTGTGACAGGCCCATTATCTGAAGAATTGGAAGGCTGCAGGACATGAAGGGATAATATCCAGCCAAAAAGGCTTCACTGCTTGTACAAGTAATGCGTGAATGTTTGCATCCAGAAAATTTATTTGACGTATGTTCGAGAAACTTCAAGTGATCTATTGGACTAGAAGTGGCAAGTGCAGTCCATTGTCCGACCCAACGCAGGGCACAACGCCGGTACTGTTCCCTCTCATCTCAACATCTACTCTTGTCAGGGATCTTCGCTACCTACCAACAGTTATTAAGTAATTACACTATATTACATAATCAGAGTAGAAACTTGAATCCCGAGGAGTTCCCCCCTCAGCCTCAATTTTATATCGAGATTGACAACTATACCTTTGGATCTTGTTGAGCCCTGACAACTCTAGTCTTGACTACTTGGTTCTCTTCAATTGTTAGAGATCACCATCCGAGACTTCAAACCGCCGTAGCTATAAGAGGATTGTGTCGATCTAACAGCTGGTAGCGTGAATGCAGTACATCAAACATCAGTCAACTGAACAGCGCTCGAGGATTCGTTCCTGATCAGTTGACAGCTGTTTGTCTACCATCTCTCCCATCGTCTTTCTAGCCTTGAAATCAGAAATGGAGATCTTTCTTTCGCCAACAGAAGTAGCCTGAAGCGCTCGGCCTTCACGGCTTCGTTACCTACTCCACCAAGGGCATACAGGAGATGCAAGAGAGGATGCTCACATGGCAATTGTGACTCTGAAATGATGCTTCGGGAAACCAAGGCCCGGCGCTCTCAAGCACAGATGGGGAAGATGCCCATTTCCAACGGTTGCGTATAAAGCGGAGACGAAGTCTCTCAAAAAGTGATGACAGAGAAGCGTTTTGGTTAGCAGGACCAAAGTCGGAGATGGTATGTCAGAAGGATTTGGATGAGGAATACCTCTCGGATATCAAGGAGGAAGCTGACGTTGTTCATCTTTCGTCAGTTGTTTCATCGTTGTATTGCAACCTCTAAAGCAGTAACATTCAGTAATGGGTTGACATCTCCACCATCCCATCGCAAGCCTCAAAACTACGGCCTCTGGCAACTTCACCTATTGGCATTTCTACGACTGCCGCGCCCTGCATCACCACCCAAGACAGGGACAGGTCCACGAAAGGCTTTAAATCGCCGGATTTCCCAACCATCTCCCATTTACATGATAACCCTTTTTATATGACTCCAGGCTCGCCTTCTCCGCACAAGTCCTCAAACACCTGGTAACACCCCTTATGAGGAGCCCACTATGACATATGTTTTGTCAGCTTTTCTCTTTTCATGTAAATATGGGTTAATCTGATTTTTGTTTATCTCTTAGCTGTGGTGTGCGTCGCGAGTATCAGAAAACCAGCCTCTTTCGTCTCCTCCTTCCCATTGAGTACCCAGGTTATTCGCCTGCCATAGTTTGCAGACCTACGTCCTCTTTCCCAACGCACCGAAAGGAAAATATCCCTTATGTACACAAAGGGACCAACAGTTAATGTGAGTACTTCAAAAGGTTTGAGACGGAGCCTTCGGGAGACAGGGGTTGTTATTGGAGATAGCGATGATGAAAGCAAATTTCAGCGGTGGGGCGAGAGAGCTGAGAGAGAGAAGTGTTGATCACGTCTAGGAAGCTCGACTTTGGACTAAAAAAGGCAAATGCAGTGGTTGGCAAGGGTGATACTGTATGAAGCGTTTTGCCCGAAATCTACTATGGCCTTGTTTCTCTACCCGGGTTTTTTTGTCTGATTTTTGAAGACTCACTCTTGCTCGTTATTTTGGCATTCTCATATCATTCTGACCATCATTGTATGCCAATCACTATCCAGGATATTGCGAGACAACATACTTGTCCCATTTTCTCTTCGACGTTGTAAGCTCGGTACTTTTGTGCTGCTTTTGATCAATCAGCAATTTTATCTTGCACGACAGTGCTGCATTCTATGATTTAATTTTTCACTACCATGCGATACCTCTTCCTCCAGTTTTCTCTCACTTGAACGCGTAGGTTAGTTGTCAAATAGCTGCAAAGTTTCATATTCTGACTTATGAGCGTTATCATCACTCTGTTGAGCAGTCATTTTGATTAATATATATATATATATATTATCTTTGAGAATGGAATGTCATGCAGATATGAGTTTTGGACAGCTAAATGCACTGTAGGCTGAAGGAGTGAGTTTCCGCGGTAAACAGCTCCTCTCTGAAATATAGTTTGCTCAAAATGTATACTGAGACTACAGAAAAGCTCCTAAATTTCAGATGTGACTGGTTTAAGAACCTAGTTTCTCGACGTCAATACGGTAAGCGGGTTACCTATGGAGGCTTCCATACCTAGGGAATGGTAACCGGTCTTCATGATAATGTAATGTTGCAACACTAGTAGTCAGTCGATTATGAATCGTGTCATCAACTTCCCATATGGTGAACCATAATCACCCAAAACGCGATACCGTATTTCTAAGATTCATTGTTTGATTTAATGAAAACGATGACCACATAGTGAAGAAGAAAACCGTACACCATAGTTTATAATGTTATCATCATCATACAATCACTCAATGCCCCAAGCGTCTTCTTGCCTCCTCTTCTCTCATAACTCCAGTCTCCATCACTGCTTTAATCATCTCACTGCCAAGTTTCCCAGCCTCCTTGAACCGCGGCTCCAAGAACTCTCTCGTTTCCTCAAATCTCTTCTTATAATCTTCGAAGTTGCCAAAACGATTACATTGACTCCATCCTCTTGCAGCAATGACAGACTCCAGATCGTCTGCTCTGTGCCAATGATTGTAAATTGCCGAATGCAGTGCACTCTCTAGTAGTGCGAGTGACTGGAACAAGTGTTCCGCTATGCCCAGGAAAAGTTGAAAATGGGTGTAGCCGCAAGATCAAGATGTATATATGGATTTATCCCAAGATGTGCTCAACAATCCACCATAGCTAATAGAGAAAGATAAGAGTTGGGCGATAGTTAGATGGTGGCATGAGTGTGGAAGATTCGGAAAATCAACAGGGGATTCTGGAACTGTGATATCGGAACATTGGTGTTTGCCCAAACTGAATTTGTCAAGAATAGACGCTGAGAGTAGAAATGGTTTCCGCTTTGTTGATGAAGGGGATCTTGAGGAGATCGAAGGGGAAGTCGTTGAACTGTTTTCCCACTCAGCTTTTTTTTCTATAATCGTTCCTCCTCACCCAAACACAGTCCATCTAGCCCATTGAACGCGTTCTTTGAATTTTACTTTATCTCCCAATGAGCCACTACCCCACTCAACATTAATTTGAACAGCTCCGAAGCACTTTTGGCATATTGATGGATTGAGGTTCACTTTGGCAATGTCAATTCCATCAACGTAGAGACCTTGTTCCCATGGATATGCTTCTGCGGAAGCCCAAGCAGCACCCCTACCGATCACAGGATGGGACCGAATGGAAAGATAATCTTCCATCAATCATAGAAAGCTGAGAAGCGTCATGGATAATTCACTTGAGAAAGGCAGTATGGGTAACTGCCTGAGTATTGGCTGTTACGGAATCGTGTTCGTCGAAACTCAGGTAAACAAAGCGAGAACGAAATGAGCGCGGGATATTCTCCACTGAGGGCGTCTTTTCTGGCCCTATGTTGAGTGAGGACCTGAGTAAATCAATGAGTTTCTGAGTCAAACGCAGAGGGGTAAATATTACGAGAGGTTGTCTGACGGGGCTCACAGTTGGCTCGTGTAACGAATGACAAGAATGTCGTCTTTTGGGAGATGCCCTTCAAAGGCTGCTTTCTCAGGGGCCTTAACAGATGTCTGGCCAGCGACGATTGCATTCACTTTCGTAGTGAACATTGGAGTGAGTTGACACTCGAAGTCTTGTGTGCTCCTATACTCACAAGGACCATATTGCACAACGACGCGTTCAATGAACTCGGCATCTACGGAATAGATGATATAATCAGAGGATCTCGAAATTGCATAACCATCCTTCTGAGGGTAGACCCCTGACGTATCTATTAACGAACAGCATGGTAGATTGGGCCTTTCAACAAGCGAGAAAGGATAGAAGCATACTGGAAAAGTCAATTTTGAGTTTCTCATACTTTTCCGGCAGGTCGCAAACCAAGATCCTAGATGCTCGCAGGAAGGTCAGCACGTCGTCAATGCTGGTCGACACAGGCTTCTTCCAACCATCTTGGCTCATAAGCTTTGCGTACATGTATCCCATAGCACCCATTCCAATGAGACCAATAATGGGCTGAGCATGTATAGGGGCATCGGGAATGACACTGGCATCCACGTTGATTGGTAGTGTGAATGATTCATGATTCTGCGTTCCTTGATCAGCTATTCAGGCGTTTACTAGACTTGCTCAGATGATCTCTGCCCCATGGAAGCTATGGTGCAATATACCTTGGTGGTGAAGGGAGTAACGTAGAGTGGTTTCTTGTATATATATGTAGCAACACTTGTACATTGGATTGCATTTCGAGGTATAGAAAGGCTACAGGAGCAATAAACTTGTGATATCAATTAAACCAAGCACAACCAAACACAGACAGGTACAGACAGGTACGCACTCTGATGGAACAAATCCTCGAGCGCTATCCAGTTGACCGATGTTTGTCTCGATGCATCGGCTACCGCATTCACACTACGAGGTCTTAGGTCGACGGTTCGAAGTCCCAGAAAAGGAAGATGTGATCTCTGACAATTGAATCAGGCAAGACTGGATGGGTAGGTAGATGTTGAGATGAGAGAGAACGGTGCCGGCGTCGTGCTCTGTGTTGGGTCAGACAATGGACTAAAGTTACCACTTCTAGTCCGATAGGAAACCGGGTAACGGTCAGGTTAACACGTTAACAGTGACAAATAAGTTTTCTGGTTGCATGAAAATATCGACGCAGTCACAGGTGGCTCGTTTGCTCATGCTTTCCCCAGCCCATCGCTCCCATCTCCTGCACGGTCTTTGACTGTCTTCTGGGCCCATAACCTGTGCCCACCCATCCTCAGATTGCAACATCCCGTCAAGCCAAAGTTTTTACCCAACCCTTCTTTTCATAACTTCTACTATACACTGTCTCTGGTGCTCAGCATGTAGACTCTATTTTCAACTCCTTTTCCCACACAGAGCTTTCATGTGGCATCTTGGGTGGATCAGTGCAATATTTCATCTATACTATGCAACGCCCTGCTTCTACCCTCTTATAACACTCTCATGCAACAACCGTTGAAGCCTTTTTGGCTGGAAAGTATCTGTTCATGTCCTGCAGCATTCTCCTTCTTCAGATAATGGACCTGTTGTAGCACAAAATTGAGTTGGAAGAGAAAGACCGAACATGAACATGGGAAGAATTTGCCGTGGTAGGATAGTTCGTGACTAGTGTTCACACGTTGACATGGATTTAACAGCTTTCTTTTGCCATTGTCTATCTGTCTTGCCACCACCATGTCCATGTTTTCCTGTGCTAAAGACTTCATAATTAGGGATAGTAGCTTCAATACCAACATTACCAACCAATACGGCCGATCTGGTGAGCAGCATTGTTTCGGCTAATGAAATGTTAGTCAATCCAGTACTAGGAATTGATATCCTCCTTGATGCCTCCGATCCAGGAGCTGCATTTGACTCTCAAGACCACTACGATCGCCGCTGCTTCCCAGGTACTCGGGAACAGTATATCAGTGACATCACAAATTGGGTAACTGGATCTGTTGACCCACCTTCGTCGATGTACTGGATGAGAGGACCAGCTGGTGTCGGGAAATCGGCTATCGCGCAGACATGTGCCGAGAAACTCAAAGAAACTGGACACCTTGGTGCTGCATTCTTTTTCACTGTCAACAAACACTCTAATCCCTCTCGTTTATTCACTACTATTGCCTACCAACTTGCAACTACCCTCCCTGATTATCGCACATCTATTGATGAGAGGATCTCAAGGGACAAGACTCTTGTTGAGAAGAAAATGCTGTCTCAATTCAGATCACTGATTGTTGAGCCAATTCAGGAGCTAGAGAAGCAGGGAAAGAGGGTACAACCAAAAGTTGTCTTTATTGATGGATTAGATGAGTGTACCAGTGGAGATACCCAAGCAGAAATTATCAAAATAATTGCATCCTCTGTCAGGGAGAGATCCACTCCATTCCATTGGGTTATTTTCAGCCGCGCTGAACCTCGCATCGTATCCACATTCAAGCAAGACAACATCGCTTCTGTCATTCATTCTGTTGAACTTCCCATCTCTCGGGAAGCAGACGGTGAGACCGAGATGTACCTTCGGGGAGAATTCAAGAACATACTTGAACACCGAGGTTTTCCGCAACTGCTATCATTATGGCGAAGTGACAACGATATCCGGACCCTTGTCGATGCAGCGGCTGGCCTATTTGCTCACCCTGCTGCTGTGTTGCGTCATGTGGCCTATCCACCCGACTCGCAATTCCGTGAACGACTGCAGTCTGTTCTCGATACCCTCTCCGATGCGAGGAAACAGGTATCTATATCACCCTTTTCTCAACTTGATGCTCTTTATGTCCACATCATGGAGCAGATTCCAGAGAGCATTCTTCTGTCTGCACAATTTCTTCTTCGCCGTTCTTGGGAAGCCCAGGATGTTGACACCCGTTTATATATTACCACGCGCTGTTGCATGTTTGAGATCTCTGAGTATACCTTCAGAGACATCTGTCACCATTTACATGCCGTGATATCATATGAGCCGTCTTTTAACCCTCTCAGCTCACTCGACCCTCGCATCGACCTCACACGGCCGTATTATGATCAAGGTCAATGGTTCCATCCATACAAGTCGATCATAGACCAGATTTGGAAAGTTCATGGAACACTATGCTTCTATCACAAATCTTTTTACGATTTCCTTGGCGATCCCACTCGTTCTGGTGATTTCTGTATCACCACCCCTGCCATTTATTGTAAATTCCTTGATCACTTGATTCAAAATCACCATCATCATGCATCAAGCTATGTTATTGACGGTTTAAGCACGTATTTTCTCCCCTTATATCTGTCATAAACTTACTTGTCATTCTAGACCTTGTGTCGGCACTGGGTATCACTAGCTCCTCTACCGCACTCTCTTGGCCACATGGAACCGAGTTTGCTGATACCTTTCTCAAGTTGGCGGTTTTTTCCGGCCTCTCATTCTGGTTATCCTGTGATGACGCAGACTTTTGTCGATTTCTTCAGGAACTTCCGTTCGCTTTATTGCAGCGACTGGCAGATGTTGATTATTGCAAATCTCTAATAGCAGAACGGATGTATCGGGAACTCACTGATTCATCAAATGGCCTTGTTTTTGGCATTCCGGCGACTGCCCATACATTATCCCACACCATATTTGAGTGCATTCGCACTGAGTACGTTGATAAACTGGTTCCTGTTGTATTTATTCTGGTATGTCTCAAATATGATTACTCAAAATGAATTTACCCACACATGGCCAGATTGTCAATAAATTGGAGAAAGCAAAAATCATCCGGCCATATGCCTATGCTCCTCTCTTTGGCTCGAGCCGTGTCTCAGCCCTTCTTCGCACTTTCTCCTGCAAAAAGTCGGTAAGGAAGAACAGTGGGCTTTATAAAATTGGGTATGGAGAAAAGTCGGTTATATGGTATTGGGAGTTCGATGTGGAGAAGCGGTATTTCCATCAGTTCAAAACTATTGACTATGCAGCGGCAGTAGAGTTCTACAAAGCGAACAAGCTCACGATGTGGGGAGGAAAAGAGGTAAAAGGTGATGCAGAAGGCAATCAGGAAGACAGAGAGGGAGAGGGAGATTTCCATGAGCGTGCTGCCGAACATGCATGCGAGGAGCAACGTCAGGCCGAAGCTGATGTTCAAGGCCAGAATAGCGGCCAGAATGTTCGGGATGGCAGTGGTGATTCTAAAGACAATGACGATCGACAGGACAATGAGGAGGAACGAAGAGGGAATAGATATATGGGTCATTCATCTTAGACACTGAACTGGCCCCGAAAAAAAGGCATTTATTCTTCCGTAGAGTCATCGACATCTGCTTGCCGGACGATATGGGTTGAACGAACTCTGTTTCAGTAGTATAGTTTCATCGCACTTTTCAGTCTCGTATGTCGTCAGTTAATAGGGTAAACATGTGTGATAGATTTCTTTTCTTCTGTTCCTGCCCATCCACTTTCGATTCACTGCCTTATTATTGCGTGTGCAGTAGTCAATTGATCGTTCATCTCGTCAGCATAATTGGACAATCTCGTGTCTTTCGAAACAGATCTAACAGGGCTGAGAATACAAAGTCTACATGTGCAATACATCATATAGATCTGACATAATCTGAAGTCTCCAGTTCACGCGCAGGCTCGACCTGTCCACTAATTCAAAACTCGTCAGCCGAACTGAATATTGTATCTCAACACAAGTAGCTATTTTACATATCTTGTTCTACCATTGCTCTAAAATTCTCTGAATCTTTCCCTTCGTTTGGATGAGAATATAATCTCAGTTCTAATCCAAGTATGCATTCACTCAAACTAAAGCCTCTGAACGGCATCACCAGTGTCAGCACTGTTGACGGCCAGGACTTAAAGCATCCTACACCCGCACAAATACCCACATTTCTATTCAATTATCTTCTCAACCCCCCCAACTCTGCACTGCCAACCAGTGCCCAAAGCATAGCGTATTGGCCAGCGCTGGGTTAATAGTACCCAGCATTGTGTTCCAGAGGAAAAGGGAGGTAGCGATTGAGAAAAGAAGTTTGATGACCACCTGTTGGAAAAAATGTACGTATGCATGAAAATTTGCAGATACATCAGAGTCGGTTGCATGTGGAATGAGTCGTCCTCCTGCGGGCAAAGCCAGGGATCGCAATGGGATGATGAAGACGCCTCATAGGATTCTCCATGTTTTCCTTCAAGAAATCTTGGTATCTCATCATTGGGTCCAAAGTCATGCGTGCAACAAGGGCTGAGTCCACTCGACAGGATATTGGGCACACGTGACAGGCCCAGCAAGGCTGATCAGTTGACAGCTATTTGTCCACCGTGTGACTACGTCTACGTTACATACCAAGGAGATGCAAGAGAGGATGCTCACATGGCGATTGTGACTCTGAAAGCGATGATCCTGCTAACCAGAACGCTTCTTTGTCATCACCATTTGAGAGACTTTATACGCAACCGTTGGAATTGGGCGTCTTCCTCATCTGTGCGAGCACTGAGCCTTGGTTCCCAGACCAAAGTCGGAGATAGAATGTCAGAAGGATTTGGAGTATCGACAAGGATTGACCTTTGGTCAGCTGCTCCGTTGTTGTATCTATGAAGCAGCCATAAGGCTAGTAGTGGGTTGACATCTCCTTCGCCGTCCCATTACAAGCCTCAACTGCGGCCTGTGGCAACTTCACCTGTTGGCGTTCCCGAGCTTTCTGCGACTGCCGCGCCCTGCATCACCACTCAAGACACAGACAGAATCACGAAAGGCTTCATGTCGCCGGACTTTCTATATGGCTCAAGGTTTGCCTTCTCCGCATGAGTCCTCAAATACCTGGTAACACCCATTATGAGGCCCACTATGGCATATGTTTTGTAGCTTTTCACTTTTATGTTAATATGGCTTGATTTGACTTCTATGTTTCTCAGCTGTGTGTGCGTCGCAAGTATTTATAACCGCAAGGAAACTGGCCTCTTTTGCCTCCTCTCTCCTTTCCACTGAGCATCCATATTCGCCTGACGTAATTTGTAGATCTATCGTCCTCTTTCCTAACGCACCAAAAGGAATATATCCCGTATGTGACCAACAGTCGATACGAGTACCTCAAAGGGCTTGAGACGGAGCCAAGGGTTTTCATTGGAGACAGCGATAATGAAAGCGAATTTCAGCCACGGAACTATCGAGAGAAGTGTTCATTATGTCTAGGAAGCTCGACTTCGGGCTGCTGAAGAAAGCAAAGGCTGTGGTTGGCACTCTATGAGGCGTTTCCCCCGAAATCTATCATGACCTTTGTTCCTCTACCTGGCTTTTCGCTTCATTTTTGAAGACCCACTCTTGCTCATTTCTTTCGGCATTCTTATATTGTTATGACCACCATTCTATGTCAATCACTATCCTTACAAACAAGACATTGCGGGACAGCGTACTTTTCATTGACCTTGTAAGTTCAATACTTTTGTACTGCTTTTGGTCAATCAACTATTGCGTTTTGCACGGGAGTGCTGTATCTTATGATCTTTGTTCCCTGTCCCCAATCGCTCCTATCTGGTTCCCTCTAGGTTTTGCAATCGCTACCCATTGAAATTGATTTCCATGCGATACCTCTCCTCGCGCTTGAACACGTAGGTTGGTTAGTTTGTAGTTCAAGCAGCGTAGTTGCAAAGTGTCGTGTTTTGACTTATGACTGTTATTATCACTCTGCCCAGCGGTCATTTGAATAAAATCGATACTCATGTCTCGCGTATCTTCGAGAACGGAATGTCATGTAGTTCAGTTTTGCAAGGCTGAATACAGTGTAGGCTGGAGGAGTGGTATACAGTTCCTCTCTGAGGGATATAGTTTGCTCGAAATCTGCCACTAGGTTTCGGATGTGACCCTAGTCCATTGACGTCAACTGTGATAAGTAGGTCCTTAGGAAGCTTCCATACCCAGGGAGTAGTAACCGGTTTTCATAGTAATGTGATGTTGCAACACCAGTGGTCAGTCGATTATGCATCAACTTCTCATATGGTGAACCCTAACCACCCAAAACACGATACTGCATTTTATCACAAAGATTCAAGATTTGATGCAAAAAATGACCTCATATTGAAGAAGAAAATCGTACACCATATTTTATGATGTTATTGTTTCAATGCTCCAAGCGTCTTCTTTCCTTCTCTTCTCTCACAACTTCGGTATCCATCACAGCCTTAATCATCTCACTACCAAGTTTCCTAACCGCGGCTCGAAGAACTCTCTCGCTTCCTCAAATCTCCTCTTGTAATCCTCAAAGTTACCAGAAAACGAACACATTGACTCCATCCTCTCGCAGCAACGACTCGTCTGCTCTGTGCCAATGATCGTAAATCGCCGAATGCAGTGCACTCTCTAGCAGCGTGAGTAACTGGAACAAGTGCTCTTCTACGCACAGGAAAAGTCGAAATACGGGTGTAACCGCAAGGCGTATGTATGGATTAATCCCAAGATGTGCCCAGCAATCTACCACAGCTAGTAGAGAAAGTTTGGGCGATAATTCAATGGTGGCATGAGCGTGGAAGATTCTAAAAAATCAGTAGGGGATCCTAGAACTGTAAATCGGAACAATGGTGTTTGCCCAAACTGAATTTTTCAAGAATGGACGCTGAGAGTAGAAATGGTTTCCGCTTTGTCGGTGGAGGGGATCTTGAGGAATCCAAAGGGGAAGTCGTTGGACGGTTTTCCCCGCCATCTCTTATAATTATTCCTCCTCGCCCGAACACAGCCCGTCTAGCCTATCGAGCGCGCTCTTTGAATTTCACTCGATCTTCCAATGAGCCACTACCCCCACTCAACATCAATCTGAATAGCTCCGAAGCACTTTTGGCATATTGATGGATTTGAGCACGGGCGCTGGGATTCAAAATGGCAAGTCCTACATAGTCATGCCAAGCGTTCAAATAGATCCCAACTGTAAGGTTCACTTTCACAGTCTTGATTCCACCAACATAGAGGTCCTGTTCCCATGAATATGCTTCAGTGGAAGCCCAAGTAGTACCTATTATCTTGTCTCGCAATGTCTTGTTCAAAATGAAGCAAAAAGCTGGGTAGAGGAACAAAGGTCATGGTAGATTTCGGGGCGCTTCATAGAGTACTACTCTTGCCCATCACTGCCTTTGCTTTCTTCGGCAGAACAAAGTCGAGCTTCCTAGACGTAATCAACACTTGCCTCTCAACTCCCTCGCTCCGTCACTGGAATTTTTTTATATCATCGTTATCTCTAATGACAGCCTTTGGCTCCGTCGCAAGCCCTATGAGGTACTTCCACCAATTGTTGGTCCCTCTTGTGTACATGAGGAATATATTCCTTTTGGTGCGTTGGGAAAGACGACGGTAGGTCTGCAAGCCATAGCAAGCGAATAATCTGGGTATTCAATGAGAGATGTGGGAAGAGGCATAAAGGGCCGGTTCTCCTTGTGGTTGTAAAGTGAATTCTGATACTCGCGACGCACACCACAGCTGAGGGAGATAAACAAAAACCAGATTAACACGAAAGGAGAAAAGCTACAAAACCTATGTTATAGTGGGCTCCTCATAATGGGTGCTACCAGTGTTTGAGGACTCATGTGCAGAAGGCGAGCCTGGAGCCATATAAAAAGGGTTATCAGGTGAATCTACAATGACTGGGGAACCCGGCAATTTGAAGCCTTTCTGTCCGTGTCTTGGGTGGTGATGCAGGGCCCAGCAGTCGCAGAAGGCTCATGAACGTCAACAGGGGAAGTTGCCAAAGGCCGCAGTCGAGGCTTGCAACAAGATGGCGGAGATGTCAACCCATTACTAGCCTCTGGATGTGACCGCTTCATAGGTTGCGATACAACAACGGAGCAGCTAACGAAAAATCAGCAACATCAGTTCCTTCCTTGTCGATATCCGTCATCAAATCCTTCTGACATTCTATCTCCGACTTTTGTCTTGCTAACCAAAACGCTTCTTTGTCATCACCCTTTGAGAGACTTCATACGCAACCGTTGGAAGTCGGCGTCTTCCTCATCTATGCTTGAGAGTGCCGGGCCTTGGTTTCCCAAATCATCGCTTTCAGAGTCACAATCGCTATGTAAACATCCTCTTTTGCACCTCCTGTATGTCATTGGTAACGAAGCCGTCACGGCCGAGCGCTTCAGGGCACTTCGGTTGGCGAGGGAAACATCCACACATCCACAGCGTGACTACATCTCTCCTACCCGTCCACTTCTTTCTAAACTTCGATCGTTTTCAAAAGAGTGGACAAACAAGTGTCAATTGGTCTTAGGCACCGCAGATCACAACGGAACTCATAACAGAACGAACCCTCCTCGATCCTCGAGCACTATCCAGTTGACTAATGTTTGATTATAATAGTGCATTGATTTTTGCATTCACGCTACCAGCTGTCAGGTCAATACAATCCTCTTGTAGCAACGGTTCGAAGTCTCGGATGTGTTCTCCAATTAGTCAAGATGTTTAGATCAGAGGGTGCAGTGCCGGCGTCGTGCCTTGCGTTAGGTCGGACATGGACTACACTTGCCACTTCTAGTCCAATAGGTTACTTGAAGTTTCTTGGACGTACAGAAGACTGGGTGACGGTTAAGTTAACACTTTATTTTCTGGTTGCATGTAGACATCAACACATCACCTGTACAAACAGCTGACTCGCTTCTTCATGCTTCCACCAGCCCATCACTTGCTGTAATTGTCTTCTGACCTCATAACATGTGCCCACCCATTCCCAGATTCCTGCCAAGCCCAAGTTGTTACTTGTTGGAGTGGACTGGAAACTCCCATGCACTCGGAACGAAGGGCAAGCAAGGTTTAGTTCCCTAAGCATGTTGGAATGTAGGATGGAAGTGGGCAATTAAGCTCGGACAGCAGCTTATCTTGTAGTCAGGAGGAATAGTGTATATATACGATGCACCGCAAGCTTTAACCTCAGTCGTCTACCATTATGGCCAACGCCTATCATTATTACTCAACCCTTCTTTTCTACTATACATTATCTCTGCTGTTCGACATATGACTCTAGTTTTAGCTTTTTTCACACGCAGCATTTTCATGCGGCATCCTGGGTAGGTCAAGCCAATATCTTCATCTATACAACGCCCTGCGTCTGCCCTCACATAATACTAACATGCCGTAATCGGTGAAGCCTTCTTGGCTGGACAGTATCCGTTTATGTCCTGCAGCGTTCCCATTCTTCATATAATAAACGTGTCGTAATGCGAGATTGGGTGGGAGAATCATCCGGAGGAGAAAGATCGAACATAGAAGAATTTGCCGTGGTTGGCTAGTTTGTGACCTGCGTTCACACGTTGACATGAATTTAACAGCCTTCTGTTCTCATCGTCTACCTGTCTTGCCGCCACCACCATGTCGATGTTTACCGGTGCCAGAGACTTCATAATTAAGGACAGTAGTTTGATTGCGCAGTCGAATACCAACATCACGAGCCAATATGGCCGATCTGGTGAGCAGCTTCGTTTCGGTTAATGAAATGTTAGTTAATTTAGTACTAGGAATTGATATCCTCTATGAAGCCTCCGATCCAGGAGCTACATTCGATTCTAAACACCACTACGATCGCCGCTGCTTCCCTGGTACTCGGGAACAATATATCGTTGACATCACAAATTGGGTGACTGAATCCGCCAACTCACCCTCGTCGATATACTGGATGAGGGGTCCAGCTGGTGTCGGGAAATCGGCTATCGCGCAGACATGTGCCGAGAAACTCAAAGAAACTGGACATCTTGGTGCTGCATTCTTTTTCACTGTCAACAAACACTCTGATCCATTATGCTTATTCACTACCATCGCATACCAACTTGCCACTATGCTCCCTGATTATCGCACGTCTGTTGATGAGAGGATCTCAAGGGACAAGACGCTTGTTGAGAAGAAAATAGCATCTCAATTCAGATCACTGATTGTCGAGCCGATTCAGGAGCTAGAGAAGCAAGGAAAAAGAATACAGCCAAGAGTCATTTTCATTGATGGACTGGATGAGTGTGCGGGCAAGGATGTACAAGTAGAAATTATTGAAATAATTGCATCCTCCGTCAGGGAGAGATCTACGCCATTCCATTGGGCCATCTTCAGCCGTGCTGAACCTCGCATCGTGTCCGCATTCAAGCAGGACAACATCGCTTCCATCGCTCATTGTATTGAACTCCCTATCTCTCGAGAGGCAGACGGTGAGATCGAGATGTATCTTCGGGGTGGATTCAAGAACATACTTCAAAAACAAAATTTCCGGCAACTGCTGTCGTTATGGCCAACTGATAACGACATTGCGACCCTTGTGGATGCAGCAGATGGCCTATTTGCTCACCCTGCTGCTGTTCTCCGTCATGTGGCATATCCACGAGACTCGCAATTCCGTGAACGACTGCAGTCTGTTCTCGATAGCCTCTCCGGTGCAGGGAAACAAGAATCTACATCAGGCCTTTCGCAACTTGATGTTCTCTATGTCCATATCATGGAGCAGATTCCAGAGCACAATCTCCTGTCTGCCCAATTCCTTCTTTCCTATAGTCGGGCCAACTGGAATGCTGACACTCGTTGGTATGTTTCCCTGCCTTGTTGCGTGTTTAGGATCTCCGAGTGTACGCTCAGAGACATTTGTCACCATCTACATGCCGTGATTTCATACGAGCCACCTTTGAGCCCTCTCAGCTCAATCAACACTCGCATCGACCTCACACGGCCGTGTTATGACCAAGGTCAATGGTTCCGTCTAGATCGGTCGATCAGAAACCATCTCAATACTGTTTATGGAACATTTTCTTTCTATCACAAATCTTTCTACGATTTCCTCCATGATCCCACTCGGTCTGGTTCCTTCTGTGTCAACACCCCTGCCATTTATTGCAAATTTCTTGCTCGCTTGATTGAATGTCACCATCATTATGCATCAAGCTATGCTATTGACGGTTTAAGCACGTGTTTTCTCCCCTTGCATCTGCCCTAAACTTACTTATTATTCCAGACCTTGTGTCGGAACCAAGTATCATTGGCTCCTCTACCGCACTCTCTTGGCCACATAAAACTGAGTTTGTTGACTCCTACTTCAAGTTTGCGGCCTTTGTCTTCCTCTCATTCCGGTTATCCTGTGATCACGTAGACCTTTGTCGATTTCTTGAGGATATTCCGTTTGCCATATTGCAGCGATTGGCAGACATTGACTGTCGCAAGTCTCTGATAGCGCACCGGATGTGGTGGGAACTTAGTGATTCATCGGATG
>Ga0153980_1000393_pt1 | contig 20032 bp, 14 predicted proteins | sample TSGA064MetaG_FD_104722 | JGI IMG/M metagenome (GOLD analysis project Ga0153980, IMG submission 104722) | Attine ant fungus gardens microbial communities from Georgia, USA - TSGA064 MetaG | ecosystem: Host-associated > Fungi > Mycelium > Unclassified | place: USA: Georgia, Magnolia Springs State... | reverse complement strand
TGGCGACGCTGCTGCTGGGGGTCGGCGTTGCGCTGGCCACCCGCGCCAGTGGCGACCGCGACCGCATCCGTACCGATGACGTGGGCTATGCCACCTCCCCGTCGTTCAATGTCGCCTCGCTTGCGGTACTGGCGATCCTGGTGGCCCTGTACGCAACTTACTGGTGATGGACATGCAACTGACGCTTCCCCTGCGCACCCTGATGCTGGCCATGCTGACAGCCGTGGCGCTCCCTTCGCTGGCGACCGAGGTGACCTGGACCGATACGGCCACGGTCGATGCGGAGCATGCGGGCTGGGGCCGCCTGGCACGGCTGCCGGACGGACGCTGGCTGGCGGTGACGACGCGCTATCCCGGCGGCGAGACCACCACGCTGCAGCTCTCTGTCAGCGACGACAACGCCCGCACGTGGGCGCCGCTCTCCCGGGTGGAAGAGCCCAAGCGAAAGCTCGACAACGGCGAGCTGATCGTCCTGCCCGAAGGTCGCGTGCTGCTGGCCATGCGCTCGCTCATCGATGGCGTGTCTTACCGATTGAACGTGTATGCCAGCGACGACCAAGGGCGCAGCTGGCGGTTCCTCAGCACCATCACACGCAACGAATCCCCTGCCGGTCGCAAGGACCGGGGGGTGTGGGAACCGGTGTTCACGCACCTGGACGATGGCACCTTGTCGGTGGTCTATGCCGACGAAACCCGGGCGGACGAGCAGCCGTCCTACAACCAGGTGGTATCGCAGCAACTGTCCCGCGACGGCGGGCGCAGCTGGAGCAAGCCGGTGACGATCGCCAGCCAGCCCGGTGGCGGCCTGCTGCGGCCGGGCATGCCCGTGATGGCGCGGCGCCCGGACGGCGGCTACCTGATGGTGCTTGAGACCTGCGGGGATGACCCGCAGTGTCCGGTGTCCTACAAGATCTCGGCCGATGGCCACACCTGGCCGGCAGGCCTGGGCACTCCGCTGGCGGACCAGCGCTGTGGCCCCCATGTCATGACCACCCGAAGCGGCACCATGTTCGTCACCTCCTGCTCCAACGAAGTCAGTGCAAGCGACGATGGTGGTGCGCACTGGAAGACGGTCCGGCCGCTCGCATGGCCGCTGGGCTTCCGCCACTCCTGGCCGGCAGTGGTTGAATTTGGCCCGAAGGAAATCGGCGTGGTCAACGTGGTGGACGGGAGCGTGAAAGTCCGGTTTGGAACCTACACCTCGCCGGACCGCCGTTGAGCGGTCGCGGGGTGGTTGACGCAGGGTCGAGGCCCACTTAAAGTCTGCGCCGCTGCCCCGCAATGGGGCCGCCGCAGGCGTTATCGTCATCCAACGCGCCCATACCCGGGAGGGCCTCAGCAGAGGGAACCCGGAGCACAGGCGCCACGGTTCTGCCCTGCTTTTCCCTTCCTGACAGAAGGGATGCATCACGCCGTGGCCTTCCCAAGCACACCCTGGAAAGGCACCCTCATGATTCTCACCAACAACACCATCCTGATCACCGGCGGTAGTCGTGGCATTGGCCGTGCGCTGGCCGAAGCACTGCACGACCGCGGAAACCGCGTCATCATCACCGGCCGCGACGCCACCCGGCTGGACGCCATACGTGCCCGGCGTCCGGGCATCACTGGCCTGCCCCTGGATCTGGGCAACCCTGCCTCGTTGACGGACCTGGCCGACACCGTCCAAGCCCGTTTTCCCAGCCTCAACGTGCTCATTGCCAATGCGGGGATCTCGCGGGCTGAGAATCTGCTCGACGACGGGTGGGATGCGCACGACGCGGAGGCCATCATCGATACCAACATCATGGGTGTGCTGCGCACCGTGGCCACCTTCCTGCCACTGCTGACGAAGCAGCGCAGCGCGACGCTGATGGCCACCAGCTCGGCACTGGGTTTCCTGCCACTGGCCAACTTCCCCACCTACTGCGCCAGCAAGGCCTTCCTCCACTCGTGGTTGGTATCACTGCGCCACCAGCTTCGCCACCTGCCCGTGGAAGTGATCGAACTGTGCCCCCCCTACGTCCAGACCGGCCTGACCGGCCCTGGCCAGGCCAGCGACCCGCGTGCCATGCCCGTGGAGGAATACGTGGCGCAGGTGCTGCACAAGCTCGAGCAGGGCGATCATCCGCGCGGGGAACTGCTGCTGGAACGCGACCAGGAACGTCGCTGGGCTGAGCGGGATGGAACCTACGATGCAGTGTTCGCAGTGATGAATCCCGCGTAGGCGCGTCGCTGCGGATCCGGCAGGCACGTGGGGTTCTCTGAAGCCGAACGAAGACGTGCACATGCTTCGGGATACCCCCCCTTCGCTGGTATGTTGTCGCCAGGGAAACGGGGGCTACATGGGACGTAGAAGAAAATCGAGCGGATTCGATGCCCTGATCGGCATGCCTTGGCCGGTCGGGATACTGGTCGGCATGGCCGGCTACTGCGCACTTCGGTACGGGATCCCGTGGTGGTTCTCGCACCAGGACGGCGCGCTGGCTGCCGGCCTGGCGGGACAGTTCGGACAGGTGCTCGCCCCGCTCGCCTGGGTACTACTGGGTTTCTGTTGGTTGGCCGCCCTCCTCTCTTTCCTGCGCGCCAGGCATCGGCGGCGCCTGCTGGATACCCGGACCACGCTGGACAGCTTGGCCGCAGGCGGCTGGCGCCAGTTCGAACAGTTGGTCGGCGAGGCATTTCGCCGGGAGGGTTACAGCGTCGAAGAGACGGGTCTGGGCGGCCCGGATGGTGGCATCGATCTGATCCTCCGCAGGGACGGCCGGCGCGCCCTGGTCCAGTGCAAGCAATGGAAGCGCCAGCAGGTGGGCGTGAGCGTTGTGCGCGAGATGGCCGGCCTGCTGGCCCATCATCGTGCCGATGCGGTCAAGATCGTCTGCATCGGCACATTCACCCCCGACGCGGAAGCATTTGCACGGGGCAAGCCCATCGAGCTGATGGGCGGCACAGCGTTGCTGGAGATGATCCAGGCATCACGCAAAGCCGATGTCCCGGCAGCCGCGCCTAACGGCCGCATCGAGCCATTGATCGCCCCGCCACAGGAGGCGCCTGCACAGAGCGAAGGCTGCCCTCGATGCGGCAGCACACTGGTACAGCGAACCAACCGGCGCACCGGTGAGACGTTCTTTGGCTGCAGTCAGTTCCCGCGCTGCAGGGGCAGTGCGAATTGACGTCCCCTTTGCCCGTGTGAGCCGGGGAGCTCAGCCCGCCGCATCCAGGGTTCCATGCGGTGTAGCACGATGAGATGCGCGCAGGTAGCAGCAGTATTTGCCAATGAAGATGCCAGTGAAACCGCCGGACAGGAGCAGGTATGCGGCGCGGAAGCCACCGTCAGCGCTCAGGGAGGGAGATACGGACAGCGCGCACTCGAAGCCGTATTTCACCGCGAACGTGACCAGAAGCAGCGGCAGCAGGCTGTAGTCGGCACTGCGCCACAGCGTTCCCGTTGACGGGTTCAGGGTGAGCGTGGCCCGACGCAGCAGCATCCACCCAAGACCCATGCCTGCGGCGATGCCTACCGACCACTCACCCCACGCTTCCCAGGCATTGCCGAAACGGTGGCCGAGCGACCAGGCTCCCCAGGCGGTGAAGAGAGCCGGCACGATGGCCAGTTTCGTGAGCGAGGTTTCACCCGGTTTCATGGCGGCGACGCCACGGGTGACCAGAAAGACCAGAAGCGCCCAGACCCACACAGGGGTGTTCGAGATGAGGTGCTGCAGCATGATCACGGGGAGTCCTTGAGTGGGCGGATGCCGGCGATGCAGCACCGTGCGGGAATGGGTTCATTCTCGCTTTGCACCGACCCATCACAAGTGACAGGTGTCAGGCATCCGGAATGACGTCACCCTTGCCAGCGCTGTTCTCCCGCGCCGCGATCCGCTCCACCAACGTATCGATTGCTGCTTCCATGGCACGCGCAGTCTGGTCACCGCTTTGGTTGGTGATCACGAAGATGCCGAGGTCGTACTTTGGCAGGATGTAGATATAGCACTGCGAGCGCGGCACGCCACCATGGTGGGCATAGTAAGTCCCCTTCAGCGGGTCGCCACGGACGATGTTCCAGAAATAGCCGATGCTGGACTCGGCATCAAAGGTGACCAGGGTACGATGCGATTCCTTCGCCACGGGCCCGTCGGCCAGCTGGAACGTCAGGTACTTCACCATGTCGGGAAGCGTCGCCTTTGCGTTCCCGGATGCACCCCACGGCAACTGTGGCATCGGCGTGGTCGGCACTGCGTTGTCGCTGTGATAGCCGACCGCAAGACGGGGCGCTTCCTCATCGCTCAGTCTGATCCTCAGGCCCGTCATCGCTGCAGCGTCGCTGAGGTAGGCGCGCAACAGCGATTCGTAATCCTTCTTGTAAACCACTTCCAGGACATGTGCCGTCAGCTCGGTCCCGGCACTGGAATAGCCGTAGTCCTTGCCCGGCACCCGGGGAATCTCGACCGTGTGCAGGTCCCGGAGAAAATCCGCCTTGTCGTAGCGCGCATAGACGGCATTGAGCGCGTCGGGCGTACGATGATCCGTAAAGTCGGCGAGCACGGTGTTCGCGCGTTCCGGCAACATGTTCGGCAAGCCACTGGTGTGCGACAGCAGGTGCCGGATGCGGATGGGCTCGCCCTGGTACTGAAGATTCGGATAGTCCCCCTCCAGATACTGCCGGATATCGTCGTCCAGACCCACCTTGTGCTCAAGCACGGCATTGGCCATCAGGGTACCGGCCAGCGTTTTGCTCAACGAACCGATTTCGTAGAGGGTCGCATCGGTCGGCGGGCCCGGCTTCCCGGTTTCCATGTCGCCGCGATGCCGGATGAACGCCTTGCCCCGGTACACGACCCCGATCGAGGTGGAATGAAGCAAGGGCTGCTCGATCAGCGATGCCGCGACTTCATCAATATCCGCCCCCAGGTCCTTCGTCGGGGCCTTCTCGCCGGCACATCCGGCGGCCAAGAGCGCAGCAGACAGTACGAGGCAGGTGGTCCACCGCCAGTTTGAAATGCTGATTGACGTCGCGGGCATGGGTCGGCGCTGGCAGGTCGAGGCGGAAAGGGCCCTTAAGATAGCGGATCGTCGGACCCTGCGCCGCCGTCCTGTCCAACCCTCCCCGACGGGCCGCCCCCCCCTCAGCTCCTTCGCATCACAATCATCTTCTCCTGCGACATATCCCGCATCGTGTACGGAATGCCCCCGGTGCCATAGCCGGACTCGCGGCGGCCGGCGAACGGCATCCAATCCGTGCGGAACGCGGTTGCGTCGTTGATCATCACGGCCGAGGCATCCAGCCGGTTGGCGGCGCGCATGGCGACGTCGATATCCTGGGCGAACACGCTGGCCTGGAACGCCGTCGGCAGTGCGTTGGCACGCGCGATCGCCTCGTCGAGGTCGGCATAGCGGTACACCGCTACCACCGGCCCGAACACTTCCTGCGTGGTCACCCGGGCGTCGCTGGCCGGATCCAGCAGGACCGTGGGCTGCAGCGTGGTTTCGGAGAGGCGCTTGCCGCCGGTGGCGAGCTGCGCGCCGCCACGCACGGCCTCATCAATCCACTCGGCGACACGGTCCGCCTCGCGCGGCTGGATCAGCGGGCCTACCTCGGTGTCCTTCAGGGTCGGATCGCCGGTACGCAGCTGCTCGACCCGTGCAACCAGGGCCTGGGTGAAGTCGTCGGCAATGGCGTTGTGGACGAAGATGCGCTGGGTGGAAACGCACACCTGGCCCGCATGGTAGTAGCCGCCTTTAACGACCGGTTCGACGATCCTGGCCAGGTCGGCACTGCGATCGACGATGGCCGGCGCGACCCCGCCGTGCTCCAGCGCGGAGCGGGCGCCGTGCGCGAGCTTGGCGTGCAGCGACCACCCTACCCGCGCCGAGCCGATGAAGCTCAGGAAGGCCACCCGCTTGTCGGTGGCCAGCGCCTCGGCCAGGTCGTTGCCCTCCGGAAGGAAGCTCTGGCACCACGGCTCGGGCAGCCCGGCCTCATGCACCATCGCCACGAACTCCAGACAGGACAGTGGTGTGGCAGAGGCCGGCTTGATGATGACCGGGCAGCCGACGGCGATCGCCGGTGCCACCTGGTGGACGATGAGGTTCAGCGGGTGGTTGAACGCCGAGATCGCCGCCACGACGCCGATCGGCTCCCGGGTGGTGAATGCCCAGCGGCCTTCCGCGGCGGCCGACAGCCCCATCGGGATCTCGCGGCCGGCAAAATTGCGCAGCTCGTCCGCGGCGTTGTGGACGCCATCGATGGCGCGCGTGGTCTCGACGATGGCATCCGGCAGCGGCTTGCCGCCCTCACGGGCGATCTGCAGGGCGAGATGATCACGCTTGGCGTCCATCAGCGCGGCAAGCCGGCGCAGGATCGCGATGCGCTGGTGCGGCGCGAGCCAGCCGTCGCGGTCCTTGAATGCCCGCTCTGCAGCATGGAGTTTGCGCTCGAGTGCGGCGGCCGTGTCGAACCCGATCTCGGCGATCGGGGCGCGGTCGTAAGCCTGGACGACGGTCAACATCTTGGGTTCCTTGCTAGGCATCAGGGATGGCAATCAGTCACAGCCCACAACCGGCGTGCGATTGCGCAGTTCATCGACCAGCACGCGGGTGTTTTCGGAATAATCGATCGGCACGTCCAGCACGTGGACGCCACCCCCAGCGAAGGCAGCCTTGATCATCGGCACCAGCTCGCCGACCGCGGTCACCCGGCTCCCCTTCGCGCCATAGGCCTCCGCATACTTCACGAAATCGGGATTGCCAAAGCGCATCCCGAAATCCTCGAAGCCGTCCACCGCCTGCTTCCAGCGGATCATGCCGTAGGCGCTGTCGTTGAGGATCACCACCACCAGGTTGAGGCCCAAGCGGACGGCGGTTTCCATCTCCTGCGAGTTCATCATGAAGCCGCCGTCGCCGCACACGGCCATGACCCGGCGGTCCGGGTACAGCATCGCCGCCATCATCGCCGAGGGCAGGCCAGCGCCCATGGTGGCCAGCGCATTGTCGAGCAGCAAGGTGTTGGCGACATGGGTGCGGTAGTTGCGGGCGAACCAGATCTTGTACATGCCGTTGTCGAGGCAGACGATGCCATCGTCCGGCATGGACTGGCGCACGTCATGCACCAGCCGCTGCGGCGTGACCGGGAAACGGTCTTCTTCTGACCGGTCGTTGAGACGGGCGAGGATCTTCTGGCGCAGCTCGACCATGCCTTCGTCGGCCGACAGCCGGCCTTCCAGCCGTTCGGCCAGGGCATCCACCGAGGCGCCGATATCACCCAGCACCTCGATATCCGGGTGGTAGACCTGCTCGACCGTGGCCGACTGGAAGCTGATATGGACGACCTTGGGCCCGCCGCCACTCTTCATCAGGAAGGGCGGCTTTTCGATGGTGTCGTGGCCGATGGCGATGATCAGGTCGGCGCGGGCGACGGCCTCATGCACATAGTCGCCCTCGGATAGAGCGGCCGTTCCCATGTACAGGTTGGAACCGCCAGTGACCGCGCCCTTGCCCATCTGCGTGTTGAAGAACGGCAGGCGTGTGCGCGCCACGAAGGCGGACAGCGCTTCGGCCAGCCACGGCCGGCTGCCGGCCGCGCCGATCATCACCAGCGGCCGCTTGGCCGCGAGGATGGCCGCTTCCGCGCGATCCAGCGCCGCGACCGGGGCAACGGGACGTTCCAGCGGGTGGATCGGAATGACCGGCCGGTCCTCCACCTCCTCGCCCGCAACATCTTCAGGCAACTCCAGATGCACCGGCCCCGGGCGTTCTTCCATGGCCACCCGGAACGCGTCCCGGACCGTGGCGGGAATCGCCGCCGGGCTGACGATCTGCCGGGTCATTTTCGTAAGCGGCTTCATCGAGGCCACGATATCCACGATCTGGAAGCGCGCCTGCTTGGCGCTCATCACCGCCTTCTGGCCGGTGATCAGAATCATCGGCCACGCACCCAGGTGGGCATACGCCGCGCCGGTCGAGAAATTGAGGGCGCCGGGGCCGAGCGTGGCCAGGCAGACGCCCGGCCGGCCGGTGAGCCGGCCGTGGGTCGCGGCCATGAAGGCGGCGGCCTGCTCGTGGCGCGTGAGGATCAGTTCGATGCGCGAGTTGCGGAGCGATTCCAGGAAATCCAGGTTCTCCTCGCCCGGCACGCCAAAGATGCGGTCGACGCCCTCGTTCTCCAGCGCCTTGACCAGTAAATCCGAGCCCTTCTGCATAGCTTCGATCCTTGCGGTGAAGTCGAGGTCACTATACGCGGGCGGATGTCACTGCCGCGTGGCCGGCCGCGGGAGGTCGCGGTCGATCCCGCCCGCCGCCTCGATCACCGCCTGTTGCAGCTCGGTCAGCAACGCCGCCGGTGGCATGGCGCCCTCGCGCAGGCATGCCTCCACGCTGGCAGCGGCGTCGGCCATCGCGGTATGGCCGGCCATCTGGCCCGCGCCGTTGATCCGGTGCGCCCAGGCATGTGCGGCTGCGAGGTCGCCCGCCTGCAAGGCCACGCTGAGCTGCAACACGTCCCTCAGCAGGTGGGGGACCAGCAGTGCCTGCACTTCATTCGTCACCGGCGCGGCCACTGCAGTGTCCGCCAGGTCGCTGCGAGGCTGCCGCGGCACCCCCCACAGATCCAGGATCCCGGCCAGGTCGGACCGGCGCAGGGGCTTGCGCAGCACGCCATCCATGCCACTGGTATCGCAGGCTTCCAGATGCGCCGCGTCGGTGGCGGCGGAAATAGCGATGATCGGCGTCTTGACCGTAGTCATGTCGCGGCGGATGCGGCGGGTGGTTTCGTACCCATCCATGCCCGGCATATGGCAGTCCATCAGGACCAGGTCGAACTCGCCCACAGCAAGCTCGTCCAGTGCGGCGTAGCCGTTGTCGACCAGCCCCACCTGCACACCCAGGGATCGGAGTTGGTCGCGGATCAGCACCTGGTTGGCCGGATGGTCTTCCACCACCAGCACCCTGCCCTCGCCCACGCTGTCCAACGTTGCCGGTGAGGCAGAGGACGGCGCTTCGGGTACGGACGCGACCCGCTCGCTGGGCTCGGCAGGAACGCTGAAACGTGCGGTGGTCCCCTGCCCCGGTGCGCTCTCCAGCGTGATCGTGCCGCCCATCAAGGTGAGCAGTTCACGGCAGATGGTCAGTCCAAGCCCGGTCCCGCCGAACTCACGGGTGGTGGACTGGTCGGCCTGCGTATAGGGCATGAACAGCCCCGCCAGCTGTGCTGGCGCAATGCCGATGCCGGTATCGGTAATGGCCACGTTGAGGCACATCGGGGCATCCGCACCGTTCTTCCGCTCGATCACCGCATCCACATGAATGTTGCCGTGGCTGGTGAACTTCACGGCATTGCCCAGCAGGTTCGCCACGACCTGCCGCAGTCGCGTCGCATCCAGATGCAGGACGGGTGCCGCCGCGTCGTCAAGCTGCAGATCAACCTGCACCCCTTTCAGGTCCGCGCGTATCCGCGCCACCCGCACTGCGTCTTCCAGCAGTGCGCGGATATCGGTCGGCCGTCGTTCCAGCGTCAGGCGGCGTGCATCGACCTTGGACAGATCCAGCACGTTGTCGAGCAGATCCATCAGTCCTTCGGCCGAGACATGTGCGCTCTCGGCGAGGTCGCGCTGGCGCGCATCCAGTGCCGTGGTCTGCAGCATCTCGATGGACCCCACCATCGCATTGATCGGGGTGCGGATCTCATGGCTCATCATCGCCAGGAAGCGGGTTTTGGAGTGCTCGCTGCGACGGGCGCGGATCCGCGCCATGCTGGCCACGTAGGTCGCGCCGGCCAGCAGCACCAGCAACGTGGAGAACAGAATCACTTCCCAGCGCCGGTGCAGCAGGATCGACCGGAACGACGGTGCGCCGTAGTCAGAGGCCACCCCCAGCCATTGCTGTTCCAGCGCATCGGTTTGCGACGCGCTGAGCGTGCCAATGGATTTGTCGATGATGGAGAGCAGCAGCGGGTCCTTGTGGTGCACGCCCATGCGCGCCAGGTACGGCGCCGTATCGGGCATGCCAGCCACGCTCAGGATTCCCACATAGCGCCGGCGCAGGCGGGGGAAGTACATGGCCATGGTGCCGCTGGCGACGGTTGCCCTGCCATCGGCGACCGCCTGCAGCGCCTCGTCGGCGCTGGCCACCCGCAGTATGTCCGCGCCGGGATAGAACGCCTGGATGACATCATCGGACATCGCCCGCATCCGTATTGCCACCACCTGGCCTTTGAGCGCATCGAGCGTGTAACTCATGGGCGCGTCGGTGCGGCCGATCAGGATGTAGGGGCTGGCGAAGTACGGGCGCGACAGATCCATCTCCGCCCGCACCGCCGGATGCATTCCATCTGGCGGTGCGTTCGCCAACAAGTCGATCTCACCACTCGCAAAGCGAGCCTGCGCCTCATCCCAGTTATCGGTATGGACGTAACGGAACGTCAGTCCGCTGGTCCGGGAAACATGCTCGACATAGCCGGAGAACAACCCGACATAACGGCCATCTTCCTCATCTTCCAGGGGAGGGAGACGCGTCTCCGCCGTGAAGGTGACGACCGGATTGTCACGGATCCACTGGCGCTCGGCATCGGTGAAGCGCGCGGGCGCCGCGTGCGCTGAAGCGACCGTCGCCAACAACAGCCCCAGCACTCCAAAGCACGTCGCCCGGATCCGGCAGGGACACCATCGTGACTGGGCCATGGCTTACTTCACCTCAAGCAGGTGGCGCATACGGTGCAGATCATTGTCCGTGCGCACCCCCAGCTTGCGGTAGGCCGAACGCTTCTGAGCGCTGACCGTGCTGATCGCGCGCTCCAGGCGTTCGGCGATCCGGAGCGTGCCGTGTCCTTCCAGGGCTTCCAGCAGCACCTCGCGCTCCCGCGGGGTGAGGGCCTGGATTTTGATCAGGTGTTCGTCCGGCACCAGAGTGGCGCGGTCATCACGCAACCGCTGCATCATGTCGGCCTGCAGGTGAAGATTGCCGCGACACAGTGCGTCGATGGCCTCGAGGATGTCGCTTACCAGCGCCGTTTTCGGCAGATATCCCCGCGCGCCGGCCCGCAGCGCGGCACGCACCAGCATCGCATTGTGCTGGGCGGACAGGACAAGCACTGGCACCTGCGGATAACGTTGGCGCATGGCCATCAGCAGGTTGCGGCAATCCACGTCATCCGGACCAAGGGAGTAATCGACGATGGCCATGTCGATGGTCGCGTGCAGAGTATTGAGCGTCGCCAGGAAGTCACGGACCGCGCGATGTGCACCCACCACCTGAACCGAGGGTTCGGCGTCAAGCATCACCTGCATGCCGTGCAGCAGCACGGGATGATCGTCCAGCAGGATGACGCGTCTTGGGGTGTACACGGTGTCTGTCGCCTTTTGCTGTGATTCCTTCGTTGGCCCGTCACGCGTATGCGCTCTACCGATGGATTTCAATTTATCGATAGGTTGTAGCTCAACCCTCGGACAAATCTATAGAGGGATTTTCAAATATAAGCCCTCTGCCCCGTCATGGTGTTCGCGAATTGCTCGGGCGACCGTGCGCCGCCCCCCAGATTCGTAATCCTTCTACTGACTATCGCATTCACCCCCACGACACTCGCCGGCCTCACCGCCCCCCTCGCCCACCGGCCGGCGGGGCCACCCCGCCCAGCCCGCCCGCTGGGCCGCCTGGATTGTCTGGAGACGTAGTGTCGTGAATGTTCCCGCCCCCCGTATGACCCGCCTTGCAGTGATGATGTCGCTGGCGCTGAGCGCGGGTGTCAGCTCGCCGGCGCTGGCGGACACCGGGGGAGATTGTCCTGGACAGAGCGCTGATGCCCAGTGTGAGGCCACCTCCGGCGTCGGGAAGGGATGGCTGTGGGGCGGTCTGGCCGCGGTTGCCGTGGGCGCCGCAGCCGGTGGCGGAGGGGGCAGTGGCAGCGACGCCAGCCCGCGCCCTGCGCCGGAACAGGAAGAGCCGCCCGCTGAGCCAGGCACCCCGTCGGAGCCGACGCCCGGGCCGGGCCCGACTGACCCGGTGGATCCCGTAGATCCGGCTGAGCCAGTCGATCCGGGCAAACCGATCGACCCGGGCAACCCCGGCGGCGGGCGTGAAGGCGGCAACTTTGGTGACGGCGACACCTTGGTCGGTTCCGGTGGCGATGTGGAATGGCGTCAGAACGCCAACACCACCGTGAACGGCGCGGCCGGGAATGCGGGCCGCTTGTTGCTGTCCTCCGGCGGACTGGTCATCCAGGGCGACGGTTCGCTTGGCAATGACGGTGACCTGTCGATCAACGAGCAAGCCTCCATTGCCGTGGTCGAAGACGGAAGCTTCGACAACCGCCACCTGTTCCATGTTCGCGGCCTGCTGGAGCTGCATGGTAATGCGCAGGCCAGCAACAGCAGCTACATGATCGCACTGGATGGCGCCAGCATCGCCCTGCGTGACAACGCTCTCCTGCACAACCGCGATGAATTCCATTTCTACAGTTCCTCGATGTCGCTCACGGGCGCGAGCCGCTTCGCCAATGGCTCGCTCGAACGCAGTGCCAGCATGGCCATTCAGGGCAGCACCGTTCATCTGGAAGGAGCATCCCGCTTCGACAACTTCGGCCATATCGTCGCCGGGGGGTACAACCGCGAGCGTACGATCCTCGCCGCCATGCCGACGACGCATCCTGGCCACGACGGCGTGGCACAGATGGTGACCAACAACGGCTACATCCGCTCGGTATCGCAAGCGGACATGATCACCTTGATCTCCGACGCCTTGCCTGCTTCGATCGTCAACAACGCCGAGCTGCACAATCATGCCGGCAGTATTGGCGAACTCCGCCCCTTCGCGGCCATGCACGGCGAAGGGGCGGCGGCCATGGTCTACAACCGCGGCACCATCACCGTGATCGGCAACGACAGCGTGGGGATGTCCGGTGCTCGCGGCGCGACGCTGATCAATGACGGCACCATCAACCTGGGGACGCGGGATCAGCACAACGTCCGCGGCATGGTCGCCATGCAGTCGGACGGCTCGGCGATTGTCAACAATCGTGTCGGCGGGGTGATCAACATCCATGCCGAAGGATCGTATGCGTTCGGCACCGGGCCGGAGTCCGGTGGCCGGGTCATCAACAACGGCACGATCAACTTCTTTGCGTTCAACGCCTTCCTGCATGCCGACCCCACCTGGCGTCCTGGGGTCGGCGCCGACCTGGTCTGGCAGGCCGAGCCGATGCCCCAGCCGGTCATCAGCGGCTACACCGTAGGCACCAATGCGGACGGCAGCGCAGGCACCCTGCGCCTCGCCCAAGGGGCACATATTGCCGACGTCCGGGTGGATACCGGCTTCACCCGCGGTACCGCCGAATCGCAGGTACACCTGCGCGGCGTGTTCACCGGTGTCGACAGTGGTGAGCAGAACATCATCAGTGACGCCGTGACCTGGCGCGCGCAGGCCGCGCGCGACGAGGACGGCACCGTCGATGTCGTGATGACCCGCAATGATTATCGCGACCTGGCCGACGAAGCCCAGCAGGGCATCGCCGATGTCCTGGAAGCGGGCTACAGCAACAATGCCTTGTTCCACAGCCTGGAAGTCAGCAGCAAGGCGCAGTTCAACCAGGCCCTGCAGCAGTTGGCTGCGCCGGATCTGGCCCGCTCCAGCCTGCGGCTGGCCGCCAATGGTGATGCGTTCTGGTCCAGCCTGGCGATGGCCACGCCCGCCGAGGGGTCGCGAGTGCTCAACTTCGGTACCGGCGCCGCTGGCCGCCACGGCGTGCAGGGCAACGGCAGCGGTATGCAGTTCGCACTGCCCCTGGCCAACGGCCACCACCTGCAACTGAGCAGCGGCGTGTTGGCATCGGACTTTTCCACCGAGGGCGGCAACCACCGCAGCCGGTCGCATTTCGCAGGCATTGGCGTTGCACAGCACGTCGGCAGTTTCACCCTGCAGCATGTGCTGAGCAGCGAGTGGCATCGCCTGGATGGACGTCGCGCGTTGAACTGGGGCAGCACCCGCAGCGAAGCACACAGCCAGCGCAGCCTGTCGCGTACCCGTGCCGGCAGCATGCTGGGCACGTCGCTGACATCTGGTGTCTGGCAGTGGCAGCCGCGCTTGAGCGTGATGGCCTATCAGGGCCGGGAAGCGGCGTTCACCGAAACCGGGGCTGGACTGCTGGGCCTGTCGGTCGATGCCGGCAGGTACCGCGACGTGCAGTGGGAAACCGGCGCCGCGCTCAGCGCACGCCTCGGTTCACGCTGGACCCTGCGCGGTGACGCGGCGCTGATGGGGTCACTCGCCTACCAGGCCAGCGAGCGCAACGCCCGATTGCTCGGTGCCGCTGGCGAGGGCTTCATGCTGCACGGGGCAACCCCGACCGGTCAGGATCATCGCCTGATGCTCGGGGCGGACTACCGGCACAAACGACTGAACATCGGCAGCTCGGTGGCCACGCAGCGCCGCCTCGGCTTCCGTGACGTCCAGGCAGACCTCCAGTTGCGCCTTGCGTACTGAAGCATAGACAAATGTTGACCCCATGAATCCCATTTCCCGCGTGCTGGCCATCGGCGCGCATCCCGATGACATCGAGCTGGGCTACCACTGGTAACTGCGTGCCACGTGCAGCGCACGAATTGCAACTCCTTCGATAGGAACGCTGGCGTTGCTCCCCCTATATTCCCGCCCATGCGTTATCCCGCCGGGCACTCGCCCCACCTGTTTTTTGACCGCTGGAGTTTCCCTTGAAAAAGACCCCTACCCTGCTTGCCTCTGCGCTGCTGTCGCTGTCGGCATTCTCCTCCGCTTACGCTGCTGAAACCGTCGACCTCACGGTCAGCGGCACCATCCAGCCAGCCGCCTGTGAACCAACGCTGGCCTCGAATGTCATCGACTACGGCACCATCTCGCAGGCCGATCTGAACACCGATACCCCGACCGCGCTTCCTGCCCGCACCGTCGGCATGACCGTCAACTGCTCCGCCGTCACCCTCTGGGGCCTGCGCGGCGTGGATCTGCGCGCCGCCAGCGCCGGCGCCAATGCCAATGGCCTGCACTTCGGCCTGGGCAAGACCGATGCTGACGAGAACATCGGGTACTACTCGATCTCCCTAACCACGCCCCAGGCCGATGGCAACAACGTGCGCGCGGTGCGCAGCAACGACGGGTTCACCACGGTGACCGCGGACGGCGGTCTTTCGTCGACGACTGGTTGGATCAGCGCACTGGCACCGCTGGGTGCGGACCAGCCGCTCCCCAGTCAATCGGCCATGACCCAGCTGCAGATCGCGACGTTCATCAACCCGACTGACGATCTGACCCTGAGCGCCGACGTTGATCTGGATGGTCAGGCGACGCTGGAACTGGTTTACCTGTAATCGATCCGCGCCCTGCTGGCGACATTCGATAGCAAGGCTTGGTCGCCTTACCGGCGGCCAAGCCTCGCTTCACCGCCACCGCACCTGTCACGCAACGGCCTCCCGGAAGCGTCGCGCGTTCTGCCACGGGTTACCCCCCGGCCCCCCACTTCCCCGTTGGAGATGCCCTTGACTCCCCAGATCGCTTCGCTGCGCGCCTTGGCGCGCTGCTACCGCTCCCGCGCTTCCGCCCTGCTTGCCGGCACCTGCCTTGTTCTTGCTGCTTCCAATGCCATGGCCGACGGCATGGTTCCTTCCAGCTCGCTGGTGCTGATCCATGAGGCCGATGGCGAAGCCACCATGCAGGTCACCAACAGCGACGCACAGCTGAATCTGTTGCACGTTGCCCTGGAAGACATCCCCGAAGACAAGGAGCCGCTGCTGCTGGTGACGCCGCCGCTGTCGCGGGTGGAACCCGGCAAGACCCAAACGGTGCGATTCGTGCTGCTCGACCGCCCTGGCCAGCCGGCGTTGGCGACCCAGCGCTTGAAGCGCGCCATCTTCGAAGGCATTCCGGAGAGCCGGCACAGCGCCGGCGCTGAAGCACAGGTCAACGTGACCGTGCGCCAGAACATTCCCGTGCTCATCCACCCCAAAGGCCTCACGCCCAACCGTTCGCCCTGGGCGCTGTTGGAGTGGTCGTTGCACGGGCAGACCCTCAGCGTGACCAACCCGTCGCCCTACGTCGTACGCATGGCCCAGCAGCTGCAACTGCTCCCCGCCAACACCAGCGCCCTGCTTCCCAAGCCCTACGTGCTGCCCGGCGAGACCCTGGCGCTGCAGGTTCCGGGCGGCAGCCAGGCCACCACGGTGAAGCTGCAGCCGGCCACGGTCTACGGTTTCGTGACCGATCCGTACGAAGCACCGCTCCATCACCGCTGAGATGCGCATGAGGTCCACACTCGTCCGCGCTGAAGCCACGGTTGGTCAGTTCACCCCTGTCCTGCGTCGTCAGCTGTGTCGTTCGCCGCTCCCGCTGGCCTTGCTGAGCGCGCTTGCGCCGGTCGTGGCCCAGGCCGAGGTCGCAGGCGACATGCGCTCCTCGTTCGATGAGAGCATGCTGCGCGCACGCGGCATCGACCCCCGCCTGGCCAACCGGCTGTATGAGAAGCCACGATTCACCGAAGGTGTCCAACGTGTCACCCTGCTGGTCAACGGTGAGCACGTGGGCCGGGTCAATGCTCGTTTCGATGGTGCCGGCGAGCTCTGCTTCGATGCCGCGCTGCTGGAAGTCGCCAAGCTGCATGCGCCAACCACCAGCGACCGTCATGACATCGACGGCGCAGACACAGCCAGATCCGACGAGTGTCTTGACTTCATTGCGGCCTATCCGCAGACCCGGGTCGACCCTCAACCCGAATCACTGACGCTGGAGCTGCTGGTGCCCACCGAGGCGCGCCACCAAGCGCAGCGGGATCTCTCGCATTTCAGTCGTGGCGGTACCGCGGCCCTGCTCAACTACGACATCGTGGCCATGGAGAGCCACTTCGGTGACCGGCGATCGCGCTTCTGGTCGGCGAGCACCGAAGCGGGCTTCAACGCGGGCGACTGGATCGTACGCAGCCGTCAGATCCATACGTCCCAGGACGGTCAACGCCGCACCGCGCATCTTGACGCCTATGCGCAGCGCACCTTCGCCGACCATGCCGCCGTGGTGCAGCTTGGCCAGATCAACGCCTACAATCCGGCACTGTCCGGCGCACGCATCACCGGCGTGCAGATCGCCAATGAACAGGCGCTTGCCGGCCTGTCATCCAACGCGGCGCCGATCAAAGGTATCGCCCAGGGCCAGGCACGCATCGAGGTGCTGCAGGACGGGGTGCTGATCCACTCCACGGTCGTGCCCGCAGGGCCGTTCGCGCTGGGCAACATCCGCCGCCTCAACAGCCGCGCGGATCTGGAGGTGGTGGTCCACGAAGAGGATGGCAGCATCCAGCGTTTCGTGGTGCCGGCCGTGCTTGCCGGACTGGATGCCCCTGCGCCGGGCTGGGCGTTTGCCCTGGGCCAGCTGCGCGACCCGCCGAGGAACCTGGCCGAGCGTCACCCGGGCTGGCTGGCCAGTGGCGGCTGGACCGGTGCGGTCGGCCACCGAAGCAGCCTCAGCGCCGGTGCGATGGCAGCGACCAATTACCTCGCGGTGGGTCTGGGGACCGGGCTACCGCTGTGGGCAGGTGCGCAGACGCAGGTCTCGGCGCAGTTGTCGCGCTCCAGTACTGCCACGCCGGTGCATGGTGTGCAGGGCTCGGCGGCGTTCAGCCAGCAGGTTTCGGACCGCTGGTCGCTCAATGCGGGCACCGCCCGGCGCGGCGCGGGCTATCGCGAGCTCCAGCAAGCCCAGTTGAATGATGACGGGGCATCACAGTGGCTCGGTTACAAATCCCAGTACAGCCTGGCCACGGGCTGGAACGCGGGGCAATTCGGCATCTTCAGTGCAGGTGCGACCGCGAGCCGTGCCTTCGACGGACGCCGCAGCCACCGCGGCATCGCTTCGTGGGGCGCCACCTTTGGCCGGACATCGGTGTCGGCGACCGGCGAGTGGTCGTTGGGTGGCGATCGTCATACCGGCAACGCGGTGTACTTCAGCGCCAGCGTGCCGCTGGGTGCGCCGGGCCGCCGCCTGCGCAGCTCGGCACGCGTGGCCGAGGGCCATCATCGCACCGGGATGACCTTCAGCGACCAGATCAATGACCGGGCCAACTATCGCGTCGGCGTGGAGCAGAACAGCCGTGGCGACCGGACCTCGCTGAGCAGCGGTCTGTCATTGCTGTCGCGCTACGCACAGGTAGACCTCGGCCACAATCGCGACAACGCGGGGTTCAGCAGCTTCCAGGGGGGTCTGCGCGGCGGCATCGCCGTCCACGCCGAGGGAGCTACACTCGCGCCCTACCCGCTCCAGGACACCTTCGCGGTCATCTCCGTCGGCGATCTGCCCGGCATCAAGGTCTCCACCCCGAGCGGGCCGGTCTGGACCGATCGCAACGGCCGCGCGGTCGTCGCCCAGATGTCCCCGTTTGCACCCACCGTGATCGAGGTGTCCGCCAGATCGCTCCCGCGCGACGTCGAGCTGGGCAACGGCCTGGCCTTGATCAACGCCGGCCGCGGCGCCGTCGAACAGATCGACTTCGAGGTCAGCCGCACCCGCCGCGTACTGCTCAAGGTGAGCACCAGCAGCGGCCTGCCATTGCCCAGAGGTGCGGCGGTGAGCACCGGTGAGCAGCATCTGGTCACGTTGGTACAGGCCGATGGCGGTGTGTTCCTGTCCTCGGTGGAAGAAGGCCAGCGCTACTGGGTATCGCTGCCCGACGGCCAACGCTGCGAGCTGCACTTCGAGATGCCCCGTACCACCGACGCCAAGGCGTTCTACGAAACATTGCCTGCCACCTGCACGTTGCCCTGAGGATTCTCGTGACCATCGATCAACACGCCGCTACCCGGCGTCAGCGCCAGGCCGGCCGCCTCCTGTATCTGGCGGCTGGCCTGGCGCTGGCGACCTTCGCGCCGAACGCCTTGGCCCAGGCGACCGAATGCCAGATGACGCTGAGCCAGCCCGAACTCGATTTCGGGCAGCAGGGCCGGATGGGGGCTGAGCGGTCATTGGGCAGTCGCGCACTGACGATCTCGGTGCTGTGCAACACGCCCGGCGATCTGAGCCTGTTCTACCGTGCCGGCGCCGCCGATGGAAAGCACTACGACTTCACCGAACAAGGGCGCTACAGCATGCGTGTCCGCGACGCTCAGGTGGATGGCCAGCAGGTGGACCTCGGTCGTGTCACCGCAGGTGGCCAAGCGCCGGTGGACGTCGCGGTCGAACAACCGTGGCTGCCAGGTCAGGGACTGATGCCAATGCACGGTGGTGCGGCGGTCCACGGGCGCAGCCTGACCGCCCGCATCGAGGTCTCCGCATCAGTGCAGCAAGGCTTGTTCAGTGTGCACGACGCCACCACTTGGCAGGTGGGCGGGCAGATTGACCTGCCGGCCCGCGCCATATCGCGAGACCTCGCGTTGACCACCAGGTTCACACCGGGCTCGTGCACGCCATCGCTGGCCAACAATGGCGTGGTCGCCCTCGGCGCGCTTCGTGCCGACCAGCTCGATCCTGACCGGGGTACGCGCCTGCCGGTCCGCGACATCGCTCTGACCGTCCAGTGCGACGCGCCGACATTGTTCGCGCTGTCGATGAAGGACAACCGGGGTGGAACCTCCACGGTCAACAACCCCTACGCCTACGGCATGGGCCTGGATGGTGCCGACAATCGCATCGGCACCTACTACGTCCACCTGGATCCCGCCCGCACCTCGGCGGACGCCATGACGACGGTCTACCGCACCGAGTCCTTCAACGGTGGCACGGGCTGGAGCAACAGCAGCAGCGACGAAGTGTTGCTTGCATCCATCGCCTACGTAGGCTTCACCGACCTGGCCGGCAGCAATGCCGGGCCGACGCCGATCCAGTCGCTGAGCAGCGTGCTCTCGGTGGATGCGACGATCGCGGCAACCCGGGATCTGGAGATCCGTGACGTGATCACCATCGATGGCATGGCGACCGTCGAGATCATTTACCTGTAGGCCGGTTCGCGCGTGCGCTGGACAGCAGAAAGGCCCTGGATCACCCAGGGCCTTTCTGTTTGGCACCCACCTCGGCGTGCTGCCCCCACCTACAGCTCCAGGCCGGCATCCAGCTCGAAACG
>Ga0153980_1000392_pt1 | contig 20050 bp, 16 predicted proteins | sample TSGA064MetaG_FD_104722 | JGI IMG/M metagenome (GOLD analysis project Ga0153980, IMG submission 104722) | Attine ant fungus gardens microbial communities from Georgia, USA - TSGA064 MetaG | ecosystem: Host-associated > Fungi > Mycelium > Unclassified | place: USA: Georgia, Magnolia Springs State... | reverse complement strand
CGACTGAATCGTTGATAGTTTTAACAACCCTTCTAATAAATAGGCCAACCCCCCTAACATATTTTTCCGCAATTGTGGCGTTTCGTAGGGGACATCGGTAAATGCACCAAAAGCCGCAACATAAGTGAAATATCGATTGTTGAAATGACCAATATCAATTGAAAGAAGGGTTCCATCTAAACAAATATCTAAAGCTTTGAGAATATTTTTAGGAATATCTAAATTAGCAGCAAAATCATTGGTTGTTCCTGTTGGCAAGTAACCTATGGGTGTCTGAACATCAGCTAATATCATCCCTGTAATCACTTCATTTAAAGTGCCATCTCCACCACTAATGATGACTAAATCATATTGATGAGCCATCCTCATCTTTTCAATGGCGTCCCCTTTTGCTTTTGTGGGGTAGACAGTGACGTCAAACCCTTCTTGACTTAATCTTTGAACAATGGCTAACAAATAATCTTTAATAGCTCCTCGTCCAGAAATTGGATTCACAATCAACAATAGTTTTTTATGCATAAAGGCCCGTCCTTTCAATGAACTCATATCTCTTATTGGTTTTTATTGCTTAAGTTAGATCCCTCAAAAAAACACGACTTGTTAGTGTCAATCGCTTCGAAACTAAATTTTACTTAATTTTATGTTTCACTTTACTCATACAAGGCTAAACTGTTGCTCATGTTAATCTATAAAGAATTCCTAGTGCCAAGTCGCCAGTCTAATCCTAATTTTTTATCACGCCCAAACCGGCAATTTTTTTAGGAGAATTTCATAATGGACCCGTTCCCAGAATCAGGATGTTAGTGATTTTCGGCTTTTATAATTTAAAGCGTTTCTTTTAGTTTTAGGATAATTATAACATAAATTCAAATAAAAGGCGATTCATCACCCACAGAAACAGTAGGTGAATTCTCGCCGTTAAAACAATAATAATGATGTTGTTAACTGTTATAATAGCTTTTTTAAAGCTTCCACTTTATCTAAACGTTCCCAAGACAAATCTAAATCAGGGCGACCAAAATGACCGTAAGCTGCCGTTTGCTTATAAATAGGGCGACGTAAATCAAGCATCTGGATAATTCCTGCCGGTCGTAAGTCAAAAGTTTCCCGAATGACTTCGACGATGCGCGAATTGGGAACTTTTCCCGTTCCAAATGTATCTACCATAATCGAGGTGGGTTTAGCTACACCAATGGCATAAGACAGCTGGATTTCCATTTTATCCGCATACCCAGCTGCCACTAAATTTTTCGCTACATAACGTGCCGCGTAAGCTGCAGATCGATCGACTTTAGTCGCATCTTTTCCAGAAAAAGCACCGCCTCCATGGCGTGCATAACCGCCATAAGTATCCACGATTATTTTTCGTCCCGTTAAACCAGAATCACCGTGAGGTCCACCAATAACGAAGCGTCCCGTTGGATTCACTAAATAACGAGTCTTAGCACTGACCAATTCTTGAGGTAACACCGCATCAAAAACATACTTTTTAATATCAGCTTCAATTTGTTTATGAGTCACTTCATGCCCATGTTGCGTTGAAATTAAGACCGTGTCAATAGCAACTGGTCTTAACTCATCATCGTATTCAACTGTGACTTGCGTTTTTCCGTCCGGGCGTAAGTAATCAAGAGTTCCATCCTTACGAACTTCTGCTAAACGAAGGGCTAATTTATGAGCTAGCGCGATGGGTAAGGGCATAAATTCTGCTGTTTCATTAGTAGCAAAACCAAACATGATACCTTGATCTCCGGCACCAATAGCTTCAATCTCCTCGTTTGATATGGCTGATTGCCGCACCTCCAACGCTTGATCCACACCTTGGGCAATATCAGCTGATTGTTCGTCAATGGCTACTAAAACAGCACAGGTGTCAGCATCAAATCCGTATTTTGCTCGATCATAGCCAATTTGGCGGACCGTTGCTCGAACCACTTTTTGAATATCGATATAAGAAGAAGTCGTAATTTCTCCGAATACTAAAACCAAACCCGTAGTAACTGATGTTTCACACGCGACTCTTGCCATCGGATCCTTTTCTAAAATAGCATCTAAAATTGAATCAGATATTTGGTCGGCAATCTTATCAGGGTGCCCTTCTGTTACTGATTCTGATGTAAATAAGCGACGTTCCGCCATAATCTTATCCTCCTTGTATATGAATAACCTTTACTACCCTTATCTAAAAGCCTATAAAAAAATCCGCCATAAGCGGACCTGAACTTGACTCATTCAAATCCTCTTATTGCTCGAGTAAGCCTCGCTTGGGTTGGCACCTTCTTTTGTCAAGAGGTTGCCGCGACTTCATTGGCCCCTATGCCTCTGCCGCTCTTAATAAGAGTTGATTAAATTAACTACTAACCCTATTATAAAAATAAACAAGTTCTTTGTCAAACCATAAAAGGTAAAATAACTAAATTTATACTAATCTCTATTAAAGAGGTACTAGTCTCAAAAAGATTTATTCTAAAAAGACTAGGCTCACTAAACATTAAGTCACGAATCATCACGATATCGGCTAATTTTAAAATGGCATTAACATGCGTGCTTTATTCCTTAAAATCTAATTCCACGTTGGAAATAGACTCAAAGCGATTCCCAATCTTCTCCGTGGTCACATGAATATCCTTCACATCTTTAGACACCGTCTCAATATGCTTGCTCAACTTATCCCAACGAGTCTTATAACGCCGGAACTCCTCACTCAGTTTATTCAGCTCTTGTTGAATCACTAACGCATGCTGATCTCGCTCCAAATTATTTAAAATAACTTGAATCGTCGTCAAAGTGGACATAAAAGTAGTGGGTGACACAATCCACACTCGTCTAGCTTGTGAATAAGCAATTAAATCGGGGTGGTACGCATTAATTTCTGCAAATATCGCTTCAGCCGGTAAAAACATAACGGCTTGATCACTGGTTTCCTCGGCAGCAATATATTTATTAGCAATATCATCAATATGTTTCTTGATATCAGCTTTAAATTGCCGTTTTGCTAACTCTCTCAAAGCTTCACTCAATTGGCGATCCATCATCTTTTGATAGTTTTCAAGAGGAAATTTAGAATCAATGGGTAATTTCCCTAATGGTAGCGGTGCAAATAAGATAGCATCCACAATCGTCTCATTACTCAAGCGATATTGCATTTGATAGATTTGATCGTTTTTCTCACCGAATACAGACGCAATAATTTGATACAACTGCACTTCCCCATACGTCCCCCGGCTCTTTTTATCCGTCAACAAATTTTGTAAAGACATAATATCTCCTGATAAACTGTCAATCTTTTTCTGCGCTTCATCAATTTTAGCTAAGCGCATTAAAATATTTTGAAAAGTTTCGTTGGTTTTTTGAAAAGACTGATCCAAGCGTTCATTAACCTTATCATTAATTTGCATCAGATGCTTTTCAAGCTGTCCGTTTAGCTTTGCAAAATCTCTTTGAATTTGTTCATTAACCATTTGCGTATGGTTTACCAACTGTTCCCGAACCGTGCGCTCAAACTGTCCGTATCGCTCTAAATTTCGTTCGTTATGACTTCCAAAAACGCTTAATAACTGATAATTTCCTTGTTGGATGCGCTCCTCCATCCGTCGCTGTTCCTCAAATACTTCTTTTAATTGTTTGGACGTAAGTGCTCCTTTTTTTCGATTACCTAAATAAACTTGTCCAAATACTAAGCCCATTAAAATAAGATTGAGGATGAGCAAGATTTCCATTAACCCCATTAGCTACCTCCTAAAACAAGGCTTTGAAGATTCTCTCCTCAAAGCCTATATTTATGATTCTACTACAATTTCTTCCACATCTTTAATTTCAATTCTAACTCGCTTAATTCGTCGTTCTTCTACTTCAATAACGGTAAAAAGCAACTGATAATACTCATAAATATCCCCAAGCTTCGGAATATCTTCAATTTTAGAATAAATCCAACTTCCTAAGGAATGAGCATCTTCCGGAGCGGCTAAATCTACTTCGATCACATCAAATAACTCATCTAATTCAATATCGGCTCTGACTTCATAGAGTTTATCATTTTTCTTAATAATAAACTGTTCTTCTTCATCATGCTCATCATAAATTTCTCCTACCACTTCCTCTAAGACATCCTCCATCGTCACGACTCCTGCAGTTCCCCCGTATTCATCTACTACAATGGCTAAATGTTGCTTTTCAAATTGTAACCGCGGTAACAAGGTGGACACTCGCATAGAATCAGACACATAAATAGCCTCTCTCATCATATCTTTGATCACAACATTTTCTAACGTTCCGGTTTCAATCATATAAGAAAATAAATCTCGCTCGTATAATACCCCCAAAATATTATCACGATTCTCCTCATAAACGGGAATTCGCGAGTACTTTTCCTCTAAAAAAGCTTCTGTTATTTCTGCGACGGTTGCACTTACTTCCAAGGCGACAACGTCAACTCGCGGCGTCATAATATCTTTAACGAACGTCTCGCTTAAATCAAGAACCCCTTGGAGCATATCGACTTCATCTTCCTCCAAAACGCCTTCTTCTTCCATCGTATCTATGATGACATTTAACTCATCTTCCGTGACTGACGGCTCCTCTTCTTTTCTTTTATACAAGCGTTCAAATGAGCGATTGATCAGCATGAATACTTTAATAATTGGCTTTAAAATAATTAATAATACGCCATATATCCCTCCGATTGCTATAGTCGTACGCTCAGCATTTTTCTTAGCAAAAGTTTTAGGTAACATTTCCGCAAATATAGTCAAAAATATAGTTAAAATAAGTGTCGCGATGGTAACAGCTGAGCTTCCAAACAACTCTAACGCTAGAATCGTTACAATAGCAGCTGATGCCGAGTTGGCAATATTACCGCCAAGCAAAGTTGCAACCAATATTTCATCAAATCGTTCTGCAACTTTCAGGGCTATTTTCGCCCCTGGCCGCCCCTCTTCAGCGTACTGACGCAAACGAATTAAATTCACACTTAAAAAAGATATTTCGGAAACACTAAAGAAAGCTGACAGTCCTATTGTAAAAATAAGTAATCCATAGTATATGGAAGGATCCAAATTCATTCACACTCCTAAAATATTTTATTATACTCTCATTTTTATGTAGATACTATATCAATTTAAACACCTTTTGTCAAATCATTTTATTTCGTCGGACAACAGCCTCTAATCAAAGATTACATTATAAGTTATGCTAAATGACAAATTTTCATTCTAAAAACATGACTTCCCCTCTAAAAGAAATCTAAAGGATTGGGCGCATAGGTCGCTGGATTCCCACTATTAGTTCGGATTTCAAAATATAAATGACCCAATTGATTAGCCCGTCCGATAACCTGTCCAGCCTCAACCTCTTGTCCAAGGTCAACATTTAAACGATTTAAATTTCCATATCGAGAAAAATAACCATTTCGATGATTGATTAAAACACTCTGATCCTCTATGGCTTCGATCACTCCATTATCTGTGCCAAAAACCGCTTCTCCAGGTGTAACTCTAATATTAATGCCATAATGACCCACTGAACTTAAATAATCATGCACAATCTCTTGATTAGAAGTCGGCCAAATCCAGTGTCCCGTTCCCATTCCATTCACCACTTTAGTTCCTTTAGCAACCACTTCATTTTCTACTTTTTCAGTGGTCACTTCTTCAATAATCGTCTCGCCAGCAAAATTAGTTACAATTCGAGTTAGTACCTCCCCATTTTTTCCTTCTCGTAACCGTTCCACCTGGCCTTCTAACAAGGTCTCATCATCAATATATTCCGTTTGATAAGGGAGCGCTTGACGATAAGACTCTTCGGTCTCTAACTTAATCTCTATTAAAGGATTAAGAGGGGTCACATCCAACTCCATTCCTAATAGTTCGTCCCATTCTAATTCTTTAATTTGCGGATTTAATAAATGCAACTCTGCTTCTGTCAAACCGTAATCACGGGCAATATACCATAGAGATGCATCCTCATGAAAAATAACCGTTTGTTTAGGTGTAGCAGAACCGTAAAGCAACATTCGTCTTGTTTGCTCAGGCGATAGCCTGTTTTCAGTCATTACTCCTGGGTATAACTCAATGCCTTTAATACCAATCTTTGATATTTGCGGTCCTATTTCCTGAGAATTATCACTAGACGACTCAATCTTCATGACACTATTTAATCCTTTAGGTCCTACATAAAATTCCACCCATTCATAAATAGCGCTAAAAACATGATAAATATCTTCTACAAAGAAACTTTCACCTTCTGCTTTAACCAAGCCAGAAATCGGATTTTCTTCCATGGATTTTAAGTACATTTCCAGAGAACTACTAGGATCCAATCGATCATTACCGATTAAATCAGCTCCTCTGTCACAGTTAGCACCTGATCCAATTAATCGAGGAGATTGTCCCGTTACCCCTTTAAATACTAAGGTGTTATTTGTTACTTCTCGCGTCAAAAAGCTAATGGTTTGTTTATCTATTTGAAATCCAACTCCATGACTTAAATGATAGTCTAGAAGCGTCGCCGCTTTGGCTTCTTTTTGATAATCACTATTTAAAAGCATCATAACTGCAATAGCAGTTATCCACATCTTTTTATTTACCATTTTGATTCCTCCTAATCTAATTAAATTACGATTTATCGCATCGTCTGGATCTCATAAATAGGATACTTCCCCATTTACATCCTTCATATCATGTCAAGATGAATTCCAGACTTATAGAGTAAGCGTTTAAAGATTAACACTTTTACATTCCGTATCTCTTACTTATAAGATAACACAATAATATGAACTCATTATTAACAATTAAAAAAATAGGCAGGATGCAGTACCAACTTAATATAAGAAATTTAAATCTTCATACTAGAAAAAAAGTTATTTCTGCAACAGAAATAACTTAATGGTGAATTATCGTAATAAATTAGTTAACTTATTGTCGATTTCTCGCACAGCCTCATCCAAAATCTCTTCCATCTGATCGGGGTTTTCCACAAAGCGATTGGCTGCTTGGCGATAAGGATTATACAAATAATTAAATTCTACTTGATTAGGAAGTGGCAAAGAGCGATGCAATTGAGTTCTAATTACACTATAAAAAGGATCTAGAGTATTAATGTTTTCATGATTAATGGGTGCAATGGACCGGTTTAATTGATAGCGAGCCGTTGCAACTCGGTCGGATAATAAAAAGTGTAAATACTGAGTCGCTAACGCTTCATTAGATACATCTTTCGTTAATTGATAAGTATCCAACCTCATATAGGTATAGGGGATGTTATTCATAGTGAAGTTCGGAATGGATTGAAACCCTACATGAGGCATGGCTTCTTGTAACGATTCTAAAATAGCGGCAGACGCAATGAGGACATTAGCATTTCCGTGAACAAAAGCCTCATAAATGCTAGCCTCTGTTCTACCGATGATACTGCTATCTAATATTTCGACCATCAGTTTTAATCCCTCAATGGAAGCTTCCGTATTTAAGCCAATATCATAAAAATTAATATCTCCAAAATTATCTAACCCGACCATATACCCCCCGAAACCTGTCACATATGGAAGACTGTGATAAATCCCTTGATAATCAAGAACTAATGAAATCTCCTCCACATTTTCAGTCATGGCAAGAGGGGCAATCCCTTCGGGAAACTGTTCTGAATCATAAAATAAAATATCAGTTTGAGCATGATAAGGAATGCCGTAATAATCATCCATGACTTTAAAAGCGGGATAGACTGCAGGCAAAATATTAAACTCTTCAAAAACAGCAGTTATAGGGGTCAATAATTGATTTCCAACTAGCTCTGTGATAAGTGTATGGGAGACATTAATGATATCCGGATAATCAACTGCACCTAAATGAAGGGGCAATTTTGCTAAAACTTGTTCCGACGGGACAATTTCCATTTCAATGACTGCATCATGTTGCTGTTCGAAAACCGAATTAAGTGATCTTAACAAGTCATACTCTTCACGATCAACCCAAACACGTAACGTACGTTGTCTGGCTTCAGCAAGACGCTGATTATTTAAGTGGACTCCGACTAAAAGAAAAATGATGACACAACCAATAACAAGCTTTTTCAAATGACTCCTCCTTCCTAACCCTTTTTAATAACGACTACTTCTATTATAGCAAATGAAGCGCATTAAATTAACTATTAAATATCATTAACACCTAAGTCTTAAAACTTTTAACTATTTTTTAGAATTTTTTTTAGCTCTGGTAATAATCTTGATGAAATTGCTTCGTATATTGATAGGATGAAAAATCCTTTTAAACTGTTAAACGGCATGTAGATAAAAGCAATGGTCGCTCCATAACCGAAGTTTGGAATGGTAAAGCTAAGATTAAAAAATGAGAACGTTAAATTAGGAATAAAAGCTTCCAAGGTTACCCAATCCGCAACATCGGTAAACCAAAGACCCCCTAAGTAAATCGGAGTAATGAAAACATAATTGCAAATCGTCATGAAGACACTATAAGTAAAGATAATCCCTACAAAACGGATCACTTTTTCATACCACTTAGTTCCACTAACATATTTTTTAATAGAAACATAAAGGTAAGCTAAAGCTATGGATGAAATAGCAGCTGTAATTAAGCCAATCCCCATTGGCGAATTCATCCCTCGAACCATTAAACTAATTAACGACTTAATGACTGAAACAAAAATAGCTGGCCATAACCCCAGAGCCTGTGCAGTCAATAAAACAGGTAGATCACTGATATCAAATTTTAAAAACGGAACGGGTGGATACGGAATTTCAATTAACATAAAAATCGATCCTAATGCACTTAACACCCCTAATAACACCAATTTTTTTGTGTCTTTAAATAACTTCATAACACTCCTCCTAATTGTATTTACAATGGTTGTAAATCTAAATTTAAGCGCAAAAAAATCTCACGCAATAAATCTTCGTGAGATATATCTATTTAAGCTAAAGCTACGGCACAAGGCGCCACTGCAAAAGCTCATATAAAGTATATCAAAAACGAACCTTCTCCCATCCAGACTCTAACTGTCGGCTCTGGAATTTAACCAGATCAACCATTTGGCTTGCGGGCTTTACCGCCGGCCGGGACTCACACCCTGCCTCGAAGATTTATTAGTTTAATTCAATTACCTTTTTATTTTAATAGCTCCTCAATCATTTGTCAACTCATTTCAAAACTAAAGCTCATTACCACTTTCTACGAGAATGAATGACCACATTATAATTTTGTGGGTTAGCATAAGTCTCAACAAATTCAAAAACTTGTCCATTTATTAAAAACGATGTGAGTTCTAAAAAGAGTAACGGATCATTAAGGGACACTTCCAATAGGTTTGATACTCGTTCACTGGCTTTAATAGCCGAGACTTTTTGCTTGCCTGAGGCAATTTTTATCTTTAATTCTTCGTCAATAAAAGCATAGAGAGAGCTGTGAATCACTTCTTGGGGAATTTCGGAAATAATACTTACAGGGATATAAGTTTGTTCCAGCGTCATCGGACGCTCATCTGCTAAGCGCAAACGTAACAAGCTATGAACTTTATCCCCAATCTTTATTTCTAACTGGTTAGCTAGTTTTTGATCGGCCTTAATTACGTTATAATTGACAACTTTCGTGTGAGGTTTCATCCCCTTACTAGCTATTTCTGAAGTAAAGCCAACTAATTCGGCAACTGGTTCATGTAACTTATGATCGGCTACAAAAGTCCCCACTTTATCTTTGCGATACAGTTTTCCTTCCATAATTAACTCTTCTAAAGCTTTGCGTGCTGTCATTCGAGATACATCATATTTAATAGCTAAATCGCGCTCCGACTCAATAATTGTATTGGGATGGAGTTCCTCGATTTCTTGTTCAACTAATTTCTTCACTCGCAAATAAACAGGCTGTTTCATTTGTCATTACTCCTATCTAATCCTCTAAAACTTCATCGAAGGCCTGACTAATTTTATCAAAGCTAAATCCTTTACGCGCTAAGGATTGGGTTACCTTCTGCTTTAGCTCATAATCAGATAAAGCTTCATATTTTTCTATTAGCTTACGCACTTGATTCTTTAACAAAGGATCATCTTGTGAATCCTCGGTATCCAAGCTATCTAACACCTCTTTTACAAGAGTCGAACTAAATCCTTTATGAGTTAAATGAACGAGAATTTTTTGTTTCAAAACATAAGGACCATACTTTTTATTTTTTTGCAGTTGCTGATTCACAATTTTCTCTATATGAGTGCGCTGAACCTCGTCCTCATAAACGGCTAGGTGCTGATCAATAATCGGTGCCAATACCCCTTTTTGAATTAGCTCCTCTTTTATTAAATAAGGTCCTTTCTTTCCCATGAGAGCGTGGTGCTCAATATAAGTCAACACATACTGCTCATCGTTTAACAATCCAATTGTAACTAGCTTTTTTAAAGTCTCGCCAATTAAAACACCTTCAAAATTTTGTGCTTCAAGCTTCTTCTGAAGCTCTGATACCGTGTAAGATCGTCTTGCCAATAGTTTCAAAGCCGCTTGATACACTTGCCCGAAGTTAAGTTGTTTAAAAAGCTCCTGAACTGTAGCCGTTGCCAGTTCTTTACCGACAACCAATCGATATTTAAGAACTAATTCCTCGTGAATCGGCAAGGTTAAAAGGTCTTGGGTTGGAGCCTGAATGATGACTTCATATTCAAAATTTTGCAAATGGTTTAATGTTATCACTTTATAGTTTTCTTCCATAGTACTCATCACTATCCTTTAAAATATCCTGGGCTATTTTTGTTGCAAAAACCAGTGAGTTAATTTTTTAATGTTTTGGTCCATTGACTCCAATAACGGCACTTCATTTAACAAAATAAGTAAGTGATCAATTAAATCAGATTTATTAGCGACAACAATCCTTGCTCGCTTTTTTAAAATATTTTTCGCGTTTTCTAATTGCGAGAACCTTTTTAACAGCAGCATCAGTTAGAGAAATACCTCCTGGCTTAGTAATCACCACATCGGCTTGTTCTAATAGTTCATGCATTCTTGGAAATATTCATAACAAAGCAAGTTTTCATCCTGATCGTTGATTTTAATCACTGCTTTATACCATTGTTTTTTTCACAGACAAGATGACCCGAAACTCTGGAAGTTTAACGAGCGAGCAGCATAGTGACCTTAAAAACAATTTAGCAAGACAGCGTGAGTTCCCACTACGCTTAAAATATTTCGTTTTCTTTATCTGATCTGGTATTTTTGATTGAGAGCTACAGCATCTAGAGGTTCATTAAACTTTTCATGAATCGGGATTCCGATTCATTTAAACTGCTTTTGATTGAACCCTTTTGTCACTCCTAAAGCCATCATTTAATAGGTGGACATATAGTGACGTCTCGCTTTATTGTCAATTCATAGCCCGTTAATATCATAATCTGTAATCACGGTATAAACTGGAACGGTAAATTCTTTCTTCTGTAAGTTATAGAGAGAAGTAACTGGAAATATGCTGCTGATCGGTCACGTCTCGTTTATACTCAGCTAGTTTCCATCACAAAGGGATAGCACCTAATTTTAACATTTTAGCATAAATGGTATCATAAATATGTTTACCTATGGGTTTATACCATTTTAAAGACGCTTTTTGAAACGGCTGGAACTCTCTGAAAATAAATTGTCTTAGTCACTTCTACATTTTTAATTTAAAAAAACTTTAACTAACACATCCGAAATTAGTAAATGACCAGTTCCAAACGGAGCCCGTCAAAATTAATATTTTTTTATCCATATCACTATTGCCCCGTTTAATGAAGGACTTTCCAATGGCTGCTCCTAATGAATTTTATTAAAATCACTTCATTTAGTCAGTTATTTTTAGACTAACTCAAATTTATATCCGATACCAAATATAGTATGAATACATTTTGCATACACATCTAATTTTTTTCTAATCTTTTTTATGTGACTATCCACAACGCGAGTGTCACCAAAATAATCAATTCCCCATACTGCATCTAATATTCGATCTCGGTCTAAAGCGATCCCTTCATTTTCAATTAAAAATACGAGCAAATCAAATTCTTTTGGTCGAAAAGTTACTAGTTTGTTATCAATTCGGACCGTCCTTGCTAATTTATTCACCACTAGTTTATCAAAAGCTAACGTTTGATTCATCGCTGTTTCATCATACACTCGAAACAGCAATCTTTTAATTTTCGCTATGACTAACTTTATATCACAAGGCTTTAACAGATAATCATCGACACCTAAATCATATGCTTTTAACTGTTCTTCAATATTTAAGCGACTGGTTAAAACCATAATTGGCACTTGTGACACTTTTCGAATTTCTTTTATCAATTCAAAGCCATCAATATTGGGCATAACCACATCTAAGAGAACTAAATCAATTTGTTGCGAATTAAACAGGCTTAAAGCTTCCTCGCTACTATTCGTTGCTATCACCTCAAAAAATTCCTCTAAATAATTAACTAGTGTTTCTCTCATGACACTATCACTATCTGCAACTAATACTTTATACTTCATATTTAGCGCAACCCTTCTAACTAAAAAATAATCATCTCCTCTTAATTTAACACAATCAATTATACCTTGTATATAAAAAATTTTAGCTATTTTAGATAAGTTTGCTGGAAACAATAATTCCTTGTATTTTAATAATCAACTTGCATAAATTAAAAAGAAATTAAATCAAAAAACTCGTAAAGATTAAACTTCACGAGCTATTGATTTTTGCTATTTATTAAGAATCACCCAATTGACTAGTCACTTTTATTTTTGCACCATATGCCCGATAGAAGCCGCGACAGTTAGCAATTCATCTGTTTCCAGGGTTTCTGAAACGAGGAAAAATTCAACTCCGTCGTTTACCCAAGTCACTGTATGATCACTTAATGCCCCAATTGCGCCATTAATAAATACTATCTCTCCTGAAACCAATTCAGGTGCAAACGTCTCTCTAACTCTTGCATTTTCTTGAATAAGAGTAAAAACTTGTTCACCAGTAAAGGTCATAATAATACGATTTCCATCTTCAATTTCAATCGGAGTGCGGTCAGTTAAAGTAGTTCCTTCTGGAATATAAGTCGGATATAATTCTGCTTCTAATAAATCAATAGGTTGCAAGCCACCATCACCCATAGTATTTTGAGTTTCTTCCATGGTTAAATCGGAATCAAAGATACCATCTTCAAGTTCTTGATTAAATTTAAAGCTATCAAAATACATGGACATTCTTGGAGTTTCAGTACTATCCAGCACTTCTACTACCAATGGTGTCAAAGTCTTTTTATCAAAACGAACAACCTGTTTCACCAAGTCTCGATTTCCATGATAATTAGCCTCTGTTTCAAATAGATAGACTTCTTCTTCTGGTGTAAATATTGCTTCCTCATCGTTTAAAATATCCGCTAATATTGATTGGTATAAATAAGCTTGTGAACTGGATAATGGCCAATCACTTTGAAACTTAAATTGCTTGTTTAATGACGGCGTTAACACAAAGACACCTTCATCATTTTTTAAGATGATCTGCTCATTGTTTGTGGTTTCATTTCTCATGGTCACACGATAGTAATGAGGTTGTTTAAACGCCACTTCTACAAAGTACTCATACATTTGTCCATCACTTTCAATTTCCATTTTCCCCGTTGCTAAATAAGAATCAGCATTATCTAAATTACTTGCTAATTTATCCACAACATCTTGCTGTGACATATTTTTACACGCTGCCAATAGCATTATTGTCAACACTACTGTGAACATTAAACATAATTTCTTCATCTCTATCCACCTCTTTATTAAGATCATTTCCATAAATATTATGAGTTAGCTAGGTAAATTATTCTTTCTAATACATAAAACTGCTTAATATTTAAATACTATAGATACACCCTAAATAAGAAAGGAGAAATATAATGTTAACCATGCAACGTATTGCCTTAGTTTTAACTATTATTGGTGCTCTTAACTGGGGATTAATTGGATTGTTCCAGTTTGATCTCGTAGCTGCTATTTTCGGTGGTCAAGGCGCGTTTTTGTCAAGAGTTATTTATTCACTAGTTGGTCTTTGTGGATTAATTAATATTGGTCTATTTTTTGACAACGATAAGCGATAAAGTGACAGTAAAAAAAGTCCAACATTTCTTAATAGAAATGGTTGGACTTTTTTATTTTTATGTACGTCACTCGAATTAAAATCTCTTAAATTAAATCATTGGCGGCATATCACCCATTGGAGATGGTGCTGCTTCATCTTTTTCAACTTCGACAACAGCAGCTTCTGCTGTTAAGAATGAAGCTGAAATACTTGCTGCATTTTGAAGGGCAGAACGAGTCACTTTAGTCGGATCTACAATACCTGCTTCAAACATGTCGACAAATTGATCATTCATCACATTATATCCTTTTCCTTTTTCTAAGTCTTTAAGTTTATAAACGATGATTGAACTTTCAATTCCAGCATTCTCAACAATTTGACGAACTGGAGCTTCTAAAGCATTTAACACAATTTGCACCCCTGTTGCTTCGTCACCTTCTGCTTCAATTTTCTCAACTTCTTGATAAATATTCATATACGCTGTTCCACCACCTGCTACAATTCCTTCTTGAACAGCGGCACGAGTAGCGTTTAAAGCATCTTCAATACGTAATTTACGCTCTTTTAACTCAGTTTCAGTTGCAGCTCCTACTTTAATAACAGCCACTCCACCTGTTAATTTCGCTAAACGCTCCATTAACTTTTCACGATCAAATTCAGATGTAGTATTTTCTACTTCTGTCCGAATTTGAGAAATTCGTGCTTGAAGATCTTCTTGTGAACCTGATCCTTCAACAATTGTCGTATGATCTTTTGTAACAATAACGCGTCCAGCTTTACCGCATTGATCTAATGTGGCACTCTTTAGATCCAATCCTAATTCTTCCGTAATTAGCTGCGCTCCTGTTAAAATCGCAATATCCTCTAACATTTGTTTACGACGATCTCCAAATCCAGGGGCTTTGACAGCGACCACATTAAAGGTTCCGCGCAATTTATTAAGCACTAACGCTGCTAAAGCTTCGTTTTCAATATCATCCGCAATAATGATCATTGGACGCCCAGTCTGAACTAATTGCTCAAGGATCGGTAAAATATCTTGCATAGTCGAGATTTTAGCATCTGTTAATAAAATATGTGGCTGCTCTAATGTCGCTTCCATTTTGTCCGTGTCAGTCACCATATAAGAAGATAAGTAACCGCGGTCGAACTCCATTCCTTCTACGACATCCATCGTGGTTTCAAATCCTTTTGATTCTTCTAGCGTAATGACACCGTCGTTTCCAACACGCTCCATAGCTTCAGCTATTAGATCTCCGATTTCTTTATCCGCTGCTGAAATGGCTGCCACATTAGCAATTGATTCTTTTCCTTCAATAGGTTTAGACTGAGCTTTTAAGGACTCAACAGCCACTTTTACCGCTCGCTCGATTCCACGACGAATCGTCATTGGGTTAGCTCCAGCTACAATATTTTTGTTACCTTCATGAATCATCGCTTGTGCTAAAACAGTTGCCGTCGTTGTTCCGTCTCCAGCTACATCATTAGTCTTGCTTGCCACTTCAGCAACTAAACGAGCACCCATGTTTTCAAATTTATCTTCCAGCTCAATTTCTTTAGCGATGGAAACACCATCATTAATAATTTGCGGAGCTCCGAATTTTTGTTCTAAAATAACATTGCGACCTTTTGGCCCTAAAGTTCCTTTTACCGTGTTTGCTAATTTATCTACACCATGAATCATTGAACGACGTGCTTCTTCTGCAAATAAAATCTCTTTTGCCATTTTCAATTCCTCCTATTCTACAATTGCTAAAATATCTTTTTCAGAAACGATCACTAATTCTTTTTCTTGATAAGTAACTTTCGTTCCACTATAACTATTATAAATAACTTGTTGTCCTTCTTTTACCGTCAATGGAGTCAGTTCACCATTCTTCAATAATTTTCCTGCTCCAACTGCGACAACTACTCCTTCAGAGTGCTTTGGCTTAGCCGAATCCCCTGTAAGAATAATTCCACTAGCCGTTGTTTTTTCAGCTTCAACAACTTCAAGTACTACATTATCGTTTAATGGCTTTAACATATAAACCCTCCTCTATTATTTTTGGCACTCACAAACAAAGAGTGCTATCAAAAATAATTATACTAATACTTAGTCGTAATATCAATACCTAAAATTAAATTTATTTTTTTATCATTAAAAATTCACCACTTTAACAGCAAATCCTATTTCCTATCATATGCGATAGCAGCTAAAAAAATTGTCAAAAAATAAAACATAACATAGAAAAAAAACTTTTTAATTCGTAACTTGCGACTACAATCATGGAATGAGTCTTGGGTATTTTCATAAAAATACAGCCTTTAAACAGAAAAGACTTGCAAAACATCTTGACTCAGCAACTCTTTTTTACCTCTTGTCATCTTTCAGTCAGTTGCTCGATGGATGAATACCACATCATTCGCTCTTCCCTGATGGGTCTGTTTAACTTCCCCATATAATTGCGAGTCCAACAGCTAGTGGGTCAGGGTGCGCTACCATTCTAAAAACAGAGCAAAAACTGTGACACCTATTGAGATAGACGTTTGAGAACATCAATTCAAGCACTTAATGTGAATCCGTTTGATGTCACAAAAAAAAAGATACCAAAGCAGATACGTCTTGAATCTTAATTATCTAGTAACTTCAAAAAAGTTTCGTTTCGGCTGGAAAAGGATTGCAAATGGCTTTTGGGCAATATCTATTCCATTACTAAGAAGAATTCTCCTGTTACTTAGTGGGAATTCACGTGATCAAACCATACTAATACAGCCTGTGATTAATTTTATCATCGCTTTAATTCACCTTGTCCAAAAGGAATGACCCAGTAGATGGGCGTCATTGTATGAGAGCCATATAAAATAAGAGACATTTAAAAAAATTGAGGTTTGCCACCAAAATAGCCATCCAGTAGCCCAGTAGTAAAAAAGAGCTTTTAGTTGAACTCCAAACAAATCGGTTAAATTCTTTTTAAGGACCACCAAAATTAGAACGGTTTAAATCAATAATGGTCAATTTCTTATTAAAGAAAACAGTTCTATTACCAATATATTTATCCCCACGCCGAAAACCTGGAATGATGTTGAGCAAGTTTCAGTTGGCTTCATTTGTAGGTCATAACTTTGTTATCTCCTGGAAACTTCAAGCCACAATCTTTATATTTGGAAATTTTTGTCATGAAATTTTAATTGAACCGAAAAAACCATTCTTTTGATTTGTCAGTACCGAAATGGAATGAACCTATTTAAAATCTTTCTTGATTTGATGCCTAACCTGTAATGTTCAGATTCTAAACGAGTAGGCAAAATAATTTCTGCATCAAATCCCTCACACCAAATATGTAACAAATAAACAAATATTCGTGATTCACACTCTCAGAGTTAGAGCTTGCCACATGAGATTTCCAAAGACAAGACTCGTTCATTATGTCATACTCCAATTTTTTTTTCGTATTGAAAAATTTTTATCACTCAAAATAAACAGCGATTTCGATCAGCGATTTCAAGATAATATTACACTCACTTGACCAGCTCTTATTCATCGGTTTAACTTTAACAATCGTTTCAAAATGATTTATATGATTGATTACAATCACAAACTTTCTAATAAATCAGCTTCTTCAATCGATTAAAAAAACTTGTCCTTCTATGTAAAAGACAAGTTTTTTTAATTATACATAAACAGTTAGGGCTTAAATCCCTTTGGTTTTTTCGTAAATAATTTTCATTCCTTTAAAATTTAAATCAGGGTCATAAACATCGATGGTAGAGGTCTCATGACAAATGATTCGACCCAAACCGCCAGTCGCAATAACCTTTAAATCGTGATTAACGGCTTCTTTTATTTTCTGAACAATATATTCGGTTTGACCGATATAGCCAAAAACTAATCCACCTTGCATGCTCTTAATCGTATTGCGACACTTAATGGTATCTGGCTTTTTAATCTCTATTTCAGGTAGCTTTGCAGCTTGCGTCCACAAGGCTTGGGCTGAAATTTCAATACCGGGTGATGTCAAGCCAAATTCAAACTCTCCGGCTTCATTGACATAGTCATAAGTCGTTGCTGTTCCAAAATCGATTACCACTGCCGGCCCACCATAGAGATGATAAACAGCTGCAATATTTACGATTCGATCAGCTCCTACTTCTTTTGGGTTTTCCGTCTTAATGCTGATTCCCGTCTTCACCCCTGGACCCACCATCATAGGTTCTAAATTAAAATATCTGCGAATTGAATTGGTTAAGGAGTGCATGACTTTAGGAACAACACTGGAAATTAAAACCCCTTCAACCTCTTGCGGGCTAATATTCTTCGTCCGAAAGAAAGAGAATATCGTAATTCCAAATTCATCCGCTGTTCTTTGCATTTTAGTGGTTAAACGAAACCTAGCAATTAAATCTTGCTGTCTGTATACCCCTATGGTCATATTTGTATTTCCTACATCGATTACAACTAGCATATATATCTCCCTTAAGCTTAAATAGTATCTAACATTGATTTCGTCAAAAATTGGGTCATTATTTTTTCAACAAATCTGCTAACCGCAACATGATTTCACTTCCCAAACTTTCTTTACTCATCACGTCAAGTTCCAATGTTTCTTCAGCAGTTAACAAGGTCACCTTATTGGTATCCACATTAAAGCCAGCGTGAGCTTCAGTTAATAAATTGGCAACAATCATATCAACTCGCTTGCTTCTTAACTTCTTGATACCATTTTTGATTAAATCTTCCGTCTCCATAGCAAACCCACAAATAATTTGATGCTCTTTTTTGCAAGCTCCCATATGAGCCAATATATCTAAATTTTCTACAAACTCTAACTGTAACACTGCTTCTTTAGTTTTTTTAAGCTTCTGATCTGCTATTTCTTTCGCTCGATAATCCGTAACAGCAGCTGATTTAACTAGAATATCATATTCAGATTTTAAGCGATCAACGGCCTCAAACATTTGAGTTGCTGTGGTCACCTTAACTAGTTTAATTCCTATCGGATCTCTTAAAGTAACGGGGCCTGTGATTAACGTGACATCTGCCCCTAAATTACGAGCGGCTCTTGCGACGGCAAATCCCATTTTCCCACTGGAATGATTCGTTATAAAACGAACAGGATCTAGAGCTTCCTCAGTAGGACCTGCAGTCACCACCACTTTCTTACCTTTTAAGATTTTAGGACTTATTAATAATTGCTCAACGGCATCTTCAATTTCTTCGATAGGGGCTAGTCGCCCTTTCCCAATATCACCGCAAGCTAAATAACCACTTCCTGATTCAATAAACTCCATGCCATACTCTTGGCAAATTTGAATATTGCGCCTAGTAATGGGATTTTCTAACATGCCAGTATTCATAGCCGGAGCTATTAATTTAGGGCAAGTTGCTGCTAAAAACGTGGTACTAAGCATATCATCAGCCAGACCGTGAGCAAACTTAGCAATACTATTGGCCGATGCTGGTGCGACTACAAATAAATCAGCTCTTTGAGCTAATGAAATATGATTAACATCGTATTTAAAAGTCCGGTCAAATGTATCCACTGAAACTCTATTATGAGTTAACGTCTCAAAAGTTAAAGGCTGTATAAACTTCGTTGCACTCTCTGTCATAATAACGTGAACATCATGCCCCTTTTTAACCAGATTACTCACTAATTGGGCACTCTTATATGCGGCAATTCCACCTGTAATTCCGATTACAACTACTTTTTTCATTTATAACACCTTCTTTACAGTTGGTTCTAGAACTTTTACTAAAACTGGGATTAAAAGAGCTGCCAATACTGCTTCAACAATTCCGTTCGTGAAAATAATTCCGATTAAAGAAGTCAATAACGCAGAACCTTCAATCCCGGCGGCATTGGCGTAAGCCGGCCCAAAAAATAAGTAGATTAAACCTAAAACAGAAACGCTGTGCAATAACGTGCAAACAACTGCTGTCACTGAGCTGGCCGCTGTTTTATAAGTCATACTTGCAAAAAATTTATAAATCAAGGCGCTTAAAACT
>Ga0153980_1000391_pt1 | contig 20099 bp, 13 predicted proteins | sample TSGA064MetaG_FD_104722 | JGI IMG/M metagenome (GOLD analysis project Ga0153980, IMG submission 104722) | Attine ant fungus gardens microbial communities from Georgia, USA - TSGA064 MetaG | ecosystem: Host-associated > Fungi > Mycelium > Unclassified | place: USA: Georgia, Magnolia Springs State... | reverse complement strand
GCACCGTTACGCTAGAACATATGTGATGAGTGAAGGGATTCGGCCTGTTTTGTATAATTCTTGGGAAGCTACTCTTTTTGATGTTCATTGTGAGCAGCAAATCAAATTAGCAGAGATTGCAAAAGCAATGGGAGTTGAGCTTTTTGTCATCGATGATGGCTGGTTTGGAAATCGCCATAGTGATGAGGATGGATTAGGGGATTGGTATGTCAACCTAGAGAAGTTTCCAGAAGGGTTAACGCCACTTATTAAGGCGGTCAAAGGGTTAGGCATGGACTTTGGAATTTGGATCGAACCAGAGATGGTTAATCCTCCGACACAACTTTTAAAAGATCATCCCCATTGGATTTATCATTTTGAAAATCGAGAAAACGACACTTCGAGAAACCAAATGGTTTTAAATTTAACGCTACCAGAAGTTCAAGGTTTTATCTTTGAGATGATTGACCAGTTGCTTTCTCGTCATGAGATTGATTATATCAAGTGGGATGCCAACCGTCCTATTTCCCAAACGGGGATATCTCGTGACTTGTGGGTGCGTCATATTGAAGCTGTTTATGATGTGACGAGGCGTATTAAAGCTAAATATCCTCACGTTTTAATTGAGGCCTGTGCCTCTGGTGGCGGTCGGGTGGATTACGGAAGTTTAAGTTTCTTTGATGATGTGTGGACTAGCGATAATACCGATGCTTATGATCGATTAACCATTCAAAAAACTTTTTCTTATCTTTATCCTATAAAAGCTATGCGAGCATGGGTGACAGACAATCACTATCGTGCTGCAATTCCATTAACATTTAAGTTTCATAGCGCCATGATGGGGACATTGGGAATAGGGTGTAATATCTTGGAATTTACAGAAGCCCAGCTACAAGTTGCAAAAGACTTGATTGAACAGTATAAAAATATCCGTCATATCATTCAAGAAGGAGATTTTTATCGCTTGCAGCATCAATCTCCTAATGCTTATCACTGCTTTTTATACGTGTATCAAGATGAAGCGTTATTATTCGTGTTTTTACCACAAGCTAATATTTCTCGTGCCAGTGTATTAGTCAAATTACGTGGCCTTGATCCAAAGGCTACGTACACAATTATGGGAGAGGAGAAGCCATTGACAAAAACCGGCGCTTACTTAATGAATAACGGATTCGGGGTTCACTTACAAAGCGATTATGATAGTCGAATCATACACTTTAAAAGAGAGGGGATTTAGCGTGAACGAGACACAAAAACTGTTAGAAATACTAGAAAATCCAGAAATATTTCAAATCAATCGATTAAATGCCCATAGTGACCATCGCTATTATCCCAGTTTAGATGCGGCAAAAAAACAGGGACAAATGCCTTGGAGACACTTATTAAATGGAACTTGGCAATTTAATTACAGTGAAAACTTAGCTAAACGTCCCATCGGTTTTGAATGTCTTAACTTTGAATGTAAAGGCTTTAATGAAATTCAAGTGCCGGGACATATTCAGCTTCAAGGCTATGATCGACCTCATTATGTCAATACTCAATATTCATGGGATGGTCATGTAGACCTACAACCGCCATCAATTCCCCAGCATTATAATCCAACGGCGTCCTATGTCAGATTTTTTGAAGTGCCAACTCATTGGGAGCAGCAATCGGTTTATATTTCATTTCAAGGTGTGGAAACGGCTTTTAATCTCTGGTGTAATGGTGAATTTGTCGGTTATAGTGAAGATAGCTTCACCCCTAGTGAATTTGACTTGACGCCTTATATTAAACGAGGACTTAAAAATAAGTTAGCTGTTCAAGTGTATAAATTTTCTAGCGCTAGCTGGCTAGAAGATCAAGATTTTTGGCGGATGTCAGGGATTTTTCGTGATGTTTATTTGTACACAACGCCAATTGCTCATATTGAAGATTTCTTTATTAAAACATTTCTTAATGAAACTTACAATGAAGCAACGGTTTTAATTGATTTTAAAACTAAAGAAGCTGATGAAGGGATAATTGCGGTAAAGCTGTTGGACGCTAAGGAAAATTTAGTGGTTGGGGGTTCCTGTTGCGTCACCAATCAACAAGCCAACTTAGCTGTAGCAGTGGCTGATCCCATTCTATGGAGTGCAGAAAAACCATATTTATATGAGTTACAGCTGGAGTTAAAAGTGCGAGGAAAAGTGGTTGAGGCCATATGCCAGTCTGTGGGAATCCGTGAATTTAAAATGGTTAACCGCGTGATGCATCTCAATGGAAAACGTCTTGTTTTCCGCGGGGTGAATCGTCATGAGTTTAGCGCTGAGCGTGGACGAGCCATTACTCGAGAGGAGATGGAGTGGGATGTGAAGTTTATGAAAGCTCATAATATTAATGCGGTGCGCACTTCTCATTACCCTAATGCTAGCTATTTTTATGAACTTTGTGATCGATACGGTTTGTACGTTATTGATGAGACGAATTTAGAGACTCATGGCACTTGGCAAATTCTCGGAGAGGCTCGCCCTACGCAAGTAGTCCCTGATAGTAAGCCAGAGTGGTTAGCTAGCGTGTTAGATCGAGCTCAGTCCATGCTAGAGCGAGATAAAAACCATCCAAGCATTATCATTTGGTCTTGTGGGAATGAAAGTTTCGGTGGTGAAAACCTTTATAAGATGTCACAATATTTTAGAGAGCGTGATGAAACTCGTTTAGTTCATTATGAGGGAATTTGGTGGGATCGGCGCTTCAATGAGACTAGTGATATGGAAAGTAGGATGTACGCTCGAGTGCCGACGATTCGAGACTATTTAGAGAATAATCCTGATAAGCCGTTTATTTTGTGTGAATATTCTCACGCTATGGCCAATTCATTAGGGGGTTTGAACCGGTATATTGAATTAGAAACTGAGTATGATCAGTATCAAGGGGGCTTCATTTGGGACTTTATCGACCAAGCGCTGTGGACAAAAGATCGGTATGGAAAGCCGTATTTAGGCTATGGCGGTGATTTTGGTGATCGTCCAAGTGACTATAATTTTTGTACAAATGGAATTGTGTATGCAACAAGGCAACCAACACCTAAAGTTTTAGCGGTTAAAGGGGCTTATCAACCTTTTATTATTGAAGTTAAAGGTAGTAAAGTTAGCATTTATAATAAGCATTTGTTTACTAATTTAAAAGAATATGTGGTGAGGTGGAGTCAAGAAGTAGATGAAAAAGTAGTGGCATGCGGTGAAATTGAAGTAGAACTAGCCCCACTAAGCAAAGGACTTATTGATTTAGGTATCAACTTAACAACTCGTTTCGCAGAGCAAGTGATAACAGTATCCATTTGTGAAAAAGCAAGGACAGATTACGCAAAAGCTGGTCATGAAGTGGCTTTTGGTCAGCAAATCATTGAAGCAGTCAAAGAGGATGAACCCTTAGTATCACAACCTTTTACAGTAGTACAAGGAGATTATAATGTGGGTATACACGGTGAAGGCTTTCAAGTGCTTTTCTCTCGTGGATTAGGAAAAATGGTATCTTTAAAATACGAGGGAATCGAATATATTTATCATCCCAATTTATCATTAATGCCCAGCTTCTGGCGAGCACCTATTGATAATGATCGAGGTCATGGCGCTGAGCACAGAATGGCTCAATGGAAAATTGCCAGTCTTTATGGAACTTGCGAACAAATGGATGTTAAAAAATGTTTGGACGGTTTAAACATTCTGTTTAGATATGCTTTAAATACAAAACCGGCTACTAGTGTGTTAGTTGACTACTTTGTAAACTCCTTAGGACAAATAACGGTAAAAATGACGTATGAAGGAGTAGAAGGGTTAGCTGATCTGTTTAAGTTTGGCTTGGATCTAGCTATACCTGCCGACTTTGATCGCTTAACTTGGCGCGGGTATGGACCTGATGAAACTTATGCCGATCGAGAATTTGGGGCTAGGTATGATACCTTTACCAATCGTGTAAGTGATAATGTACCGGGTTATGTACTTCCTCAAGCATGTGGAAACCATACAGGTGTTCGCTATGCAAAAGTCTGCAATGAAGCTGGGGTTGGATTAAAAATAAGTAGTGGGACACCTTTTAGTTTTTCTGCTCTTCCGTATACTTTTCATGAACTAGAAAATGCGATGCATGAATTTGAATTGCCAGAGGTGCATAAAACGGTGCTTTCTATTAACTTGAAAGAGATGGGAATTGGCGGTGACGATAGCTGGGGCGCCCGACCTGAAGCGATTTACGATCTGCCAGCTCATAAAAATTATGAGTTTAGCTTTTTGATAGAACCAATTAAATAAATGAAAAAAAATGACTCTATGGAATGAACAGTGGAAAAACATTAAAATTGATTCAACTCCGTAGAGTTTTCTATTAGAGGGATACATATTTAATGGAGAAGACCTTATCTAAAATCTATTGTATGGGCTACTGATTAGAGAAAATAATCAGTAGAAGCAGTGCCAATACATTACACGCTCATTAAAAGTCGAAGTCTGTTAATAATTAATATCTAATAAGTTTAAATGATTATCTTATTTTACTAAGTGAGACATGTACAAAAAATGGTTTAATAACAGGCTCTATGTATTTAAACAGCTCCTGAATCAATTTAATATTTTCCAGTTTTTACTACAAATTAATGGAGGTTATTATTTGAACCATAACTACACTAAATCATTAAGAGTATCTTCTTCAGCAAAATTAAATCAAATTTTAATACATCATAAGTAATATATTTAATACTTTCCTAAACTAGGTATTCATAGTTTTTAAGGCCATCACATTAACGATATTAAATTAAATCTCATTATATTAATGTATGGTAATTGTAACAAATTTATACAATATTACAGCATATACTGTTTACTATTACAAAATATTACACTATAATAGGAATTATATACAAGAAATGTGAGATAAATTCTAGTACAAACTTGTGTAAAAAATCTCTCTATTCCTTAGTGTTACTCATAAGCAGTAGTATATTAGAAAATGGAACAGTCGGAGACTTAATTTGTAAATTAGGTGCATGTTGAAAAACTTACTAATAAAAAATCCAAGAAAAAGCTAGCGAGTTTACTGAACGTTATTGTGGTAGCATGAATTTTATTAAATGGTATAGATGCTAGTTAATGGTATTTATTCCAATAAATCACAACCACATTGACCTTCTTTATTAAATTTGTATAATAGGCTTCATAATAACTTTAATGATGGTTGTGAGCAGTAAATATTAGGAAATAGATCAAACTCAAGGTATTACTTTAGTCTTTTAATGTAAAATAAATAGCCCTTTGAGCGGATACTGTTTATTTGATATTGATTACTTAGATTTTATAGTAGGTTTTTAAAGAAGGAGCTGTCATGATGAAGAGATTGTTAGATACTCAAAATTTGCGAAAGATAAATATTTTATCTGAATTATCTTTAAACTTTGAAAATATAAGTGTACAACAACTGGCTAAAAAATTAGACATAACTGCTAAAACTGTATTATCAACGATAGATGAAATAAATGAAGATCATCCATATATTAACATAAATAAATTATGTAAAAATGAGCTTGTACTGGTAATGGACCCTAAAACTTCAATATATTCAATTAATATAAAATATTTAAGGGAATCCATCCCTTATCAAATTTTAAATGATATCTTCAATAACAACTTCCAAAATAAAAATTTGTTACAGCTTGCTAATTCTTATCATATCAGTATAACAACTTTATATCGTAAATTTTCAATCATAAAGTCGTTATTAAATGATTTTGATATAGAATTTACTCCTCTTAATAACCCTCCAATCCAAGGTAACGAAAAACAAATCCGTTTTTTCTTTTTTCATTTTTATTGGTATAGCGACAGTATGTTTGAATGGCCCTTTACTGATGAGTTGAAAAAAATCTGTTTATCGCTATATAATAATATATTTACAGATTATTTTCAAATAAAATCAATTATAATGAAAGAAAAGATTATCTTATGGTTAGCTATTATTACAATTAGAAAACAGTTAGGATATGAGCTGCATCTTAGTGAGATTCAAGAAATAAACGATTTTATTCAATTAGATCTTAACTATATTCCACTAAAAAAGCAATTTAATCGACATTTATCAAACTTTTTTTATATCAAACCTATTAAGTTTGAGGAGTGTGACTTTCTTTTATTTTATATGACAATTATATGTGATGAAGATGGAGTATTTCTACCTTTAGCTGGTAGTGTTAAAATCAAATTTGAAGATGTGATCTTTGAGTTTTTGAATAAGCTTGTTCACTATTTGGACCGTCCATTATCTCAACAAGAACACTATAATTTGTACAATAGTTTGTTAAAAATTAATATGTATGCTTTCTTTTTTCCACAAAAGGGCTTATTTTTACCTTTAAATCAACGCTTTGATTACTTAAAAAGTAGTTACAGTTCTTTATTAGATTATGATCAGTTCTATAATAGCCTTTATGCTAATGCAGAAAAATTTAAAATTTTAAAAAATAACCCTAATTTATATCAAAAATATTTGCTTCTTTTAATAGATAACCTAGATATAAAAACGTTTTATCCCAGTATAAAAATAGCTCTTATCACGACAGAGTCACAGAATATAAATACAATATATCGAAAAAAAATACAATCTCTAACCCAATCTACCATTTGTTTTAAAGATAATCTCCTAGAAGATGTTGACTTGATTGTCTCATATCCTTTACTCCATTTTAGTGCGGATACGAATTACTTTGTTTTAAATAATCCTGCTACTTCATGGGATTGGGGACGATTAAAATTAGAACTAGAACATATTCAATATAAAAAACGAAAAAAATTGGAGCAGTTTCAGGATGGTTCTGTTCATACTAGAAATCTAGTTGATAATATTGGAAAAGCTTAAAGAAGTTTTTCTTTGCAAAGCCAATCATATATGAATTTTCCTTATATTAGTTTAATTCTTTGTAAGGTTTGGTCAGAAAGTAGTCTCTCTTGAAGTCCTTAAACCCTTGACATAAACTCTGACGTTGGTTTTTGGAACGTCTAAAGTATTTTCTAACGCAAACATGTCCAGATGCATAACCACAGAATCTTACCGACATTGTCGGTTTTTTTGTCATGATTTTATTATTAAAAGTTGAGTAAAAAAATCTAACTTACCTTAAAAACTACAATAGTTAATTAAATTATATGTTACTTTAAATTATTATTTTTTTATATCTAAATAGAAAAATGAGTTATGAAGCTAGTTAGATAAAGCATGCAAAAAAATAAGTTAATTAATTAATATCACATTAAATAGTTAAAAACACGATTTCATGGTATTATGAGTGTTATATTTATTTTGAGTACTGAAAAGGCTGATTTAAAACATCTTGTGAACGTATGCTATTACAGTTTAATACAGGTACTAGAAATTAATTGGTGGGAACTTTCAGAATATTTTTAGTAGCGTCGTAAGACAGAAAAAAGGCCGTGAAGATCTTCTGTAGCGAGAAACTCTCCGAAAACCTAGTATCTAAGCTAATTCTATTTAATGATGGTCATATAGTACTATCAAAAAAATAGATCGATATATGCGTTGTTTAAGCAGTTATAAACACAAGATAATCATTATATAATACCCATTAAATTAGTTTTTTGTTAAAATATGACTTCTTTTATAATTTTAAGGAAAAACTTGGTGAGATAAATTTTATGAATAGTAATATAATTGAAGCACGATAATTTTAAATATCGTACAAAAATTATAAAGGACGGTGATAAAGGCGTTTGTACAATAAATAAAAAAAAGTTATTGTGAAGATAGGGGGAGATTAGTTATTTTTTCTAATTATGTATTTGATACAAGTTTCTGACCACATAATTTTAAGTTTACAGATTAGATAAGAAGGAGTATAGGTGAATGTTCGATAATGATGAGTATACGCAACCTACCGATAAGATCATTAATGCAGTTAAAAGGTTCTTGCAAATTGCTAAGTCAATAATAACTTTTACCTATAAAACTGGTAGAAGAAGAGCAAAAAATGAAGAGCAAAAAAAACTAGAAAAGCGTAACAATAATCATTTAAACAATAAATATAGAAATTTTTCAGAGAGACCAAATAAAAATAGATCATTAGAAATGGCAATCAATAGATCAAGACAAAAAGCTAATATGCTAAATAGCCAGAACAAAGAGGCATTAACATTATCAGGAGTTAAACTAGAAAGATGAAAAAAAAATATATCGCTATTCATGTTGTCATGACAATTATTTTATTTTATGTAACAAATCGCTGGGCACTTATATTTTATTCCGTAGATCAAGGCAATATTTTATATAAAATAAATCAGTCTACCTATAGAATTTTGGGGGAAATTAGAAAAGTTCCATTTGACTTTTCATACTCTAGCCAGACATTATTTGTTAGTGCATTTGTTACGTTAATTTACGTCCTAATCGCTATATATCGGGTTTTTGAAAATAAAAATATTATGGATGGACGTGAATATGGTAGTGCACGTTGGGGAACACCGACAGATATAAAACATTTTTTAGATAAAAACTTTAATGATAACTTAATTCTTACTGACACTGAAGCTTTATCAATGTCTGGACGAATGAAAATCACGAAAACAGATAATTTTAACCGAAATAAAAATGTCGTCGTTGTTGGAGGAGCAGGTAGTGGGAAAACAAGGTTTTATGTCAAGCCTAATCTAATGCAAATGCATTCTTCTTATGTGGTCAGTGATTCAAAAGGGCTGTTATTAAAAGAGACTGGAAAAATGTTTGAAGAAGCGGGATATCGAATTAAAGTATTTGATTTAATTAGTCGTACGAATACGGATTATTATAATCCCTTTAATTATATAAAAAATGAAGATGATATTCTTAAAATAGTTAATAATTTAATCAAAAATACTTCAAACCCGGATAAAAAAGGTGGAGATGATTTCTGGGAAAAAGCAGAAACAGCTTTGCTACAAGCCGTTTTTAGTTATTTAATTCAGGAAATTAATGAGGAAGATCGAACATTAAGTAGTGTGATTGAACTTGTTCGTTTAGGTGATATAGAAGAAGATGTCCCTGACTATATTAGCCCCTTAGACATTCTTTTTAATGAACTGGAGGAAAAAGATCCTGATAATTTTGCCGTTAAACAATATAAAATATTTAAATTATCATCAGGTAAAACGACAAAAAGTATCTTAGTTAGCTTAGGAGTTAGGCTAGCACCTTTTGATATTCCTAGTGTTCGTCAATTAGTTTCCAAAGACTCTTTAGAACTAGACACTTTAGGAGATGAAAAAACAATTCTGTATATTCTTTTACCGGACACAGATACAAGTTTTAATTTTTTAGCTAGTATGATGTATCAACAACTCTTTGATATGTTGGTTTATAAAGCAGACAATATCTATAAGGGGCGATTGCCTGTACACGTTCGTTGCATATTAGATGAATTTGCAAACATAGGACAAATCCCTGACTTTGAAAAGGTTATTTCGGTGATTCGCAGTCGCGAAATATCAACTAACGTTATCCTACAAAATATTTCGCAATTAAAATCATTATATAAAGACACTTGGGAAACTATTTTAGGTACTAGCGATACTTTCTTATACTTAGGGGGAATGGAGCAGAGTACTCATGAGTATATATCGAAACTATTAGGTAAACAAACTATTGTTCAAAAAAATAGTAATGTAACTAAAGGAGAAAGCTCTTCTTATAATGAAGGGTATCAAAAATTAGGACGTAGCCTATTAGAGCCAGATGAAGTTGCTAGTTTAAAAGGGCAAGAGTGTATTTTAAAAATTAGAGGAGTGCCACCATTTTTATCTAATAAATATAATATCGAAAAACATAAGAGCTATAAAAAATTAGGAGATGTTAATGAATTATATTGGTACGATTATCGGTCCAAGCACAATGATGATGAATTAGTAAATAAAAATCCTTTTGAAGCGGTTAACTACTGATAGTCCACTGACTAAAATGCCTACAGCAGACGGGATTGAAGAAAGTTTATAAACAACAAGGAAGGTGAGATAAAATGAATGACTATGATAGACAACCTATACAGGATTTATCGAGCCTAGATTTAAATCAAGAAGATGAATTAGCATTTGTAAAAGGAGTGGTTAATGGTTTCCTTTTGGCTACTCCAATTTGGCTAATTATATATATCATTGTTAGGTGGATTTTCTTTTAAGATTTCAGGATCGCCCTAATTGATTTTTGTAAGTGATAAGATGTGAATGGTGGATTGACATCATACTTTAAATTAATTATCTCCAACATGCTACACCCTTCTTATAGACTATTAATCCAGTCGGCTACTTGTTGCTAATATAAATATTCTATTATCCTCATTAGGCAAGTTGTCCAATGTTAGGCAAAGGAAGGTACGCATTAAAATTTTACAAAATAGATAGAGTGCAAGAACTCGCACACTGAAAGGAGAAATTTGAAAATGGAACTAATGCAAGATGTTATGGATTTAATTGCCAATTTTGTTACAATAGGAGGTAGTTTGTGGATTATTTGGGGTACTGTTTTATTAGCAGGTGCCTTAAAAGATAAAAGTGGACCTCAACTACAACAAGGTATCTGGCAGATTGTCGGTGGCTCTATGATTGTTGTGGCCGCTATTTTGTTCAGGCAAGTTAGCTAGGAGGAAATTAATATATGGGTGGCGCTATTAGAGCATTGCTAGAGACAATTTTGGATCTTATTCATTTACAAAACTTACATACCAATATTGGAAGTGGATTAAGAGATTTTATGCAGGAAGTTTATAATATAGTAATCGGTATTCAAGAAAATGCTATGCAACCAGTAGCTTATACTATTTTAGCTATATTTATTCTATTGGAGATTCAAAAAATTAGTACTAAGGTGGAGCAGGCAGGAGGTGCTCCCACCTTAGGATTTGAACTCATCTTTAAAACATTAGTTAAATTGATTATTTGTAAAATGGTTGTGGATAATGTTCAAGTAATACTAGATGCGATACTGGGAACTTCTAATGCATTGATCAATAATATTTTTGAAGTAGGCCAAGATAATAGAACTACGGAAGCACTTATTGACCAATTTATGGACTATTTACCTCGTTGGAACTTTTGGAATCGGATGGCAGCACTAATAAATCTAGTCATGATCAATATTGTTGCATTAGTATTAAGAGTATACATCGAAGTTACTTTATATATACGCTATTTTGAACTTTATGTTTTTGCAGCTATAGCTCCACTACCGGTTGCGACCATTCCTAATGAAGAATTTTCAAGCATAGGAAAAAGTTTTTTTAAAGGATTTGTAGCAGTAGGCCTACAAGGTGTTTTTTTAGCGCTTGTCATGACAATCTACCCAGTAATATTAAAGGAAATACTTAATGTTGATGGACCGTTTTTAAGAATGGGTCAACTTTCAGGTTATATGGTTGTACAATTTGCTTTACTTTTATATATGTTAATTATCTTCCTTTCCATTAATAAAACGAAACAATGGGCAAAAAGCATAGTTAATGTCTCATAACTAGGAAGGAGAATTTATGGCAATAGAGGTGCGTGTACCTAAAGAAATTACCGAGTATCAAGAAAGAGTTGTTGGAAACTTAAGTATTCGAAAACTAATCATTGTATTTATATCTTCAGCAGTCAGCATTGGTATGGGAGCCTGTCTTACAAGAATTGTAGGAATGAGCATGAGCAATGCCAGTTGGTTAATTATTTTTGTAAACCTCCCTATTTTATGCTTTGGATGGTATCGTAAGCATAATCTAACATTTGAAAAATATATGAAGGTCGTTTTAAATTATCATCTTTCGAGTGGGGTCAGAGTTTATCGAACAAATAAGAGGAGAGATGATTATGTTAAGAAGGATTGAAAAATTAGTAGAAAAAAATAATCTAAAAAAAACGAGAGATTTAAAACAGAAAAAGAAAGAAAAAAAGCAATCCATAAGATCGACTCAAGAAACGATTAACTATCAAGGCATGATGGAAGATGGCGTTTGTCAAATTTCAACAAGGTTATTTTCAAAAAGCATTAAAATTAGAGATTTTAATTATCAAATGACTAGTGACGAAGATCAAGTTAATGTGTTTACTGAGTATTGTGAGCTTTTAAATTCCCTTGATCATCAAACAAAAGTCCAAATTAATATTCAAAAAAGGAAAAATAAGTTGTTCAAAGATCTTTTATATGAAAATGAAGGGGATTGTTTTGACGTTTATCGACAAGAGATGAATGATGTAATTAAGGAGAAGGTAACAGATAAAAAGAAAGGATATTATAAGGAAATTATTGCAACTTTCTCTCAAAATTATGAAAACTACGAGAAATCTGCAGAAGAGCTGAAAATTATAGAAGGTAGATTGATAAGCTATTTTGAGGCTATGGGAACAGAAGTAGAAAGTGTTGATGGTAAAGCGCGTCTTTGTTTAATAAATAATATCCTAAATCCTGATGTAGATCTTTATTTTCAATATAAAGATTTACTATATAGTGATTTAACCACTCACTCAATGATTGCTCCAACTAATTTTCATTTCAAAAAAAACAAGCACACATTTGAATTTGGTGACTGTGTTGGGGAAGTTTTATTTTTAAAAGATTACCCTGCAGAATTAAGTGATAAATTAATTTTTGAACTTTTTGAGTTACCCCATAACTTTACAGTATCATTGCATATCGAGCCGATTCCTCAAGACGATGCGTTTGACTTAGTTAAAACAAAAGTTGCTTTTATGGAACAACAAAAAGTCGATGAACAAAAGAAGGCTTTAAAAATCGGCTATGATTTTGAGATGATTCCATACGAGTTGCGCTACTCCCTAGAAGAAGCAAAGGAGTTGTTAGACGATTTACAGAATAAGGATCAAAAATTATTTCGAGTTACTTTTTTGCTATTTATTCATGCTGAAAATGAAGAAAAATTAAAGAAGATTGAGGAGTCTGTTTTATCGATAGCCAGACGAAATAGCTGTCGTTTCGGAAAACTTGACTATTTACAAGAAGCAGCTATTAATTCAGTATTGCCTATTGGAAAAAATCTAATTCCAATTCATCGAACGTTAACAACTTCATGCGTCTCTGTTCTCAACCCATTTTCAGCGAGAGATGTTATACAAGAAAGTGGAAAATATTATGGGTTAAATGCTATTACACATAGTGTTATTTCTTTTGACAGGCGGACATTAAAAGCGCCTAATGGTTTCATTTTAGGTACTTCAGGATCAGGAAAAAGCTTTTCTGCCAAACGTGAAATAATTAATGTGTTATTAAAAGATAAAAATGCAGAAGTCATTATTATAGATCCAGAACGGGAGTATTCCGTGTTAGCAGATAAATTCTCAGGAGAACTTGTATATATCTCAGCTGATTCAAAATCATATATTAATCCAATGGATATTAATGATAACTATGATGGAGAAGGAGATCCAGTTTTATTAAAAACTGACTTTATTTTATCTTTATGCGATTTATTACTAGGTGGAAATCAAGGTTTAAATGCTGCCCAAAAAACGGTCATTGATAGAGCGTGTCGACTCACTTATGCCAATTTATTTGAAAAAAAAAATAAGGAAATACCCACGCTAAAAGATTTTTATCATGTTTTAAAAGAACAACCAGAAGCAGAAGCTCAACGTCTTGCTCTCGATATGGAAATCTATATTGAGGGAAGTTTATCAGTTTTTGCTAATAAAACAAATGTAGATATTACAAACCGGTTAATCGTATATGATATTAAAGATTTAGGAAAACAGTTAAGAACAATGGGCATGTTAATTGTTTTAGATCAGATATGGAACAGAATTACTGAAAATAGAAATAAAGGGATTCGAACTTGGGTTTATATTGATGAAATCCAACTATTATTTACTAATTACTACTCAGCAAACTACTTTTTCGAGCTTTGGACGCGTGCACGAAAATGGGGTGCTATTCCTACAGGTATTACTCAAAATGTAGAAACCTTATTACTTTCTGACTTGGCTAGAAGAATGCTTTCCAATAGTGATTTTGTTATGATGTTGAATCAATCAACGAGTGATCGAGATGAATTAGCACATTTATTTAACATCTCTCCTGATCAGGAACGTCATATTACCAATTGTCGAGAAGGTAGTGGTTTATTAACAATCGGTAATACTATAATTCCATTTTATGATGAATTCCCCAAAGATACACAACTATACAAGATGATGTCTACCAAAGTTGAAGATAGCTTAATAAATGAAAGGGGTAGCTTATAAGCTATGGCTTCATATTTTGAACATAATTCACAAGAGGAAGAGAATCAAGAGAAAAGAGATGCTGCTGATTATTTTAATAGAAAGCGAGTTAAACAATTATACAGAATTAGTAAAAAAGCGACTGTTGCTAATTACAAAAATCATAACATAAAGGTATTAAATATTCGTCGAGATTCATTGCGTAAGCGTATTAAGTTTAGACAAGCGTCTCAATTTTATCAAGCAAATCAAATCGATTTTCCTAATGAAAATAATATTAAAAGTTATGACCATGCTAAGCCAAATCAACGTGATCAAGCTAATCAACCATACAAAAGAAGAATTGTAAAGAAAACGTTCTATAAAAAGGCACGCAATCAAAAGCTAAATCAGCTTGAATTAGATGATCCGCTAGATTTTAATAAAAGCAAAAGCTATAAAAAAAAGGGAATTAAAGAGCTTAAGGAAAAAATTAAACGACCAATAAAAAACAAGATTATTCGAAATATAAATCTCAATTCACCATTAGATAAAATTAAAGTTAATAAAAAAATGGGAGACTTAAAATTATTAAAAGGTGGCAAAGTAGGAGCTGTTATTTATGCAGCAAAAAAACTATTTGATATGGCTAGGAAATTAGTAGATGATGATCAAAAAGACTCTACTAATGATGCCATGAAAATGGTAATGATCTTAGCTTTACTTCCAATAATTATCTTGTTACTTCTTGTAGCTACACTTGTAGGGGCCATTGCATCTGTTATCACGGCTATTATAACCTTTATTATTAATATTATAGTTTCTATCATCAGTTTTATTGTCTCCATCTTTATTCTTAAATCCTATGATATGGCTTTAGCTGAAACTTATGAATTTGTTACAGAGTTAGATTATCGAACTAATACTGCTATCTATCAAGAGATTGAAAGTCATAAAGCTGATGGGTATGATGTCAGATTGTATGTAAATGGTAGCAGATCTAGTACAGATGAATTTATATTTTATTCAAATATTGGAAATATGTTGTATTATTTTGACGTGTTATTTGAGGAAAATCATTTAAATCAGCGAATATCAGGTCCATTTGGTGGTACTACTGTTCGTCAAGAGTTAACAAATATGCATGATTATTATTATAATTATCAGGTAGACCTTAAGGAAGTAGAGATTGAAAGAACTGTACTTATCTTTGATGATGAAACGGAAGAGTTAAGAGAAGAATTACAAACTGAAGTCATTGAAATTGCAGAGATTCAGGTAACTGCTAAGAGTTTCTTCGAGTTTTTATCTGAGAACGCTCATCTTTTAGATGAAGAGCAATCTGAGATATTAGAAGGTTCTGAAGCTCTTGAGCAGTATGAGGAATTGTTAGAATATGAAGAATTATTTGACGGAGGATATGAGGTGGAGATACTGAAGCGTTATGGTTATCAAGTGGGGCAAACTAATTCTAGTCGCTCTATTACTCTAAGCGGTGTTGATCGAGAGTGGCTATATGCATTGACTGATTTAAGCATTACAAGTGTGTCGAATAATAGAATTGTAGCGCGAGATTCTTCTAATCGTAGGGAATTTATTTTTGATAATCTAGAAGAAGTCTTGGTAGAAAGAGGTAATCGGCCTAATCGTGGTGCTATTATTGGAGTTCCTAGTGATGAGGTGATGATAGAAATTAAAGATTTTACTAGTGGGTACCTGGGTATCTTTGGCAGGGGTTGGTATCATATAAATCCTAGCTTTTATATTGAAGACTTATATTATGGATTTCAGACTAACTTAGGCCAGCTTACCTTGGGGACAGGCCTTATGGGAGACTTAATTAATCCTCCTGTAAGCGTTACTGCATGGAGGCAATATGTTTTACAGGCAGCAAGGGAGTATGACATTGAGGAATATGTCGATGTACTATTAGCTATTATTTGGGTCGAATCAGGTGGAGATCATCTAACTACACCTGATATTATGCAAGCAAGTGAAAGTTTAACAGGTCAAATAGGGAGTATTATAAATCCACTTCAATCCATAAATCAAGGAGTACGACATTTTGCTGAAATGTTGGCGCTGGCTCGTGAAAGAGGACTAAGCGAACATGCAGCTTTACAAGCGTACAACTATGGTCGAGGATTTCTATATCATTTAGATACAGAACAATTAGAATATTCCTTTAATGAAACAGTTGGATATGCAGAAATAATGAGTGAAGGGAAAAGAGTGAACTATAATAACTTAGTGGCATTTAATAGAGGCTATAGATGGCGATATCAATATGGTAATATGTTTTATGTTGATTTAGTCATGCAACATATTTTTACGGAAGACAATTTCATGGTTGATATTGCTAGGAATGAAATAGGATATGCTAATGGGGATAAATACTGGCGTTGGCATGGCTTTACAGGTCAGGTGGAATGGAGTGCTCTTTTTGTATCCTGGGTTGCGAGCCAGTCAGGACATACAGAAAGAGGGATTGTCCTTGCAAACGCTAGTGCTCAAGCGCAATGGGAATGGTTTAAATTAGAAAATAGATACCGTAATGCAAAAGATAATTATATTCCTAGACCCGGTGATATTATTTTCTTTGATTATGATGGTACTGGAACAGCAGACCATGTGGGGATAATTGAAGAAGCAAACACAGGGATGATTATGACAATTGAAGGAAATGTTAATAATCACGTTGCCAGACGTACCTATTCAATAGATGATATTACGGTGTTAGGCTATGGTTTAACAAATTAATTTAAAAGGGTGATTATATTCAATGGATATAATAAAAAATTTATTGGAAACTAGATCTGGAAAGATAATAGCAGCGATTACTGGAAGTTCCATCATTGTAATAATTATTTTTATCGTAAGTATTGTTATTTTTTCAAATGTCGAAGATGACGAAGAAAGTCAAGGTGAACTAGAAGAAGTGATAGAACTTGATGATACTATTGCCGGTGAAATCTTATATAGTGGAGTTTGGTACTCTAATCGCCCTGATCAAGCTGTTTTAACTTTAAGTAAAGATGGATCTTATACGAGTACTGCTTGGATTTTTAATGGACACTTTTTAATTGAAGATAAGCAAATAATCTTAGAGGAATCCGGGAGAGGAACTATTATGTTGGAATTACATACGATTAGAGGTGAAACAGTTTTATATGACCCAGAAAATGGTTACTATTTCTACTCGAGTCAGGAGCAACTAGAGAATGCTATTAGTATACAACAAGGTTTCAATGTACTAGAGGCAGATGTAGAAGAGCAAAAATGGCTAGATATCTTAAAGCAAGGAGTATGGACTTATGCTAACGATGGTTTTCAATACAGTATGACATTTTCTGATTATTATATCGAAATAGAAAGTATATTTGAAGAAGAATTGAGTAAGGCTACATTTGAATATTATATAGAAGCTATAGATATTCATGAAGATCATGCCGTAGATATTTCGTTTCGAAGAAAAAGGCAGGAAGTAGAAAAAGTATTTTTACCTGCAATATTTCGAATAAGAGAAACAGACACCAAGTATGTAATAACCGCACAAGTCGGGACTTTTATATGGAATAATACATTTGAAAAGCCAATTACAGAAGTTGAATTAACTCAAAATGGAGTCACTGAAGCACAAAGAAGTGAATTGCAGTCCATTTCTATTGATGAAGATGGGAACCGAGTGATCGTAAGAGAAAGAGTAATAGAATAAGGCGAGGACTTCTTAATGAGATCATTTTTTGGCTACTATTGAAAAAGTGCAGTAATTGAAGTGACTGCTAATATAAAAAATGACTAAGAAGAGATAAAAAAAGCGCCTACTAAAGAGGATAAATTTTAATATAATAAAGGTTTAATAATAAGATGGAAAGGTTTCATGAGTCACATATCTAATTGATAAGCTGATCTGCTTTCAAAACTTGAACAGAGGAATACTTGATAACAGTGCAATACAAGCCATTAATCGTTTTATAAAAAAGCAGAAAGTTGAAAACAATGATAAACAACTTAATCTTGTAATGGAAGATGTAAAATTAAAGAAATAACAAAAGATAGTATAGTCCTATAAAACAAAAAAGGAATAAGTTTTTTAAAAACTAAAATTTATCTAGTTAAAGATCGAATAAGTACGAGTTAGTCAAACCTAAACACCAATCACCGATTAAATAGACGCCAAGATAGAATTTTAGCTTCCTAGGTACTAAGTACCAATAAATGTCTGAGAGAATTTCAACTTGGGTTAACACCAATAGAATCTTTTATTTTTGAATTTATATGACAGGAGGTGAAAGAAACTACTGTTAGCAGTAGTTTCAAAGATGGATAATAATCAAAATAAAGAAACAGAAATATTAAAAAAACTAATAGAGAAAGAAAAAATATCGATTAGATCCTTAAGTCGAGAAGAAACAAAATTGATTAATAAGTTGGAGGAAATAGCAGATAAGACTCGTGCTTTAGAAAATAAGAGCAAAAATTATAGTAAAGGAATTACTATAAGAAAAGATAAGGTTTCAGAAAAGAAAAGAAATGTTGATCAAGCTATCAAAGCTTCTAAAAAAGAATATCAAAAAATTGAGAAAGAAAAGAACCAGATTGCTAGTGATCTAAAACTATTAAATAGCAATTTAAACCGATTAGAAAAACTTAATCAGGTTTGTAATGAACAGCTTCCATCATTAATAACTGATTTAAAAACTAAAATGGAGCCTAAGTTAAAACAGATACGTTATTATCAAAATGTGGATCCAAGTAAAGTTCCAAAGTTTAGGAATCAGTACAGTAAAATGAAAACTACTCTAACACAGGCACAAAATGATCGACAAAGTATAATTAATCTAGAAACAGCTCGTCAAGATCAATTTAAAAAAAGAGAAGATGCTGAAATGGCTTATAATAAAGGAAACCTTTCACAGAAACAAGTCAATGAGGTACTAAATTCTACAGCGAATGAAATTGCTAAAATTGATCAAGAATTTAAAAAGATATCAGGTTTAGAAAATCTTCCTATAGTTTCCTTAACTAAAGCTGAACTACCCTCATATGAAATGAGTCAGATAGGAAAACCACCGGCTTATGAAAGCTTCGATACCAATTTTTCGGACTTATCATTACAAAGTTCTTCTCAACCCTCAACTTCAAAGAGTGAAGTGGGACCACCCCCACAATATGAAGATTCACCCCAACCCTCAACATCTAAAGCTGGGACAGCTTCACCACGATGCTCAACTTCTAGCTTAAGTGAAAGCATAGTAAGTTCTACGTCCAGTTCAAAGAATTCAAATCTATCAAGAAATTCTTCTCAGAAAAGCCATGATTTTCATATGACAAGGCTTTAGATCAGCATTGAAACATTAGTGCTAATTTTGCAGAGATATAAGCACATTTAGCTGATTACTCTAATTGTCTAATCAGCGCGGGTGTCCTTTTTCTAACATTTGTTATAGCTAAGTATATGAGGCCTGTTAATAAATAATACAATGACATGATTTAAAGATGTGTAAGAGGTTCTTTAAAAGTAATGATAAAGACAATTAGGTATATATCTGAAGGATAATTGAAAAGTAAAGAGCAATACAATCTCTTAAATCTAAATGATGCATGATATAATCGTATTCCATTCGTACATAGAAAAGCTAGTAAGGTGATGTCAGTGTGATTTAATCTCAATCAGTGACGATCATTTTACTCGCTTTTATTGTGTGTTTAAAATTATTTATGATAAACTAAAAAAATAGTTGTGAAAAATTATCTTCCTTCTTATAATTTTAGACATTTAAAAAAGATTACATAGATACTCTGTATCAATTGATCAATTTTCAATAGTATGAAGCATTCTTCTACAAATTATATTAAATTAATCGTAATCTATCTATTCGCATGCTGTCTATCAGTTGTTTTATATAGGATGTACCTCGTGAATAATGTAATTAGTGATTATTT
>Ga0153980_1000390_pt1 | contig 20101 bp, 18 predicted proteins | sample TSGA064MetaG_FD_104722 | JGI IMG/M metagenome (GOLD analysis project Ga0153980, IMG submission 104722) | Attine ant fungus gardens microbial communities from Georgia, USA - TSGA064 MetaG | ecosystem: Host-associated > Fungi > Mycelium > Unclassified | place: USA: Georgia, Magnolia Springs State... | reverse complement strand
CGTCCAAGACACTGTAAGGAGCCGGAAGTTCCAATGCGGGAATATCCTGAAACAAATCCCAAAGGTTTTCATACGTCATGTCCATTTCACGGCCTCCACGGATGATATAGCCGTCTTCCGGATTTCCGGCACCATCCAAAGATCCGCCTTCTACATTCAACTGATCCAGGAAGATGATGTTTTTGCCGGGCACATGACCATCCCGGATAAAATAATATGCTGCGGACATCCCTGCAATACCGCTTCCAACAATATAAATTGTACTGTTTTCATAGGATTTTACAGGAATTCCTTTGTTACGCTGGTAGTTTCCGATTTGGTCTGAAAAAGGCATTGTTTTTTCAGGGGTGTTAATCTGAACTTCTTTGCTTGAATCCGGTTCATGGTTTACTTTTCCGAACTCAGTAGAAGCGTTTACAACTTTTTCGAATTTTGAATTGATTATACTCATTTTGTATTGTTTTAATTAACAATATAAAGGTACCTCCATTCAGCAGTGATCTTATGTCCCTAATGTCAGAATTATTATCCCCAAATTCTTAAGACAGGATATTTTCTTTGTTCCGGTATTCCGAAGGAGAGCATGAAGTATGTTTTTTAAAGAAACGCCCGAACGCAGATGCCGAATTGAACTGTAATTCAAAAGCAATCTCAGATATCGTAATGGTTGAATTCCCAAGCATGATATATGCTTCTTTCAGTAATATTTCATCAATCACCTGATGAGGGGTTTTTCCGCTGGCTTTCTTCACGACTTCTATCAGATATTTACTGGAAACAAACAACTCATCAGCATACAGCTGTACCGTTCTGTACTGCCGGATATTTTCCTGTACGAGCTTATTAAATCTAAGGTAAAGATCTTTTTTTGCGTCCTCCTGGTCAGGATAGATATGCTGTTCCCGGTTAATGATTTCTGCAACTTCCAGCAGCAGATTAAAAATAATGGTACGGATGATTTCGTCTGTGAACTTACCGTTCTCTTTTGATTTTTTTTCCAGGTATTCAAGCAGGGTAACCAGTTGTGAAGCATTTTTATCACAGGTAGCGGCAATGCTGTAGGATCCTTTGCAGAAGATATTCATTTTCTCAATAATGAAAGGATTTGATATATTTTTAAGCAGGAAATTTTTATCAAAAAACAGTAATTTCATCTTAAAATCCTTACTGGTTTCTACAAAACGGACAATGGTAGAAGGAGCTGCGATAAGAAAAGTGTTGGTTCCGATATGGTATTTTTCATTATCTATTTCAATGGTTATTTCTCCTGCAGTACAAACGCATAACGCATAATAATCCATTCTGAAAGGAGAATCAGGGAAATTAAAAATGGGTTTTCCCGATGAAATATAGTAAGATTGGCGGCAATCAATGCTGTAAAATGATAGCGTATCATGTAAATTTTCGTAGGTTACCATCTTAAGAATTGATTTGATGTTTAGCGAATTAATCTGAGATATAAATTTATAGCAGAGCTGTTACTGCAATTTACGAATTTATTAAAGCTTTTTCAATTGATCGCATTGAAATATTTCATGTATTGAACTGTTTGTAATTAAAAATAAATCCGTCTTACTGGTTGTGAGACGGATTTATTTAGATTGATAAGATGATTTAGTTTTTTATTTCGTTTTAAACAAATTAATCGTGTAATCAAGCAGTTTGCTGTTTCCATAATCTCCATGCCCCGGAATAATGGTTTTCACATTGGGATATTGCTTTTTAATTTTTTCTACTGTCCCGGACCAGGCTGTAACATTTGCATCTCCTAAATATCCTTTGGTAGCATTTATTTCCTTGATCAGGCAGCCTCCGAACATGATATTTTCGCTGGGGAAATATCCTATAACATTATCTTTGGTATGTCCTTCCCCGAAAAATTTGGCAATAACGTCTTTATTACCAAGTTTTAGAACCAGAGCATCATTAAAACTGTTTTTGGGAACGGTAACATGATGTGCTTTAGCCAGCTCTACTGTTTTGGCAGATGCATAAGAGGGAATATGATGATCATCAAACGCTTTAAGGCCTCCCAGGCAGTCATCATGAAAATGAGTAGGAATAATTGCCTTTATTTTACAGTTAAGTGTCCCGGTTACCCATTGGATAAGCTCTTCAGAACTTTTATCCTTGGTAGTTGTATCAAATATAATCGTTTCATTATTGTTTCTTACGATCAAACCATTGCAGGAAACATTTCCAAAATCCTCAGTTTTTAGATAAGAAGTATGTTCATATGAGTTTTCAGAAATTTGCGTTATCGTTAAATCATTCGACTGGTACACAACCTTAGGCTGGAAAGATTCTTTTTTTTGAGAATTGCAATTCAATACAGGTAAGGAGCATACAATAATGAATAAAGCTCTTATAATCAATTTCATTTTTCGACTGTTTTTGATAAGATTTTGTGACTGGAACTGTAGTATTCAACTAAGATGAAGTTGTGAATAAAAACTAAATTCCGAACACAAATAGTGAGTGATTTTCAATCCGCCTAAATTATTGAAAAATGGCCAAATTGGAAAGACCGGATAAGAAAATTTACGAAAAATTCATATGATAATTCCCTTTGTTTTCCGGTATGATATGAAGAATCAAATCTTATCTCGTAAAACAGAAAATTATTGCTGTAAAAGAATATTTTTAACGATCAATTCAGCATGCATTCTTGAATTTTCGATAAACCACAGGTGAGTGTCCTTACCTCCGCAAACCACGCCTGCCAGGTATAGATTTTTAATATTGGTTTCCATGGTTTCAGAATCGTAAACCGGATTCAGGCAGTCTCCCTGAAGATCAATTCCTGAATTTCTTAGAAAATCAAAATCAGGAAGGTACCCGGTCATGGCCAATACAAAATCATTTTCAATCTCGTGGATCTGATGATGTTCATCCCTAAAAACAACAGTACGTTCTTTGATTTCTATAAGCTCTGAATTAAAATGAGCCGTAATGCTTCCTTCAGCAATTCTGTTTTCAATGTCAGGTTTCACCCAATATTTTACATTCTTTGAAATCTCAGAATGACGGATGATCATCGTTACCTGAGCTCCCTTCCGGTAGGTTTCGAGTGCTGCATCCACCGCTGAATTGCTGGAACCTATCACTACTATTTTCTGTTTTGCATATGGGTAAGGTTCTGTATAATAATGCTTTACTTTCGGAAGGTGTTCTCCGGGAATATTCATCGTATTCGGAATGTCATAAAATCCTGTCGAAATAATTACATTCCGGGCCTGATAAGTTGATTTTGTCGTTTCAATATCAAAAAAATCATTGTTTTTTGAAATCTTCAGGACCTTTTCATACAGATGAATGTTGATATCTTTTTGCCGGGCAATTCCCTGATAATATTCCAGTGCATCCTGTCTGCCGGGTTTGGGAGCGGTTGATATAAAAGGAGTGCTGTCAATTTCCAGTTTCTCAGCTGTAGAAAAAAACCGCATGTACAAAGGGTAATTGTATAATGAATTAACAATAGTTCCTTTTTCTACAATTATATAGGTAAGATTATTTTTTTTAGCTTCAAGAGCGCAGTTGAGACCGATGGGACCGGCTCCGACAATGAGAATATCTAACACTTCCATGATGCTAAGATATTGAAAAACTTGCTTATCTTTCATTGAAATTATGAATATCAGGAAATGAAATATTATATTGCTGTTGCCTCCAAAGATCATGTTGAAAAAGGAGTAGAAGGCGGATTCATGCAGGCGAATCATGGGAAAGCAGCTTCCTTACAAAGACTGAAAACCGGAGATTGGATTATTTTTTACTCACCCAAACGGTATTTGGAGAAAGATGAAAAATGCCAGTGTTTTACGGCAATAGGGGAGATTAAAGATGAAGAAATGTACCAGGGCGTAATGATGTCTTCGGATTTCCAGCCGTTTCGCAGAAATGTACATTTTTATGAATGTACAGAAACATCGATTCTTCCTCTTATTGAGCAATTGGATTTCATTACCGATAAAAAGAAATGGGGCTTTTCTTTCCGGTTTGGGTTTTTAGAAATTCCTGAAAAAGATTTTCAATACATTAAAAATACAATGCTGTAAGTTTTATAAAATCAGTATTTTATGTGAATTTCAATACGATATATGTTGAAAAGCTGGCACCAGTTTTGGTGCCTGTTATCATTAAATGGTCAAAAATGAAAAAATTAATAACTTCCATATTTGTAATCAGTCTTGTCATTGCCTGTAAGAAAAATCGGGATCAGAAAGTTATCCAAACGGGAGATTCCACGGCTCAGCCAAAAACAGAAACCAACACTGAATTTCAAAATAAAACAATGAAGGAAGGCGCTTTACAGAAAGCCAATACTGATATTCTAAAAGCGCTGAAAGCTAAGGATTATAAAACGTTTGCCTCTTTTATTCATCCTGAAAAAGGAATCACGTTTTCTATGTATGCCTTTATAAATCCAAAGGAAGACAAACATTTTTCCAAAGCTGAATTTGAACGATTTCAACCGACGAAAACGCTGTTCACTTGGGGAGCACATGATGGCTCAGGAGATGCCTATAAAGCGACAATTAATGAATATTTAAACCAGTGGGTATTCTCCAAAGATTTTACATCAGGTAAGTATTCAGTCAATACCTTTCAGGGAAAAGGCAATTCATTGAATAATCTTAAAGAGATGTATCCTAAAAAAGACTTCACCGAAAATTATATAAAAGGCACGGAAAAGAATGGCGAAATGGATTGGAAAACGATCCGGTTCGTGTTTGATGAGTTTCAGGGGAAATACTGCCTGATCGCCGTCATTAACGATCAATGGACTATTTAACGTAAAATATCAACCAGTTTTTTAGTCAGATTTTTTCTTGAGAACTGTTCAATATTCTGAGCATTTTCAAGAAGAAGTCCCTTTTTCCACAATCCGAATTTTTCAAGGATAAAATGCTTTACCGATTCTGAATCGGTATAACTGAAATGCTTTCCGGCGCCCGTTTCATCCAGAATTCTGAAAACATCTGCTTCAGCCGGACCAAAGGAAATGATCTGTTTTCCTGTGGCCAGATATTCAAATATTTTCCCGGGAATAATTCCTTTTGAAGATTCATTAGGGAAATTGGTAATGAGCAGGATATCCGATTGCTGCATCTCCTCAATGGCTTTGTCATGAGAAAGATACCCCAAATTCAGAATATGATTTTTTATCACTGAATTTCCTATAGATTGTAAGATTTTATCATCAATTCTTCCTGCGAATTTCAAGGTGAAATATTCAGCAAAATCAGCATCTGCTTGTACAAGCTCATCCAGCACTCTCCAGAGGTTTTCAGGATTTCGGAGCTGTTCCAAAACACCGATATAACTTAAAGTGAACTTTCCGGATTGACCTGTTGCTCCAGTCGTCATATTGAGTGAAGGAGAAGCATCTGTTTCGTCAAAACCGTTCGTTATACAAAAAGCATTGGCGCCATGGCTGCGGAAATTTTCAGCATCGGTATAGCTGGTAGCCAGGGTAATATCTGCATTGTTGAAAACCGCATTTTCCAACAGCCTGTGTTTACGGTCCGAACTTTTAGTCAGCTTTAAATGTTTATAATATGATATTTCCGTCCAGGGATCGCGGAAGTCGGCAATCCATTTCAGGTGGGGAAGTTTCTTTTTAAGATTTAGACCGATTAAATGCATTGAATGCGGTGGCCCGGAAGTCACAACCGTGTCAATCTTATGTTCTTTTAAGTAGTGTTCCAGAAATTTTACGGAGGGCTTTACCCAGAACACTCTGGCATCGGGAATGAAAAAGTTACCTCTCACCCAAATCGAAAGCTTCGATTTCCAGCTTTGATTGCTGCCTACATCAAACTGTCCGGCTTTAAATTTTTTATTACTTTTATTAAGCTTTTCTGCCAGCTGATACGGTTCCCAGATATTGGTTTTAACAACTTCCAGATCGTCCGGAATGTCCTTTAATAAACTTTCATCCAACAACGGATAACTTGGATTTTCGGGGGTATAAATAACCGGCTTCCATCCGAAATCAGGAAGGTATTTGGCAAACTTCAGCCATCTTTGAACACCAGGACCTCCCGCAGGAGGCCAGTAATAGGTGATAATCAGTATTTTCTTTTGTTCCATTGATAAGAAATTAAGAACCGTATGGATACAATTTCATTAGGCTTTTGCTAGAGCTTCTTTTTTCTTATTTTTATTCATCCAGTAAATCCCAAACGCACTTAAGGCGATGAAAATCCCGAAGCATAACAGAGAGATCCATTTTCCTTTTTCAATCACTTCAGGTTCAAAAATCATTCTGATGTGATGGTTTCCTGCCGGAACGTGTACAGCGCGGAGCAGGTAATCTGCTTTGATATAGGGAACTTCTTTTTCGTCAACAAACATTTTCCAGCCGTGAGGATAATAAATCTCAGAAAACACAGCCAGTTGCGGTGTTTTTGACTCTGATCTGAATTCCAATTCATTCGGCTGATATTTGGTCAGATTGATAGATGCTGTAGAATCTGCCTGAACCGTTTTGTTCGTAAAGTAAGTTTTATCGGAAGAAGCAATCACTGCAGTTCTCTTACTGTCGATCACTCCAATGGATTTAATTTCTTCGTTGGGGGTATTTACAAATTTCAGATCGCTTACAAACCATGCATTTCCGTTCGCTTTAGGATTTGGCATTGCCTGAGGCTGTTCCGGTCCGCCCACCACCCAATATTTTGCATTCAGCAAATTAAGGATGTTAGGAACCTTTACAGAATCCATTACCTGGAAATATTCATTGATTACATCATCATATCTTCTCAGTTTTACGGCGTGGTATCCACCGATCGACGATTTGAAATAAGAGGTATTGGTCTCACTGAATGTCCCTAAAATATTATTGAAAATTCTATAATGGGTTTTATCTTTTTCAGCAATGGTCTCAAGGGTTTTGTTAACGTTGACACTTGAAAGAATAGACGCCAGATTGGGATTTCCTGCCACTTTCTCAACCATAAGATCTGAACTTTCTGTCTGGAAAGGATTTTCAGCAAATACCTTATCTACATAATTTTCATCGTTTAAATAGCGCTTGTTTACCGTCCACAGATCAAATAAACTCACGGCTCCAATGATAATCAAAGCAATATTCTGACTCAGCTTTTGCTTCATAGCCAGGAATAAAACCGCAGCGGTTATGGCAACATAAATGAAGGCTTTTATCGCATCGATTTTAAATAATTTAAACCTCTCATCCGTTAGATAATCCAACAGGAAAGGAGGGAAGTATAATTTTTCGTTATCGGTATAAAAACCAAGCAACGATTTTCCGAAAATTAAAAGGATTAATAGAAATCCTAAAGTTCCACCACCTGTATACAAAAGGATTTTCTTTTTATATTCTTCCGTAAGCTTTTCATCAGTAAAGAATTTGTACAATCCGATAATGGCAATCAGCGGGAATAATAATTCCACGACTACCAAAATAGAAGATGGTGCTCTAAACTTACTGTAGAAAGGAATATAATCAATAAAGAAATCCGATAAAGGCATAAAGTTGCTTCCCCAGGCCAATAATATGGTGAGAATGGAAGCTCCCAGTATCCAGTAACGGTATTTTTTGGAGGCAAAAAAGAAGCCTAACAGTGCAAGGAAACATACTACAGCACCCTGATAAGCAGGTCCTGAAGTTCCGGGCTGGTCTCCCCAGTAGGTCATTCCGCCGAATCCTTTTGATATCCTGTCCATTTCAGCCTGAGAGCTCACATTTTCCTGAACCATTTCCTGAACTTTGTTCATCATTTCTTTTCCTTCTGCTTCCTGGCTTCCGCCACCCATTAATCTTGGGATAAAAAGGTTCAGGGTTTCCAGCCTTCCGTAGCTCCACATTAAGATGCTTTCTTTGTCCAGTCCGGATTTGCCTGAAGTATGGCTTTCCGTGTTCAGAATCTGCTTTCCACGAACGGTTTCTTTGATGTATTCGGAGTTGGCCATGATTCTTTGAGCGTTCATTCCCACTCCGATGATACAGGCACCTGCAATAATTGCTGATGAGATCAGAAAGTGCTTCATTGGCGTTTTCTTAAGGATGGCTCTTATTAATTCAGAAATGAATAAGAATCCTAATGCCAGAAACAGATAATAGGTCATCTGCGGGTGGTTGGCAGCAATCTGCAGCCCCATAAACAGGGTGGTAACGATAAATCCGAGAATATATTTCTTCCGGATATAGACCAGTAAAATTCCGGCTAGCAGCGGGGCAAAATATTCAATGGTGTTTACTTTACCATTGTGTCCCGCGGCAATAATAATATAAAAGTAGGTGGACAATCCAAAGAAAGTTGCACCCAGAAGGGCGTACTTCCAATTTCTGACCACGACCATCCCCAACAGGAAAAAACCTGCAAAAAGCAGGAATAGGTAATTGACCGGCCTTGGCAGGAAATTAAGATTGCTGTCAATCTTTTTAATGATATCCCCTTTAAACTGGCTTCCCATCTGATAGGTCGGCATTCCGCCGAACATGGAATCACTCCAATAGGTTTCGTTTCCGGTATCTGCTCTGTAGTCGAGAAGTTCTTTTGCGCCTCCTCTGTACTGAACGATGTCATGCTGGAAAAGCTGTTTCCCTGTAAAAACAGGAGTGGAATATAAAAAGGCTAAAACTATAAATACAACGAATGAAATTGCAATATAAATTAAGTTTTTATTTTTCGCCATGCTGGTTATTATCTTTTATTTCTGGGTATTTTACCTTTTGTCTTTACTTTCTTTTACTTCCTCATAATCTACCGTTTCAGCATCCCATTTAAGGTTCGGCTTGGCTGGCTTATTCGAGTTGTGGAGATCCTGCTGCTTGTTATGATTATTGTTGAATCGATAACTGTAAAATGTCTTGAAGAAAATTCTTCTGAGAATATTCCAGACAAAAAAAATAATAATAGCAGAGAGTACCAGTTCAAGAATGTACTTCATAATTTTTTACTTTAAAACTTCAACCTTATTTTGCAGAAGGATTTACCATAACAGAAGAGTTTGAAACACTTTTCATAGACTGGGTTTGTTTTCCGTCTGAAATGGTTTCAATTTGCGTGGTTTTTACGGTGATATTCTGATTGGTGATCCATCCTGTATTTTGATCAAACTTCACAGTTCCGTTCTGAACAAGCTCGCTGCTCATGCTGTGGGTAATCGGGCCCTGTGCTTTCTTTTCGGTTTTTTTAGGAATTCCTCCGGTTACAGAGATTTCCGCTACACCGTTTCCTACGCTTTTCAATACGTAGTTTGACGTTACTTTAATACTTCCGGTTGGGTCTGCATTTTCAGTATTCGTCCATTTTTCGCCTATTTTAGCTCCTTTTTTAGGGATAATCGTAAGGTTTTTAGAAAATTGGTCTTTCAACACTTTTTCATTGAAACTTTCTTTAAGGCTAGCTACTACACTTTCTCTTTGATTAGCTTCCTTCACAAGAGTTCCTACTGCTTTGGAAACCTTAGCATAAATGGCATCGAAACCTGTAATAGAAAGTACATTTCCTTTCGTGTCCATTTTCATATTAAGTTTGTTCCCGGTAAGAGCTTTGTTGATGTTCCAGATCATTTTAAGATCGTCTTCTTTCGGGATCGCAAGTTTCGTATCTACGATAACCGTTTTTCCCTGAGCAGTCTGAGAATTTCTTTTTCCCACAAGATTAAGGGTAAGATCGTATACGTTTCCTTTGATGTCATTTACAGTGAAATTCATCTCATCGGTAGCCTCGCTGGTTCCGTTGATGGTTTTCCCCTGAGGATCCGTCATCGTCTTCGTGTCTCTCTGGTAAGTAGTTAACGGATATGTTTTTCCTTTTTCAAGCTTAAATGTTTGAGTATAGATTCCCAACGAGTCTTTGATGGCTGGGTTTTCTGCTACTTTTGCTACAGAATCAGCCGGAACTTCTACGGTTACGGTTTTTCCTGTTTTAGGATCTACTTTAGTGATGGTCTTTGTTTCTTTCTTACAAGACACCAGTGCAATAGATGATATAAGCATTAATGCTGCTATGTTTTTCATTTGATTTTTTTTAATTTTTACTACTATTTTTATTATATTTTCTGTGATATACTACCGTTTTTCTTTGTGAAGATTCATCCAGTTCATTTCAAAATACCATCCACCTTCTTCATTATGATCCTTGTTGCGAATAGTATAAAGCAGAAAATAAAACAGGTACAATTTTTAAGAAGGAACCGCTGTGATTTTCTGTCTCATTGCCTCATATAAAATGGCACCACATGCTACAGAAACATTTAATGACTGCGTTTTTCCTTCAATAGGTAATTTTATTTTTTCGTCTGCATGATGAAGTACTTCTTTAGAAATACCGGTTTCCTCATTACCCATTACAATAGCGCAAGGTTCTGTGAAACTCACGTCATAAATCAATTTTTGTGCCTTTTCAGTGGCTGCAAATACAGAGATACCGCTTTGCTGGAGAAAATCTACCGTGTGGGCAAGATTAGCTTCTTTACAGATTTTGATATTGTAAATAGCTCCCGCAGAAGTTTTTATAGCATCAGAATTAATAGGAGAACCTCCTTTTTCCGGAATAATGATGGCATCTACTCCCACACATTCTGCCGTTCTGCAGATCGCTCCGAAATTTCTTACATCGGTAAGTCTGTCCAGAATTAATAAAAATGGCGTTTTCCCCTGCTCAAATAATTGAGGAACAATATCTTCCACTTTATGAAACGGAACTTCTGAAATAAAAGCGACCACCCCTTGATGGTTTTTTCTTGTAAAACGGTTCAGTTTTTCAACAGGAACGTAATTAGGACGTATTTTATGTTTCGATAAACTCGTTTTCAGTTCTGCATAAATCTCTCCTTGTAACGCATTCTGTACAAAGATTTTGTCAATTGTTTTTCCTGCTTCAATAGCTTCTATCACGGGACGAAGTCCGAAAATAAAATCGTCTTTTTTGTCTGTCATTTTAATATTTTTCTCCTAAAATTGCTCTTTTTTGTGCCATAGCATATCCATAATGCAGGCTTTCATGCATGTTGTTAAAGATAATGGCATCCTGAATGCTTTTAAGGTCCATTCCGAAACTGGTGGTGTACGGAGTGTAATCTGAAAAGAAATCGCTGTCATAATCTTTCATTAAGGTCTTTGAAGTTTCCGTTAAAAGAAATTCAAGGTCTTCCACTTCAGATTTTTGAACATTTAAATTCGGCATGGTTCCTTTTTTATAGGTTTCAATCCAGTATTTATCAATTCTGAAGGGATTGCCGCTCAGGTAATAGTGCAGCAATTGCTGGGTAGCAACTGTATGGGCAATATTCCAATACATATTATTGTTGAAGCCGTCCGGGATCAGCAGCAGATCTTCATGGGAAGTGTTCTGAAGGATATCCAGGAGGTTTCTTCTTACCTGTCTGTGGGCTTGAAAATGATAATTCATTTTACAAAATTTTAATCACCAAAAATAGTTTAATAAACTGGAAATGACAATTTTTGATTGAAAAATTAAGGTGAAAAATTATTTCAGGTTTTCTGTAAAGGGAATATGTTGTGCAGGCAACCGATTTTTCAGAAATGTAATTTCTTGGCCCTATCCGGTTGTAAGCTTTTGGGAATCATGCCTGTTCACTGTATTTACAGATTTTTGCAGATAGTACGTTAAGATTTTCAAATATAGAGTTGATCATATAAAAAACCTCCTATGAGATTCAAGAGGAGGTTTTTTTATATTTTTAAATGTTAATGCTAGAAGAGTATAGTTTCAATATTGTCAAACTGCTATTAAAGTTTAACTCATGTATTTTCCTTTATTTTTTAATGATCTTATGATTAAAAGTGGTTCCGTCCTTTAAAGCAATCGTTATAAAATAAACTCCTGCTGGATAGGTTGAAAGGTCAATTCTGTTTTCTTTATAATTTTCTGATAATTTTTTTCCGTCAGCACTGAAAACTGCCAGTGACATCACATCTACTTTTGATTGTACAGTAACAAAATCAGAGGTTGGGTTAGGATAAATACCTACGTCTATCGTCTTAATATCCTTCACATCAAGAGCAGCACTGCCTTTACCCTGCATATAAACGGATAAATAGACATCTCCCTGCTGTTGATTAAAAACAGCCGTTGGAATGGTATGTTTCAGGGTATGATTTCCGGCCGTCATAGCAGGTAAGGTAAATCCTCTGATCGGAACAGCATTCCCCGGACACCAGTTATTCCATGAAGTCCAGTCATCAAATGTTTTTGGAACTGCACCATAAATTCCGTTACCCTGCGTATTGTATATCCTGTAAGGTTCACATGAAGTTCCGCCCGGAGTGTAGGTAAGAACCTGTACGTTATCCATATAGGTGTAATTCTGTCTTCTTACATATTCTTCACCGCCACTGTTGGCACCATGAGGAGTAGAAATCACAAAAAAGCGGGCATTGGTAACAGGGTTTGATAGGTTGAAGTTTACAATTCTTACGGTTTCACCGGCAACATCAGTGCTGTTGTAGTTATTAAGTCTGTTGTTGCTTAATAGAGGAAGAAGTTGATTATAATCGTTCGACGTGGCTCCCGTATCTGTTGAAAAAAAAGTCAAGCTTCCTGAAAAAACATCGTTCCTGCCAGAGCATCCTGCCACTTCAGTTTGGGCAGCATAAGGAACACCGAAAACATCCAGTTCCATATAAAAGTCATACGTATTGCGTAACGCTGTATCATGAAATACATTATACAGATTGCTTAAATTATAGGTATAGGGAACCTCCAAGGGGGAGCGGTTTTTATTCATAAAAGGAGTAATATATCTGCCTATTTCAATTCTTTTTACCGTAGTATCATCTATGGTATAAGTCGGCTGGTTTTTTGGGACCATAGCCAGATAGACGCTTCCCAGACGGTCATAATTATCACAAAGAGCACCTATCGTTACCCTCATGGCAATTTTTGCTTTAAAAGAATCAAGTTCTGCATCGGTAAGCTTTCGGGCATATCGGGCATTGGACAGCCTGATGAGACCTGTGGGAACAGGATTGGATACCGTAGCTGCATAGCCGTCATAATATGTGGCTTGTGAAATCACATCCATTCTTGAGGTAGTCTGTGCATGGGAAAGGCCGGCAAAAAAAAGACTCAGAAAAAATAGCTTTTTATACATATGATCGGTATTTATCACAAATATATTAAATATTAGTCTAAAGTATTAGGGTATCGTTGGAAAAAATCACATTTAATTGAAATATTAAAAATTTATCATTAAATTAGCCCATTGTTCAACATTAATTTATCAGTAGATGAAAAAAATTTTACTTTTATCTTTGTTATCGGCGGCATGCATGTTCAATGCCCAAATCAATTTAAATATTGGAAGCACAAATGTCGGAACAGCACCCGTAAGTAGTTTTTTTTCCTATTCCTATGTGCAGCAGCTATATCCTAAGCAGGAAATAAATGCGAGTGCAGCAGGAAACATCACAGGGCTTGTATTTTATACAGATCCGTCATCCACTATTGGAGATTCTTCGGACTGGACCGTTTATCTGGGACATACTTCGAAGACGGCTTTTACATCCGGCGCAGACTGGATTCCCGTTTCACAGCTTACCCAGGTATACGCAGGAAGTGTGACTAAAAATAACAATAGGGTAGAAGTTACTTTTACCACACCGTTTGCTTATAATAATACGGACAACTTAGTGGTTGCTGCAAAAGAAAATTCTCAAAGTATTGATATTAATAATTTTGATGAAGCATTTCATGTATATCCGTATACTCCGAATTCAACGCTGTATTATAAAGGAGACCGTGCTGTCGTTGATCCAGCCACTCCTCCCGGTGGAATAAGAGCTGACTACAAATCAGCAATTACATTTTCAGGATTAACAGCCAGTGCTACTCCTTCATGTCCTTTACTCCTTTATCCGGTAAACAACACCCAGTTCGTTTCCTTATCACCGAATATTAAATGGGTTCCTGTTTCAGGGGCAGATTCTTACAAAATTTCATTGGGGACGAGTCCGGGAAGTACTGATGTAATCAATCAGCAGACAGTAACGGGTACTGATTTTTCTCCATCAGCAGTTCTTGCTCCCAATACCAGTTATTATTTAAAAGTAACTGCCGTTTCAGGGAATGCTCAATCTTCAGGCTGTGCAGATAGTGTTTTTAAAACAATTCCTCCTGTGCCGGTAAATGATGCATGTTCCGGAGCTTTAGTAGCATCGGTTTTTCCTTATACGTATACCCAGAGTGATGCAATATCTGCGACCAACAACAATGGATTTATTAATGCCTGTCCTGATGCTATGAATGATGGAACCTGGTTTAAATTCACCGGAGACGGTGGTCAGTATACCGTTAAAATAACGATGCTTGCAGGAAGTGCTTTTGATCCTCAGCTGGATATTTACAGTGGTGCCTGTGGAAACCTCGCATGTGTGGGTACAGCAGATAGTGGAGGTGCTGCAGCAGCAGAAACAATGACCATTACAACCACCGCAGGAACAGATTATTTTGTGAATGTAGGATCTTATGAAGAAACGCAAGATATGCCGGAAGATACATTTACCATTACCATCACTAAACTGTAATACCCCGGTTTAAAATTCTGATATATAATTTCTCAGTGTACATAATACTGATTCAATTCACTGTTGATAAAAATCTGCAATATCCCTTTTGCAGCCTCAATTGATTTTACCAATTAGAAGGTAAGGCCCTATATGTCGCCAATACCGTAATATTTAACAAACTTTAACTCAAAAATGGCATTAATTGTGTTGACTAATGCAAGTATTTATTAGAAATTTACCAATTATTTTAAATCAAGCTATGCCAGATACATATCAAGCAGAAGACATTCGTCAACTAACAGAGAAAGTAAAGGAAAAGAATTACTTGTTTTCTCTTCTTAGACAGGAAATCAACAAGGTTATTATAGGTCAGGAATACATGATCGACCGCCTTTTGGTAGGTCTTTTGGGTAACGGCCACGTTCTCCTGGAAGGTGTTCCCGGATTGGCTAAAACATTAGCCATAAAAACATTGGCAGAAGCTGTTCATGGTGATTTTTCGAGGATTCAGTTTACCCCGGATCTTCTTCCTGCTGATGTAGTGGGAACCATGATCTTCAATATCAAAGACAATGATTTTTCCATAAAAAAAGGACCTGTATTCGCGAACTTTGTTCTTGCAGATGAGATCAACCGTGCCCCGGCAAAAGTGCAGTCTGCATTGCTGGAAGTGATGCAGGAAAAACAGGTGACTATTGGGGATGAGACGATGAAGCTTCCTAAGCCATTTTTGGTGCTGGCCACGCAGAACCCGATCGATCAGGAAGGAACTTATCTTCTGCCTGAAGCTCAGAGTGACCGTTTTATGCTGAAATGCACCATCGATTACCCGAAATTTGAAGATGAGAGAACCGTCATGAGAATGGTTTCTACGTCCCATCAGCCGGTGATCAATCCTGTGATTACCCTTAAGGATATTGTAGAGGCAAAAGAACTCATCAACCAAATTTATCTGGATGAAAAGATTGAAAAATATATTCTGGATATGGTTTTTGCCACCCGTTACCCTGAAAATTACGGACTTTCTGAGCTTAAAAACTATATCAGTTTCGGAGCTTCTCCAAGAGCATCCATTAACTTAGCAATTGCTTCAAGAGCATACGCCTTTTTAAGAGGAAGAGCATTTGTAGTGCCCGAAGATGTGAAAGAACTGGCTAAAGATGTGTTGAGACACAGAATTGGGTTAACATTCGAGGCGGAGGCAGAAGAGATTACAACAGAGGAAATTGTCAACAGGATTTTAGCAAAAATTCAGGCACCCTAATGAGTGAAGTTATTATTAGAAAAGCTGTTCAGACAGATTGCGCTTCGATGTTAGCACTCATCAAAGAACTGGCTGAATATGAAAAAGCGCTGCATGAAGTTACTTTAACACTAGGTGAATTTATTGAAGACGGCTTTGGAGCATCACCCGTTTGGGGAGCTTTTGTAGCAGAATTCGATGGAGAAATTGTAGGGATTTCATTGTATTATGACCGGTATTCAACATGGAAAGGAAGAAGATTGTATTTGGAGGATCTGGTTGTAACAGAAAGACTGAGAGGAAAGCAGATCGGCAAGAATTTATTTGATGCCACCCTGGAATATGGCAAATCAAACCAATACAGCGGAATGGTTTTTCAGGTATTGAACTGGAATGAGCCCGCCATTAACTTTTACAGAAAATACAGTCCAAAATTCGATGATGAATGGTTTAATGTATCAATTGAATTTAAAGAATAAAATAGCTAAAAGGTAAGATTCAAAAACTAACAACCAATAACCAACAACTGTCAACCAACAATGCAGATTAAAGATATTGTAAAAAAAGTAAAGCAGATAGAAATCCGTACTCGTAAGAAGACGGAAGCTTCTCTGATGGGACAATATCACAGTGCTTTCAAAGGACAGGGGATGACTTTTTCGGAAGTCCGGCCTTACCAGTTTGGCGACGAGATCAGAAGGATCGACTGGAACAAGACAGCCCGTTTCCGGGAACCGTTTGTAAAAGTAATGGAGGAGGAGAGGGAGCTGACGATGATGATCCTGGTGGATATTTCAGCTTCGATGGATTATGGTACCAAAACCCAACTGAAAAGAGAATACGTTGCAGAAATAGCTGCAAGTTTAGGTTTTTCAGCAGCGGGGAATAATGATAAGGTGGGATTGATTTTATTTGCAGATAAAGTATATAAAGTGATTCCGCCGCAAAAAGGAAGAAAACATATCCTGTCGATCATCAGCAATATTTTAACGGCGGATTATGTTCCGGCCGTTTCTCAGATTGATAAAGCACTGGAATATATGATGGGAGTTTTCAAAAGGAAATCACTGGTTTGTCTTCTTTCGGATTTTGAAGATGCCTATGATTCCAAAATACTTCGCGTTGCTTCAAAAAAGCATCAGATGCTGGGAATGAGGATTTTTGATGAAAAAGATAATGAGATTCCTGATGTGGGATACGCTCTTCTTTATGATGCAGAAACCGGAAAACAGGTTTGGGCCAATACATCCAATGCAAGATGGAGGTATACTTTTGCGGAGGCCCAGAAACAGAAAGTAAGAACGTTGGAAGAAGATTTTGCCAACAGTTCGGCAAGTTTTATGAATGTGAATACCGGTGAGGATTATTCCAAGCTGCTGTATAATTATTTTCAGAAGAAATAATGGATAACAGCGGCCATCCGTATACAAAACAGGCGTAAGCCAAAAATTATTATTGTTTGAAATTGAAAAAAATACTTTTACTACTGTCTTTTTTTATCTGTGCTAATGCATTTTCACAGATTCTTTCTTCCCAACTCGAGAAGAGTACGATTGCTTTGGGGGAGATAAATCATCTCATTATAAGGATTGATAATCTCGACAGGCGGCCCGTTACTTCAGCACCCAAAAATGAGTTGCTGCCTTTTCATTTTGAAGAAATTAAAGACAGCATCGGAGACAATCATATAACCTACGAAAGGAAGATTGAGTTTTCCGTCTATGATGAAGGGAAATTCACCATTCCGGAGCTGGAATTCAATGTTGGAGGCAAGATTTTAAAAACAATTCCCTATGAAATTGAGGTCATTAATACCGCTCAAAAGGCAGATCAGATTAATGATATCATGAATAATAAGCAGGTACAGCTTGAAGCAAAAGATTACTGGGAACTGTACAAATGGTATGTTCTAGCAGCATTATCGCTGATTGCGTTAATTATTGCGATTATCATGTTTATAAAATGGGGAAGAAAATCAAAAAGCGACCCTGTTATTGCTACCAACCAGACTTTAAAAGAACTGGATTCTTTAAAAAAGAAAAAATACATCGAAGGAGGAGATTACCGTTCATTCTATGTTGAATTGATTGATATTTCCAGAAAATTTATCAGTAAACAGTATCAGCTGCCTGCCGATGTTCTTCTTACCGATGATCTGATTCAGTTAATGAAAAAAAATAATACGATTTCCCAGGAAAACGAAAAAATAGTAGAGGATGTATTTTTAAGAGGAGATCTGGTGAAATTTGCCAAAAGCTTCCCGGATCAATCCGCTATGGAGAAAGATTTTACAGATATCCGTGAGTTTGTGAAGCGTTCATCAAAAGATTTGGAATTCGAAAACCTAAGAAAGGATGCTTGATTTTGATTTTGAATTTTACAGTCCCTGGTTTTTACTGCTTTTCCTGCTGTTTATTCCGCTCTTCATTAAAGATGCAGGAAGACAGAAAAAGAAAGGCATAAAAGTTCCCACCGTACAGAATATGGAGGGAAGTGGAGGTATTCAGGCAGCACTTGTGCTGTTGAAGGTGTCCAAGTATATTATTCTTTCCGCTCTTATTATCGCTATGGCGAGACCAAGAACCTTTACCATTTCGCAGAACAGAGACGATACCAAAGGCGTTGACATTATGCTGTCAATAGACGTTTCCCTCAGTATGCTTGCAAAGGATCTTACGCCGGACCGTATCACGGCATTGAAGGATATTGCGGTGAAATTTGTACAGAAGCGTCCTAATGACAGGATAGGGGTGGTGGCTTATGCTGCAGAAGCATTTACCAAAGTACCCGTTACCTCAGATCATCAGGTGGTTATTGATGAAATTAAAAACCTCAATTCAGCAGGTCTTGAGCCCGGTACAGCAATCGGAGAAGGGCTTTCTGTAGCTGTGAATCATTTGATCAAAAGTAAAGCAAAAAGCAAGGTTGTGATCTTAATGACGGATGGAGTCAGCAATATTCAGAATGCGATCCCCCCTCAGATTGCTGCAGAACTGGCAAAAAATAATGATATTAAAGTATACGCGATAGGAATCGGGACCAATGGATATGCGCTGATGCCTACGCAGCAGGATATTTTTGGAGACCTTATCTTTACGGAAAGTGAAGTAACGATTGATGAAAATACACTGCGTGAAATTGCACAGACTACCGGTGGAAAGTATTTCAGAGCGACTTCCAACAGCAGCCTGGAAGAAGTATATGACGAGATCAATCAATTGGAAAAATCGGATGTAAAGGTTTCGAAGCTTTATAACTATGATGAATATTTTAAAATTTTCCTTTGGATAGCATTAGGAATGCTGTTTTTCGACGCAATATTAAGATGGGTATTTTATAAATTTTTAAGCTGATGAATTGGTCTTTAGGAAATTACTGGTATTTATTGTTACTGTTGCTTCTGCCGCTGTTAGGATTCCTTTTGGTCCGTTTTCTGAAATGGAAAAACAGGAAAAGAGAGGTTTTTGCAGACAGCCAGTTTCATGAAAGCTTATTTGAAAAAAAATCAGGATTTACGAAGTTTTTTCCGGCTTTATATCTTCTTGCTACACTGTTTTTAATATTTTCAATTATTGATCTGTTAAGCGGCTCAGAAGAAGTAAAAACAAAGCAAAGGTTGAACAATGTGATTTTCATGCTCGATGTCTCCAATTCTATGAATGCAGAAGATATTGATCCAAGCCGTCTTTTGGAAGCAAAAAATGTCATGATCAGTACGATGCAGAAAATGAAGAATGACAAAATCGGAATTGTAATTTTTGCGGGTCAGGCTACTTCTATCATGCCCTTAACTACAGATTACAGTTCTGCAGAAACCTATGTAAGCGCAGTGGAAACCAATTCTATGCAGATTCAAGGAACTGATTTTCTGAAAGGTATGCAGGCTGCGGTAGAGAAATTTAAAAATGTAGATAAAGGATCAAGGAAAGTGGTGCTGCTAAGTGACGGTGAAGATAACGAAGGAAATGACAATGCAGCCATCCGACTGGCGAATAAAGAAGGAATAACCATTAATTCAGTTGGAATAGGCTCTGATGAAGGTGCTCCTGTTCCCGAATATGTATACGGCCAGCTGATGGGTTATAAAACAGATATAAACGGAGAAACTGTGATCTCTAAAAGACAGACGGAAGCTCTTAAGAAAATGGCAGGATCTACCGGAGGAGAATATATAGATGGGAACAATGTGAATGAAGCTCCCAATAAAATTATTGATGCAGTCAACAGAAAATCATCTTCCTCTGAAACATTGGTAGAATCACAAAATGCCAATCATTATTATCAGTACTTTCTGGGAGTATCTATCTTCTTTTTCTTTTTGATTTTTATTTTAAATCCCAAAAGAGACT
>Ga0153980_1000389_pt1 | contig 20126 bp, 7 predicted proteins | sample TSGA064MetaG_FD_104722 | JGI IMG/M metagenome (GOLD analysis project Ga0153980, IMG submission 104722) | Attine ant fungus gardens microbial communities from Georgia, USA - TSGA064 MetaG | ecosystem: Host-associated > Fungi > Mycelium > Unclassified | place: USA: Georgia, Magnolia Springs State... | reverse complement strand
ACTTACTAATTTGTAATTGGTTGATTTGATAATCAAAGTACTCAAAAAAGCAAAGTTAGACAAGCAGCAAAAGATATTGTTAAGTCTGAGGTTTATCCTTAGATATACAGTCCTTAAATATATAATTGTGGTAGTCTGTGCACAAGGACAGCCTACTACATGATCACTACCTATTGTTCTATATATAGGAGTGTTATTTTTCTTGAAATAGAGATAACCTAACTATTTTAGAGTAGTTCTTTGTTCTATTCAAGAACAGATGATAATCTATAGATAAAGATCAGTATCATGTACAAACATTGAGGACCTTGTATTTCTATAGGATCTTATTGCCTTGGGATCTATTTATAGTTGAAAGAAGTGCATTAAAGAGAGCTTCACAATAGTTATTGAAACAAATGATTATATTAAGCAGTTTCTGAGATATCAGTGATTTAGTGTCTGGTGACTTGGTGATCACTGACTGATCTGCTGATAACTTGGTGAATACTGATTACTTTGAGACATTTTTGATACTGTTTGAAAGGTTTCCTTAAGGGCTTTTGGTGGCCATTTAGATCATTGAAATTGGTCAAGTATTCCCAGAGTTATAGTCCAAATAAAGTTTGTAATAAAAACAGATCATTTATTATTATTTGGAAAGTAGCTGGAGAATTTGTAAGTCCAAAGTACATGACTGTTAGCTCATATACTCCAATGTGTATTATGAACACTATCTTCTATTCATCTCTCTCTTTGATTCTAACATTGTTGTACCTCCATCTCAGGTCTAGCTTTGTAAAGATCTTCTTACTACCTACTCCATCCAGAATATCAGCGATCAGTGGTAATGGATACCTATTCTTGATAGTCTACTAGTTTGTATGTCTATAATCCTATACCATCTATTGCTTTCTATCCTTTTTAGCTACAAAGTAGACAGAAGATATTTGTAGTAACTTTAATGGTCAGATGTATTCTTTATATAGCCAGTCCTCCATAAATGCTTGTATCTCTTCCCTTTCTTCTCTTGATAATGAATACATCTTCTCTCTTTTAGGCATAAAGCTCTGTTATAAGACAAACAAAAAGAAAATTATTTTTTATGTATTTATCAATTTGGTAGGGAACATCCAAGAATACAATACAGGAAAGATATAAATAGTGTGGGAAGGATTATATAAGATATAGACAGTTCTTAATAAGGGTCATGTGATTGTGGAAGATAGACACATAGACTACCTAAATATTTGTATAAATACCTAAGAGAATCTAACAAAGAACTCTATTGAGTTTTTTCTAAATAACTATCTCAGTTGGGCTTTAAGTCTTCACAACTTTACACTAACAAGCCCTCCTTTAGCTCTATCATATGGTCCTAGGCCTTATATACTGGTATCCTCTCCAACTTTGCTTTTCTAAATACCTTTTTTCACTTTCAAAACCTTTTCAGTACTAATTTTTCTACTGTCTTTTCTTTTTCTGTCTTTCTAATCTCTTTCTCCCTTTTTTTCTGTTTTTTGCTTCCATATATAGGTAGGCATCTCATCATTTTTACTTCTTTCTTCTTCTAGTTTATCTCTGGATTATAGGTAACTAACTATAGTATCTCCAATATTACTTTTGTTTTTCCTAGGTTATATATATCCATCCTTACCCTTTTCATATGTCTCTTGGAAAACATATTATACTTGACCTGGTATGTAATTGCTCCCTTTATATTTATTATTCTATCTATATTTCTCACTAGCAATAGATTCTTTAGTCTTTTCAGCTTGAATCCTTTCTCTTTCACAAATTGGATATCTATGAACAACCTGGTTGTACTACTGTCTAGTAGTACTTTTACTGCCACTCCCTCATGACTTTCTATCTTCTTTAATCCTACTTTCATCTATACTTCTCTTAGCAGTTGTAATATGCGCTATACATCTCTTACTTTCTCAGTGTTGTCTTAATGATAAATTTTATTACTTAGATTTTCTAGATACAATACACTGTATATATTTGAGGAGGTTAGCCAGGAGCTCACTGTCTTCTATTATCTTTTGCCAACTCTTGTGGTATTTCCACTACCCTCCTCTCTCTTTTCTTTCTTTGCCAGCAATTCTTGGCTATATAGCCTTACTTTTTATATACAAAACATATTCTATCTCTTTCTCTTTTTCTGTCCACTTTTATTGCATTGGGGTCCCTTACTGGCCCTAGCTATCTCCCTCTATTCTAATATCCTTCTCTATACTGGCCCTCTGGTCTCTACATGATCTGTCCTCTCCTTCCTCTATATGACTTTCCTCCAAATCCTCCTCTAGACTGCACATTTCTCTGTAGGCACACTACATTTCTCTCCAATATCCTCTTCTCTGCTTTACTTTGCCTCTGATTTCTATCTAACCTTACTGCCCTCTTCTGCCATTCTTCTATTGTACTAGAAGGGCTTTCTACCTCTGCTAACTTCCTTCTAAGTGCTCTGCTTAATTCTCTTTTGAACTCTTCAATAAGGGAGTATCTCTTATAGCCACTTCCTTATATTACTTTTTTGAATTCCTGGATATACTTATTACAGGTTCTCCTTTCCTGTTTAATCATCCTCAGCTGTTCTATCTTTTGTTCCTCCTCTGCTATCTTTTTAAACTCATTTCTTATTTTACTAAATAGTTCCTCTGCTATTTCTGTCTTTGATTTCTCTTTTGATAACTCATTCAACAGATTGTCCTTCTATGTCTCTGCTACCCCCCCTATATATAGAATAGCACCCAGGCTATCTTTGTTGCTTCTAATTCTTCTGTTATTTTTATGCTCAAATATAAACAAGCCATATTAATAAATGTGCTTACTTCCTCCATTCTTCCACTAAATAATGAAAGTTTTACCACTTCTACTCTGGCTTCTCTATTTTGTTGTAATAGGGTAGCCACTTGTTGTTGTAGGCTAGCAATAAAGGTAAGAAGTTGCTTTTTTCTAGTGGGTGGAGCTTGCAATGTAGAGATGGCAGATTGTCCTGTAGGTCACTGTTACTGTTGTTGTTGTTGGAACATACTTGACAGTAGTGATAATGATAGTAATTTCTTATATAAGAACAAGCAGTCTTCTTTGTCTGAACTTATAGCTAGTTACCAACTAGAAGAGTGAAACAATATTATCCCTAAGGAGAGAATCTCTAAGCTAGACAGGCCTTTAAGAGGTTACTGTCGTTTCTCTATATAGACTGATTACAATAGACTAGTAATATAAAGCAGATAGTAAAGTACTATATACGAGCTTACTCAATGTAGAGGTCAGGTCTTAGATGGGAACACAAGTTTTGTCCAGGCCTTTTATCTACTGTTTCTAACTAATAGTGAAGTCTCCTTTACAGCTGGGACCTACTATCCAAGATGCTTGTGAGCGCTATACTTACTAGCAAGAATAATAAAAGAGTAAATAGGAATAGGAATGTCAAGGCTACAAGGTACAGGGTTAACAATGGCTATCAAGTTCTTATATTAACACTAAGTTGTAAAGACTTAAGGTTCACCTGAGGTAGATATTTAAGAAAAACTCAATAGAGTTCTTTATTGGATTATACTATTACTTATACAAAGGTCTGTTGGTCTGTGTACCTATCTTCTGTGATCATATAACCCTAACTAATAACTGTATATATCTTATATAAGTCTTCCTATGCTATTTATATTCCTCTGGTATTGTAGTCCTGGATGTTATTTACTAAGTTAAAGAATACATAGAAAATAGTTTCTTTTCTAGGAACCATCTTATAATACCTTAGAACCTATCTAAATAAAAATTATTTTCACAAGTGAGTTGGTTATCTCACTGAAAATATGTTCCTGTCACACTGGCAACTTTACTATGCTTTGTAGTTTCTTAACTTCTACTGGGTTATTTTACTAGATCTCTGGTTCCTAGACTATTTAATAATATTGAGTAAACTTATAATCTATCCAAATGAAATTTATTTTTTAAAGGTGATAGAAATGAGTTGACCACCTCACCAGAAATATATTACTATTATATCAGCAACTTTACTATACTTTCTGGTTTCTTGACTTCTCTTGGATTATTCTACTAGATTTTTGGCTTCTTGGCTGTTTAGTAATCTTGAATGGTCTTATAATCTATTTATCTCTTTAATAAAGTTCTCAAGTTTTATTTTTAACTATGTTCTAGTCTAACCATATAAAAACCAATGTTGAATTCATAAAATTTTGTAAGTTTATATCATTTCTAGAGCTTTAACCCAAATATTGTGTTTTTAGCTCTATTTTACTTATAAATCATGGTTTTCATATATATAAGAACCAATATTCTAAGGTCTATTTGCTGAGTTTTCTTATTTTAGAAATTTCTCAAACATTGTATACAATACTTCTTGAGTTTATCTTAAGAAAATTCTTCAGTACTAGTACAAAATAAAACAAAATCATCTCTTTTGTCATGACTTGGCAAAACAGCTAAGTCATTATCTATATTTCTTTTATTTTATTTTATTTTATTTTCTTATTTGAACTTACTATACAAGAAAGAAGTGTAGGAAAGTGTTATATGACAAATATCATACATAACAAGTCACATGTTAGGATGTCACAGTGTCACATCTCATGATAGAGTCACATAATGAGTGTAGGAGAGTAGTACACAGACTATATAGTAGTTGTATAAGTAGTATATAGAATCTAATAGGAACTCTATCAAGTTCTTCTTGTTAACTTGGACTTAGAGTGTAATTAAGTCATCTCAGGCTAAGTCACTACATCTTCATATGTTATACTTTTTTCTAGCTGATTTTTCCCTGAATACTTTTCCATAGAACTAGCTAATATTTAAGCTTTGATTCAAGTACTTCAGTCTATGATATAATCTTTCTAGCCTTTGAATCTATAACAATTTTTCCAGTCTCTTTTATTGCCTTCAGCTTCAAATATACTTTGAAAGCCCTTCCAGTTTGCCTTGCCAATCTAATATAATCCTAGATTTGCCCATTCTACTTCAGTTCTACTACTATTTATGTTGTCTACTCAAATATACCCTTATTTTCCTTTATAGTCCTTTCTATTACTTTTATTTCAAAGCATTCCTACTCAACCTTTTTAGCTTTCCATGCCAGCAGTCTACCATGTCCCTGAGTTTTCTACTCTAGTTCTACCTATTAATCTACTACCACTTATAATATCAGCTAATCCATACTCTCTTGTTTCTCCCCAGTCTCTTTTAATGCCTTTAGTCCAAAATATTCCAGCAATATAACATATTCCTGAACTTCTCTCTTCTACATCAGTAAAGTTATATTCTTATTTTCCTAATGGCCATTTCAAGTGGAATTTTACTAAGGCTGAACTTATCAAAAAAAAGTAGTCATCTATTTATTGGGCTTATAAAGTAAAGAGAGGTCGTAACTAGAAGAATAGATAGGAAAAGGCTTTTTGTTAGCAAGAAGAATTCAGATCTGTATAACAATGTTTGGGGATCATTCAATACTCAAGCTATGATTGCAAAGTTCTTATACAACCTAGGACTACAAGATCTAGACAAGAAACTTAGATTCAATAAGGATATCAATATAGAGAACCTCTTTTTTATATTTCTTGTGGAGTTTAGGCAATGGTTTATACATAGAAAGGTAGAAAATACTTTGTACAAAATGGTTTTCATAATTATGCTTCCCCTCTTGTCAACATTCATTTAAATCCTGATAAAGAGGCTCAGTTTGATAAAATAGTACTCAACTATCCTAATATCAGTTTTTCTGGTTTACAACTAGGCATTCTGACTTTGACTGGACCTGGAAAATCAGTCAAGGATATTTCTTATGTCTTGCACAATCAAGGTTATGTTATCTATTAGAAAAGTGAGATAAGAAAAAAGTTTACTTCTTATGATTTTATAGCTTTTTTTATGTTTATTAAACAATTTGCTAAAGATCACCCTTACTTTATTAAAATATCACAACTTGAATTAGAGAACATTATCTATATGCAAACACCCTTTATAGTATCCTAAGCTTTTTATGGCAACAATGAACTTGAAGAAGATATTGTATGTAGAATAGTTGCTGATACAGCTTATGGTTTTTGGGAGGATAAAAGCTGGGTTTTTATAATGATCTTGGTCTTCTCACTAGTCCTCAAGAGATGGATATTTATTTTAATATCTTTGATGAATAGTAGCTCGACAGAATATTACAGAGTCTATTTTATTACAACCTTTGAAACTATTGCTACTCAAGCTTTGCAAAAGAGAATTGTTCTCAAAAATACTATATTTGCAATTGTATATTTTTATTTTTGTTTTTTTCAATCAATTATTTGATAGTTTATGATTTAGATAATAAACTTTAGTGAAGCTCAAAGAGAAGGTTTTATTGAGGTATTTACTGATCTTTTTTTATCAAATAAAGATCCTAGAAACAAAGAGGAGCTGAGAGATGTAGGAGAAAAATTGATTTGAGGATGTGGAGAGCATTTTAGAAGGTCAATTACAAGATGTTCAAGGATCAGTAGTGTAGTTTCTATTTCTAGAAAAGACAAGTTTATCATCAAGGCACAAAAACTCATGGAAATCAAGTCATTGAATGAATTTCAAAGCATAGTTCAATAGATCCTAGATGAGTTCTCTGATACTGCCAACTGGATAAAGTACTGGTTTTGAAAATCTTATGCTTGGATGATTTTTCCCACTTATATATCTATAGATTCTGAGCTATAGGAGATATTGCTAGCTATAACTAATGCTCAAGAATCTCTGTATTTTTAGCTATATCATACAGCTGGTCGTGATAAGAGATTTTTTAAAAAACTACATCTTTCTATAGTTGGGCACTTTTTTTAAAGATAATTACAAGAATAAGCAAAGTATAGTTTTATTTTCTCTTTTATAAAAATAAGACTGAGAAATATATCTTATAGTAGATATTCCAACTCACTATGGCAAAGCAAACTAATAGAAACAAGAGAGATCAGATATTTCAATATTACTTTCTACTTCAACTAAGCCTAGTTGTAAATCAAGATCTTTCAAACCCCAGACTCTAAAAAAGAAATTTATTAATGATAGTAATAGTCCTGACTCTATATGGAAATTAATTTCTAAAGGTTCTGGCTCTTTACAAAAGAAGTCTAAAGCATATTCAATTATGAAAAACATATTTAGAAAACTATGTTATCTATGGAAGCAAAATTTGTATTAGCTTGACACATCTCTTTAGCTACTTTATATCTTTGTTTGTGGATTATTTTCAGAGTTCCAGAAAGTTATAGATATACTTCAAGATGACTCTGCTTTATTTAAAGTTTTTGAGCACTTTCAGTATTGTTTTATGAAAGATCATAACTTTGCTTGGTTTTCTCAAGAATATAATACTCTATAGTCCAATTTATATGCTTATCAAATCATAGAGAATAAATTTTGCTTTTATTTATTATTTGTGAGTGATTTTTCTCTTATTAATAAAGATTATTGATGTTTTTTCATAGAGCTGGTTATGGAAAAAAATTGCTAAGAAAACAAAGCAAAAACAGATTGACAGCTCAACAGTTTTGTCTATATTCTTTGTTCCTATGATACTCAATATCCAATATTGCACTAGTGACAATAGAACTGGAGAAAAGCATATAGAGCTAACAAGAATACCTTTTATTGTCACTGATATATTTGCTTCTTCTAATAACTATTTATATTTCAATGGCAACTTTGAAGACTGGTTGAAATACTAGGTTGGAATAAAAACTGAAACAAAGTTTTTCAATACAACTTACTAAAAACAACATGATAATTCTCTTCTATACTCTGGAATTCTAGGTAGTATCAATTTTCTAGTGTTAAATCTACTACTTATCTTTGTTGTTGAGCTATTAGTTGATAATGATAGAACTTCTTTGGACTGGAATATTTCTTAACATCTAGAGCCTTTAGGATCAGACCAGGTCCAGAAATCAAAACTTGTCTATGATCTTATAGATTTTGGACTTATGAATGAAGTCCAAAATTATTCTATAGCATACTATCAAGATGGAAGTATTACTGGAGTAATAACATATAATAGAATACAAAACTATAGAAGAGCTGTTCAAGTTTCTAACCCCTATTCTTCAATATATCTTTCTGGTATCTCTCTTTTATTATCTACTGGTTATTTTTGATACAATATTATCTATAGACTTTGTGGAGGAAAAAGAGCTTAAAGCTGCTTTTATAGATAATATATCAAGAAGTATCAAGAGAAGCTGGGAATCTTATTCTCAACTAGAGATTTTTTATTTATGTCCAAAATTTCATATCAAAGAGACTTGAAGAAAATACAACTAGAGTGCCAAATATAGAAAATCAACTCAGTATTCACCAAGACTAATAAATATGTTCATTTTTCTTATACCTATATCTTTCCAGCCCTCTCTTTTCCCAAGAAAAAAAAAGAAAATATTGTAGATCTTACAAGTTCTTCTCCATTATTACTATCTATTGACTCTTCTTTACATCCTTTTACTTTTAACAAGCATTCAACTCCTATAATACCAGTCAACTATCCTATAAAAGGTTAAAGAAGTCCTTTTACAGATATATAAGATCTATAGAAGTAGAAAATTCAACCAGAAGTCAAGTTAAAGATAAGTATATCAATTCTAAAATATTTGTATTTTGTACTTATTTTTAATTAGAAAAAACAAATAAAGGTTGTTGCACCTACTTAACTTTTACTTTCTAAGCCAAAACCTATAAAGAAAAGATCTCAAAAGGTAACCTTTGAAAAGAGTCTTGAAAAGCAGAAACATAATGAAATAATAGAAGTTGTTTCAAAAGGTGAACAAGTATCTTATTATACTAAACTATCTAAAGTAATAATTGAAATTCAAGTTCCACTACTACCTTCTACTAAATGGAACTTAAGAAAGAGAAAAAGTCTAGTTAAATAAATATTGTATTTAATCTGATATATATATATCAAGAAAATCAAAGTTGAAATGATTGATAATTTAAAGATAAGTCATTTTCATCAACATAGTATCTAATCTATAGTTCTATTCTCTTTTCTAGTCCTTTATCTTGTCTTGGATAATCTTTTATGACAATAAATAAATAAGATGGAGAATAAAATATATTTTTTTCTCTACAAGTAGAATTACTGCAAATTTGAGTAATCAGTAATAGTCCTTTAGAATAGTCAGTTAATATAACAATAAATATAGATCTAATAACATACCTGGATAATAGTCTTTTTCTTTTTTCTCTTCTACCAATTTCTATTTATCTAAAACATGGCAAAATTTATATGAACAAGTATGAAAATTACCAAGTGGTTTATGTAGACAATTAGACTATTTTAAAAAGCAAATACTCTTTTTTCCATGTTAAATAACCATAAGAAACTTTGTTCCAGCCCTAAGATCAGAATCAGCTAAAAGAAGACTTGAAAAAACAGTAGGATTTTGAAAAACAAAAATATTTCAGATAAAGTTTATCAAAAATGAGTGATTGGTTGTTGGATAAAATTCTTTGTTAACAAAAGCTATTGTTAACCAGAAATAACTAATTGATAGTAATTAGCTTTGACTTTTCTGTGTTGAAAAAAACTTATGAGTTGGTAAATTAATATATTTGTTAAAGTGAGTTGATTTTCTAAGAAAGACCACCATAATAAACAAAAAAGAGAGATAATTGGTTATCTTTTTTTAAGTGCTCTATAACAAAAAAATAGAAAATATAAGGAAAAAACTAAAGGAGATAATTAAGTTAAAAAATTATTTTGAATAAATTTTATATACTTATATCCTGAGATTGGAGTGAGCATATATTTGGTTCTAGTTGAATCCAAAATTCTTCTTCTGAGATTGTATAGATATATATAAAAGTAATAAATTGGTTGAATCTAAAAAAGACTTGGTAAGTATTATAAAGTATTTAAAAAAATACACTATAAAAGTTGTTGGAAAAGTTTTTTTATTTGGGCTTTAAAAACCTCACTACTAAGATTTAGTTCTACTTCAATCAAGCTAATGCTATTTGCTAAAGATCCTTTAGGAAAATAAGGCTTCATATGACTATAGACAAGACAAAATATGCATGATGTTGGATCAAAGCTAGAAAGTTGGAAAACCAAGATACAAAGATTATCCATTAATATAAGAGAAAGTTATGCTCTTGTAAAACTGGTATTTGAGACCATAAAAGACTGTTGAAGAAAAGAAAAAGGCTATTTTATATTATTAAAAGGAGAAAATTGAAGAATTTCAAGTATACTTGATATAGTTGATGTTGAGTTGCTAGATTTGTTAACCAGCAATAAGAACAGGTAAAATTACCAAGTTCAATATTGGTAGGAACATGGTTAAGACATTCTGTACAAAGATCTCAGCTACAAGAGCAAATATACAGTTGGCCTTCTTCAGTACACCAACTGCAAAACTAATATTTTGGAGTTAGGGTATAGATGAATAGTATTATGAAGTTTGAACCTACAGCATTACTTTTTTCTTCAATCAATATAAGATCATATACTGATTTTTGGAAAGAGGAAGTTGAAATATCTTTTTAGATCAAGAATTTTTATAAAACAAGTTGTTTGTAACAAATTAAATACAAAGACTATTATATTATAAAGTTCTCTTTGATAGCTGTTAAAGAGGTCTCTTCTAACAGCTATCAAAGAGGAAAAAATAGAAAATAAGAACAGAAAATCTATTAAAATATAGGTATTAGTGAATTTACATATAGGTATTAATAAACCAAAAAAAAAACAAAGGTGACTTACAAAAGGTAGAGTGCTAGAAAGTATTCCAATACTTGTAGCATAGAGAACATAAAGAGAATACAATTAGTGAGCAATATTGTCAGAAAAGAGAAAACAAAATAGAAAAACACATATAGATAGTCACAAGTAGAGACATGTTTATGGAGGGTTAATAACCCATCATATAAGGGAGAATAAATAAAGAAGCTGAGATAAATATTTTATAAGTATAAATGGGTTAGTAAATAAATAAAAATCAAAATAAAATAAGATGATGATATACTAGGAATTATACTTGAGGCAGGGGCAGAGACATATCCAGAGAGGGTCAATGAGGTATCATATATAAGAGAATATATAATAGAGGTAAAATAAACATTCTAAGAAAAAAAAGGTCAATAAATCAGATAAAATGAAAATAAAATATATGAACAATGTAGCTAAGACTAGACATAAGTTGGGTATAGGAGCATATTCAGAGAGTGCAAACAAGCCATTGTATAAAAGAAAAACACATGGTAGAGCAGAAATGAACACTCTATAGAGAGATATAGGTTAGTAAATACTATAAACTCTCCCTATGAAAGGAAACAATCCACTGTGTACTCTAGCAAGTGGAAAGATAGAAAATAAGCTCCCAGATTCCACTAGAGTAAATAGTATAATATCTAAAACCCTAAACCTCTCTAGTCTATAGTTATCAAAGATCAAACCGCTAGACAAAGGGAAGACAGAGATATTCTTTTGCCCAGAGCCAAAAAAGAGCCCTTATTATACCTATGTCACAACAGCTCCAGGCACTGGACAATGGTTACTAGGGTAGCAAATATAAGTTCTTAGTAAGAAGGTCTTAAAGAACTAGCACAACAGTATACTGGTTTTGTTTTCTGATATATGGGATGATATAACTAATTATTATGTCATGCCCAATTTCTTATTTTATTTTTATTTATTTACTAATCTATTTTTTTTCTTAGAATATTTATCTTACCTCTACTATATATTCTATCTTATACAATATCTTGTCTATGCTTTCTAGACATGTCTCTGCCTTCACACCAAGTAGAGTCTCTAGTATGTCATTTGTATATTTTCTTTTCATTTTTATTTATTTATTGATTTTTTTTCCTTAGAATATTTATCTTACCTCTATTATGTGTTCTTCTATGTACAATGCCTTGTCAACTCTCCCTGGACATGTTCCTGCCCTTACCTCAAGTAAAGTCCCCAGTATGTCCTTTGTATATTTTATTTTTATTTTTATTTATTTACTGACCTTTTTTTCTTTCTTAGAATATTCATTTTATTCCTATCATATATTCTTCTCTATATAATATCTTGTCTGTACTTCCTGGACATGTCCCTGTCCCCATTGTTTAACTCATGATGTATTGCTATTGAGTAGAGCTGTTACAAATTCATTGTATAATCACTATCATAGTATTTATAAATTCCTTACTTTATACTATAGTTTAATAGCAAGGAGACTTTCAACTCTTAACTTCCAACTTTTGTTAGTAGAATACATTCTTGGTGATCTAATATTGTTAAGTTAAGTGATTGTTCTTGTCTGACCTCAACACTTCATATCCACTTTTAAAAGTTGATATTTATTCTACAATTTTCCTGATATATATACTAACTTTCTAAAGGGGATTTGAGAATCTAGTACAGTTAACTTTAACCATAGCACTCAGCTTATGAATACTTATATAATAATCACAAAAATAATCAATTAAAACTGCTAACTTAAAGTAGTGCTATATATAGCTTCTCTTTGTTATATCTCCAACTTCATTACAAAAAAATACTAAAAAACCTAAGAGCCATCCAAGAGATAGAATAAACAAATATAAAGAAAAGAATAAAATTCAAAAGCTAAGATACAAGATGCAAGAAAGATTAAGCTTGGAAAAAAACAAGGAATTGTCAGTACTCTTTCAGTATGTTCTTCTATAACTGTTTAATTACCTTTTATATAGATATGAATATATCGAATACTCTAGACCACAAAATAGAGAAAGAAAACCACAAGCAAGAGACAGCAACTTAATTGTAAGGATCCTAACTAAAACAATGAATTGTTTATATAAGTATTTTTTCCTGTCTATGGCTATATATTTTATTGATTGTATTCATAGATCTAGCAGATTGTAATGTCTCCACCTTGAAGAGTGGCTAGAAGATCAGCAAGATTCTCAAAAAGCCTAACTTAGAGCATATAAGTTATCTATATACTATTGTGGACAACAAAGACTACATTCTTTTGTGGTATCTACCAGAGATACTACCAAAGGATCATTGTGTAAGCTATTCCTTTTTTGAATAGCTATTCTAAAGTTTATTGTGTAGAGAATGTTAACTAGAGCACAAAAGAATCTAGATTCTTTTTTGTGTTATTTACTTAGTACTGGAAGAAAAAATTAGAGAAAAGATCCAGATGCTTATAAGAGCTCTGTGTCTGGAGTTGTAAATGGTACAGAGACATTTTCTCCAGGCTGGTTTCCTTTGGAACATAGAGTATAATTTGTTTTATATTTTGTTAAAATTAGTCACTGATATTTTTGAAGAAAGATCCTAAGGCCAAGATTATCCTCTTATTTTCATTCTGGTAGAACATGGATAAAGGGGTTAAAACCTGGCTAACAAAAATTGCAGATCCTTTGAAGTTCATGGACAATATTCTTTGTATTATCCATCCAATACTTTATGATACTGCTTATAAAGTTATGAACAAATTGAAAGCAGATCCAATTACTAGAAAATATGTCTCTCTTTGGCCCACAATCTACTTAAGATTATCTCCCATCACAAACAGAACATCTAGAGAACATAGAGATCACTTTAGAGCCTATTTCTGGTATAATCAAGTTATTACTTTTAGATCATATGAGTCAGCTGTTTTTTACTTGCCTAAATTGGAAGCAACATTCCAATATGATTCAGGTACTGTAGTATAGTTCTGTGGAAATCTTCTATTTTATAGTATTAATAAATAAAAGGATGGAGATAGGTACTGCTATACATTTTTCTTCAGAAAAGATGTTTTTCAAAGATTGGGAGTGTAATTATCTAGATAGGCTGTCTCTTCTATATAGTTGTAAATATATATATCTATATTTTAGGTCTATAGTAAAACAGGCCAAGAAATTATTCAAAAGTGCTATTTTATATGAGATTTTAATATGTATTTGTGATGAGTGATACTGTAGTATAAGTAAGTGATGCAATAGTCTAGTAAGGAAGATATGTTTGATGCAATAGCCCAGTAAGGAAGTTGTAGCTTGTAGAAGAGTATGACTTATGTAACAAGTAAATCAGATTATTGGAGAATTTTATAGGATAACTCTTTACTTGTTTGTCTTGTCCCTATATATCTTCCTTCATACAATGGCTCATTTACATTCTCTAGACATGTCCTTGTTCTCACCTCAAGTGTAATCTCTGGTATGTTGTTTATATATATATATATATATATATTTATTGATTTACTAACCTATTTATGCTTATAGAATATTTGTTTTGTCCCCACTATATGTTTTGTCTTGTATGATATCTCATCTGTGCTTCCTAGACATGTTTTTGTCTCCACACTAAGTGGAGTCTCTAGTACATTGTTGACTTATTTTCTTTTTATTTTTATTTATTTACTAACCTTTTTTTTTTCTTAGAATATTCATTTTACCTCTACTATACATTCTGTCTTGTACTATATCTTGTCTATACTCCCTGGACATGTCTCTATCCCTATCTCTAGTGTAATTCCTGGTATATTGTTTGTATATTTTATTTTTATTTTTATTTATTTACTAACCTTTTTTTTTCATAGGATATTTGTTTTATCCCCACTATGTATCCTATCTTATACTATGCCTTGTTTATGCTCCCTGGACATGTTCTTGTCTCTACACTAAGTGGAGTCTCTAGTATATCATTGATTTATTTTATTTTCATTTTTATTTATTTACTGACCTTATTTTTTTGTAAAGCATTTGTTTCATTCCCACCATATGTTCTCCTGTATACAATACCTTGTCAGCTCTCCCTGGATATGTCCCTAGTATATCGTTTGTATATTTTCTTTTTATTTTTATTTATTTACTAACTTTGTTTTTATAGGACATTTATCTTACCTCCATTATATGTTCTGCCTTATATAATACCTTGTCTGCACTCCCTGGATATGTTTTTACCCTTAACTTAAGTGAGGTCCCTGGTATGTTATTGACTTATTTTATTTTCATTCTTATTTATTTACTAACCTTTTTTTTTGTAGAATATTTATCTCACCTCTACTATATATCTTCCTATATACAATGTCTTATTAACCCTTTCTGAACATGTTCCTACCTCTACCTTAAGTAGAGTCTCCAGTAGGTCATTTATATTTTTTCTTTTTCTTTTTAGTTATTTACTAATCTATTTCTTTTTATAGGATATTTATTTTGGCCTCTATATATCTTTTCTTGTATAATGGCTTGTCAACCCTTTCTGAAATGTCTACTCTAAGCTCTCTTATCACCATATGTATGTCATGTTTGTTTTTAATTTATTGTATATTTTCTCTTATTTACTAATAATCTTTTTATAGATTATTGTTAATCCCATGCTTATTCTTTGGTATGATAGTTCATAGACTTTTTTCTTATGTAGCTGCAAAAAATCTTTACAATTTTCTATTGCTTTATTTTAAGTAAACAGCAAACTATTGATATTGTTATACTATACTTGTAATGAACCTAATCAAAACTAATCCTTGTTGCTACTAAGACTTGGAAAAAAAACTGAATTGTTAGACTAACTTGCTTATTGGCTTTGATATCATCAGTAGTTGTGATAGAAGATACTGCCAGGATTATAATAGTAAATATTGTTGAAAGGTAGAATTAAGATCCCTCATTTAAGCAGTTATCTAAGTTTCTTAAGTTGAGTATTTCAACATCCATAGTACTAGTCCCTTAAGTAGTGCAATTTGTCTACTACTCCTCTACTACTCTTCTACTGCTCTCCTACTACTCTCCTACTACTCCTCTACTACTTCTCTACCAAATGTAGTACTATACTACATTTGTCACAAATAGTCACAGATTCTTGCTCTACTAATATTTTAATAAATACTATTATTCTACTACTGGAATATTCAAGTAGAGATTGATTTTTGAACTATATACATTTCAAGTTCTGTTACTATGTTATCTTAAATAGAAATTATGTACTCATCTAGATTTTTATATATATTTTCAAAACATGTCTTCCAACATAACATAGTCAGTAATCATGCTCTAACCTTACTACTATATTCTTAAGTATAGAAGAAAGTGGTTTAGATAAAATTCAAATAAAAATATACAGGCTTATACTTGATTTATTAGCTGCTTTTACTTGTTATTCTCATACCTATTTTCTGTTTTTATCTCCATATCAATATATATATTTATTCTATCTCTGAACATCTCAATAACATCAAAGTTACTCTTGATATAGTATATAGTAACTACAATATACAATAGAGCAAGAGATAATGTGAATTGTTGATAATATTATTGTAATGTAATATAGTAGTGACATATTAGTGATACATTTGTGACAGGGTGCTATAATTTCTTTATACCCTTAATGCTTAGGCTTTCTTAGAGTTTGTTAATTTCTATAGATACTTTATACAAAACTTCTCAACAATAGTCTAATCTCTTTTTGACCTAACTTGAGCTAACAGGACCTGGAAATGGAGAAATGAAGAGCAAACTGCCTTTGAGGCCTTTAAGATAGTTATAATAACCACTCTAGTATTGGTTTCTCCTTAAGATATAGTGCCTTTTTGAATTAAAGCAGATAGCTTAGACTTTACTACTAGTATAGTCTTATTCCAGTAGTATAAGGGGATACCCTAGGAATACATTTAGTTATTAGATAAGCTCAGTATCTATAAGCTAAGTATATCTTCTATATCGTATTTCCACTTTCTCTTATACTTCTCTTGTTTTGTATTGTCATGGTGATATCTGTTTAACTATATAAGGACATTGTGGTATTATTGGTTAGTTTTTATGTGATTATGCATAGACCATCTGTTGTAGTATGTATAACAGCTTATATAGATAGATCTATCTTTACTCAAATATCATATTAGCTTTTGGGACCTTCTTCTAACTTACTGGATGACCACCTCTAAGTGTTTCTCTTATAAGTAGTCCACAGCAAATAGTAAGTAGAAACCTGTTGTTTTCCATAGCAAGTCCTTGTCTTTGGTAGAACAAAACTATAGAATTCATAACAAGAAAATGTTAGCCATTATATACATTCTAGAGAAGTGGAGATATTTCTTAAAAGAAGCCACTAATCCAGTAGAGATCTGGATAGACTACAAGAACTTGGAGTACTTTATAAATGTGAGGAAACTAAACTATAGGCAAACATGGTAGTTTCTCTATCTAGTTCTCTTTGACTTCATTCTCTGCTATTATCCAGAACAATTTATGGATAAGCCCAATATCCTTTTTAGAAGGCCTAACTATAGTAATAGATCTTTGGACAATGAGAACATTATCTTGCTCTACCCTGAACTTTTGGCCATCTAGGCCCTTAAAAGAGTATAGCTGGTTAGAGCTGAACTTAGCATTCTGGCCAAAGTCTGGAAAGGCAATCATTCTAGAGATTTGGAAAAACCAGTAGCCAAGGCAGCTCTCAAACTCTAGTAGTCCACCAACAGAATGGTGCACTTCTCAGAATAGTTGAATATTGATAGACTACTCTACTTCAGAAGAAAGATCTATGTTCTCTAGACCCTGGATCTGTACAGAAAGATCATTGCCTTATGCCATGACACAAAGATTGCTAGATACCTGGGTTGATAGAAGATGCTAGAGTTGGTATTCCACAATTACTGGTGGCTCTAGATGTCTAGGTATATAGGATAGTATGTTAGCACTTGTAATCTCTATCTCTACACAAAGGCAATAAGACACTCTTTAGTCAGAGAACTATATCCTCTTTTCATACCAGATGCAAGATGGGACATTCTCAGTATCAGCTTCATAGTCAAGTTCCCTGAATTCTCTAAATATAATACTATCATGATAGTAGTAGACTCAGTATCTAATCTTAGAAACTGCTAGGCATAATTATTTGTTTTAGTATTTATTATAAAGCTCTCTTTAATGTACTTCTTTTAGCCATAAATAGACCCTAAGGTAATAAGATCCTATAGAGATACAAGGCCCTCAATGTTTGTATATGACATTAATCTATTATCTATAGATTATTATTTGTTCTTGAATAAAACAAAAAACTATCCTAGAATAGTTAGGTTATCTGTATTTCAAAAACAATAGTACTACTATATATAAAACAATAGATAGTGAATATATGATAGTCTATTCTGGTGCATAGACTATTATAATCATGTATATAAGAACTCTTTGTCTAAGGATTAAACCTCAGACTTAACAATATTTTTTGCTACTATTTAAACTTTGCTTTTTTGAGCCTTTTGAATATCAAATTCCTTAATCACAAATCAGTAAGTGGCTATTTGTGATACTGAAAAGAGATCCTATTCTACTATAAGAGTGACTAGAGTAAAGTTCTCCAGAAGATTCCTCAGAAAATAGGATAAAGCTCCTGGAGGGGTAATCTACACTATATATATAGATTTCCTAGTTACAGAATATCTTAGCAGTCAGGGTCAGGAGTGCAGGGAATAAGACAACTAATTAAATGTTGAGTAATTGTTATTTAATTAGTATAGGATTGTTCTAGGGAACTACTACTAGTGTGTCAGGAGTGTACTTTAATGTGGTCCCTTACAAATATAGTATTATATTCCTACTAATGTTAAATGAAAATTTGAATAATTTTACTAAATAATTATGTCTACTAAAGTACAAGATCTTTATCTAGCCAAAGTTTTACTGTCTTACTTACTACTGCTTTAATAATATGGTTATACTATCACCCCAAGGAGAGGATCTCTAATCTAAATATCTTCTTAAGGATATAACATTACTCCTCTATATATACAGCCCACAATAGAACTTCAGTACAAGATTTATACAGCAAAAAGATATAAGTAACTAATGACAATACCACTCAATTAATAGATTAGATCTCAGATACAATACCTAAGCTTAGTACTATACTTCTACCAATAGTTTTATTACAAAAGACCATTAACTTGATTTATAATTGATGAATATAAATTCAAAAGGGGCTTAAAAGTGAGATTTAGACAGTAACAAAAAATATTGTTAAGTCTAAGGTTTATTCTTAGATATAGAGTTCCTATATACATAATTGTAGTAGTCTGTATACTAGGACAGACTACTATATAATCATTATCTATTGTTTTATATATAGAAGTGCTATTGTTCTTGAAATAGAGATAGCTTAACTATATTAGGGTAGTCTTTTGTTTTATTCAAGAACAAATGATAATCTATGGATAATAGATTAATATCATATACAAACATTGAGGACCTCATATCTCCATGAGGTCTTATCACCTTGGAGTCTATTTATGGCCAAAAGAAGTACATTAAAGAGAGCTTCATGATGAATCTTGAAGTAAATGATTATGTCTAGTGAATCCTAAGATATCAATGATTTAGTATTTGATAACTTAGTGATCACCAACTGATCTGCTGATAACTTAGTAAATACTGATTGCTTTGAGATATTTTTGGTATCATTGAAAAGGTCTTCTTAAGGGCTTTTGGTAGCTATTTAAATTAATGAAATCAGTTGAGTACTCCTAGAGTTATGGTCTAAATGAAGTTTGTAACAAGTTTTTGACTGACTATTAAGTTTTCTTAAGCCTAGGGCCTAGCTATATCTTAGTAGTCCTGATTTGTATTACCTAGATATCAAGAAAAATAAGAGAGTAAGTTGGCAAGGCCCTATAATGAATAGTACTAATTATAGCTGTAATAATTTAGTCCTACTTCTAGTCCAAGTTGACAAGGAGAACTCAATAGGGTTCTCATTCAATTACTATATACTACTCAGATATATTCTAGTATTTGTTACTATTTATAAAGTCTTACATGTTTTTTTTCATCTAACTTTCTTACATGTTCTATCACAAATGGCCACTTACTGATTTGTGAGTTAATAATTTAATAATCAAAGTGTTCAAAAAAGCAAAGTTAGACAAGCAGCAAAAGATATTGTTAAGTATGAGGTTTATCCTCAGATATACAGTCCTTAAATATATGATTGTAGTGGTCTGTACACCAGAACAGTCTACTACATAATCACTATCTATTGTTCTATATATAGGAGTGTTATTGTTCTTGAAATAGAAATAACCTAACCATCTTAGGGCAGTCCTTTGTTCTATTCAAGAATAGATGATAATCTATGGATAAAGATCAGTATTATATACAAACATTGAGGACCTTATATCTCTATGGAATCTTATTGCCTT
>Ga0153980_1000387_pt1 | contig 20184 bp, 20 predicted proteins | sample TSGA064MetaG_FD_104722 | JGI IMG/M metagenome (GOLD analysis project Ga0153980, IMG submission 104722) | Attine ant fungus gardens microbial communities from Georgia, USA - TSGA064 MetaG | ecosystem: Host-associated > Fungi > Mycelium > Unclassified | place: USA: Georgia, Magnolia Springs State... | reverse complement strand
GAACCAACAGTCATCACCTTTAAATATATTTTCGATAAACAAAAAAACTGGAAAGAAGTTATTAAAAATGTTGATGGTAAGGATTTATATAAATGGGTCAGGGAAATTGAATATTATTAGGATTTTGATGTTACACCAAAGAAACCCGCAGTGCCAGCAGTCCTGTAATTCCCTGCAGATCCTCAACTTTTAAAAACTCTACATCAGACTGAAGAATTCCTTTTTTCTGAAGTTTTGCGATATATTCTAGGTATTCTCGCTGATTTTCCATTCCAAAATAGACGATGGTGATTTTTCCGGGACAAGTAATTCTTTCGTTGGAATCTTTTACATGGGATTTGTCCAGTCGTTTTTTGACGATTTCGTAGTAAGAATTGTATGCACCGTCTACATCAAATCGCTTTTCATCCATTCGGAAACGGATGTCTATTTTTTCATTATAAACAAAAATCAGGGAAGCGATATCCAGAGAAACCGGAAGGTCCTTTTTAAAGTCCTGAAATTCACGTTCCATTTTGCAGATGGTTTTCAGCTGCCAATATCTTAATTGGCTGGCTACTTTGGAAGAATAGGGGACATCCGGAGCAATATTCTGGCCGATGAATAAGTTATGCTCTACTCCGTCAGACTTAAATCGTTCATAGTAATGCGGATAGATCTGTTGGGCCTTAACCTGACTTTCATCCAGCATATCTGCCAGCTTTCTGTTTACCAGTGTGATAGAATCATCCAGATTTTTCCGGTTGGCATAGAATAAGTCGGTCTGAATAAATAACTGTAAAAAGTAATCTTTGATTTTTTCTTTTACTTCTTCACTCGATTGTACTTCCAGTTTCCCCTGTAAAAACGGGTGAATTTCATCTCTCAGCAATCGTTGGAAACGCTGTTCAGTATCTGCTTTGATTTCTTTATTCAACTCATTTTCGAAGATTTCTAAAGCCAGCAGATATTTTTCCGAATCAGAATTGATCATACTGAATATATCATACAGACAGGCAATCTGCTCATTCAGATCCTGAAGCATTAAATTAAAACGCTTGTCAGAAGAAGAACGGATATCTGAAAACCCAAAAAGTGGGGTTAAATTTTTAAAGGAAATCTGTTTTAACGTGTATATTTTTTTCGCCAGAGAAGCGTTGAAATATTTCTCTGCTTCATTTCTGAATTTCCACACCACACTGTCGTGAATGGAAGTATATTCACGCTGGATAATGGCTTCTATCTGATAATTCTTTTCAAAGCTGAATCTCGTCAGTGAGAAAAGAATCATATCCGTGAAAAATTCCATTTTTTTAAGCTTTAACCCGTTAAAACTATTGGAGACCGGTGAACTGAACTCCATGATGGCCAGCAGTTCATTATCTTTCATGATTGGAATTACCATGAAACTGTTGATGTTATTGTCCTTTAGAATATTGAAAGAAGGCATTTTTCTGGTCTCCTCATCCATATTTTCAACATTCGAAATCACAATGGGTCTGGAATTATGATTTAAATTATTAAACGTATGCTTCCGGGTTTCTTCATCAAACGTATTGATCCAGAAATCTAAAATATGATTGGTGAAAAAGTTTTCATAAATCGGAACATTTTCAAGTCTCTGATCTTTCTTATTGAAAAGCATTAATCCGAAGTTCAATGCCGGAACATCAAAATATGATTTAAAAATTTCCACCAGGTTTTCATCCGGATTTAAGTTTTCCGGATCAATTTGAATCATACTGGATTTAAGATCCGAAAGTGCAACTTCAGAAGTACAGTCAACCAGAGAAATAATCGTAAATCCCTTAAGAATCCATGATTGCGACGGGAAATATTTCTTCCAGAGATTGGTGTCATCAATATTCTCCAGCAGCATATTCAGGGTATCGTCAGAAGGAATCTTAGCCTGTTCCGTGGGATATACTTCCGTGAAATCTGAATTGACGGTGATCTTATAATGCTTCATAATGCCCTGCTTATTCGGAATATCGTAATAAAAGGGCAGGGTACTTTTGATATCTTTTTTGAAATAACTCTGTAATATAAGGCAGCAGCAGAATACATAAAACTCATCATCATCAATGTTTCTGAGTTCTATTTCAAAGTCCTTACCTGCATCTTTCAGGATATCTTTAAATCTTTCGGTATAGTTAAAGGTGATATCGGATAACGGAATGCTGGCTGCTTTTATTTCATTATTGGTTAATCCTGTCGGGAAAAGATCGGCAAGAAGCAACCGGATGAGGTCGTCATATTTTTCCAGTAATGTTACATCCTGAAAGCCGTCTTTGAGTTCCTGAAAATTTTTGGTTTTGTCAATCAGTGACTGTGCATAGTTGACGCGGTATTCTAAACGGTCGTTATAACGGATATGCTCAAGCACATCCAAATATTTTTTGAATGATATGTAAACCTTAAATGGAGCGTCTTTTTTATAAAGATTTGCCAATGTTGAAATTTCAAGTAAAGTTATGAAAAAAGTTGTCTTCAACTGCTTTGAGATCACTTTTATTCTGTGAAAAAACAGGTAAATTATTGGACTATAATCAGTGTTAGAATTACTATTTTTTTACCAAATATTAGATTATACTAAAAGATAGTTATAAAAATTACCCATCAAAAAAGCACAACATCAATGTTGTGCTTTATATAATATTTATAATTGAATTCTTACAGTCCGAACTGTTTTGCAAACAGATCCGGGAAAACGCCCAATACAATAATAGATGCAATAACAAATACGGCAACAATATTATAGGTAAGTGTTACTTTTTCTGAAGTTTTGAATGTTGTTTCTTTAAAGAAGAACATCGCAATGATTAACCTCAAATAGTATGCGATAGAAATTGCAGAACCTAGCACCGCTACCAATACAAGGAAAGCCGCACCGTTCATCGCCTGAGAGAATAAAGCAAATTTTCCCATGAAACCCGCTGTTAGTGGAACTCCAGCCATTGAAAGCATAGAAACGGCTGCTACTGTTGCCAATATAGGCTCAGATTTAGCCAATCCTTTGAATGCTCCAAATGAGGTTTCTCTTTTTAGTTTTTCTACCCAGATCAGGCACATAAATACACCAACTGTAGATAATGAATAGGCAAACAGATAAAAAGCAAGGTTATAAGTGGAAAGATTTGTCATTCCAAAGAAAACCAATCCGATATATCCTGCGTGAGAAACTGATGAATATGCCAGCATTCTTTTTGCATTGGTTTGGGCAAGACCCATCACGTTGGCCAGTAAAAGCGTAATGATTACAAATACACCGAATACATTGATCCATTCATGGGTAACTCCGGCAAAACCGATAGTCATTAATCTGAATAGTGCAAAAAATCCTGAGATCTTAACCACACTCGCCATAAAAGCCGTAATCAATGAAGGAGCTCCGTAATATACATCTGGGCTCCACATATGGAAAGGAGCTAACGCCACTTTGAATGCCAATGCACAAAGAATAAGCAAAACACCTAAAATGAACATGGTATTGTGGGCATTTGCCGTTCCAAAGTTTTGGATGGTATATAAATCAAAACTTCCGACACTTCCATAAATAAATGCAATACCAAACAGAAGGAATCCTGTAGCAAATGCACCCATCAGGAAATACTTGATAGAAGCTTCATTGGATCTTAGATCAGTTTTGTTGGCACCTGCCATTACGTACAGTGGAATAGAAAGGATTTCTATACCCAAAAACAGGGTCACCATATTTTGGAATCCGAAAAGGGTAATACTTCCGCAAAGTGCAAAAAGCATTAGTGCATACAATTCAGACTGGTGGCTTCTGTGATTGCTGAACGCAAAACCTCCCAGGAAGAAAAGCAATAGGGTAGTTACAATGGATATTTTTGTAAATAGAGCCGTATTAGGGCCATATTCATACATGTTTTTGTAATGCTCGAAGAACGTACATTCCGGCAAGAAACTTACATATAATGCGATGATTAATCCAAAAATCCCAATGTATCTTGCGAATTTCCCTTGTTCAAAAACTCCTGAAAATAACGCAACAACTGCCGTTAGGAAAACAATAATTAAAACACTCATAATATAGATTTGAGATGCGGGAAAAGAGGGATGAGACAGAAATTCTGATTTCTCAATTTCTAAACCGCTTAATTTTTAAATTTTTTACTCTTTCAATTAATTTACCATTGATTGGTAAATAAACTTCAACGAACTACTCACCATATCGATTACCGGTTGCGGATAAATACCTAAAAGTATTACAAATACCGCTAAACTGGCCAATACTGAAAATTCTACTCCTGAAAGATCTTTTGCAGTACTCAATACTGTTTCATCTCCTTCACCGAACATTGCCTTTCCATAGAATCTCAATAAGTACACAGCACATAGAATTACGGTAAGACCCGCAATTACAGATGCTAGTACATTGAAATCAAAAACAGATTTTATCAGGATAAATTCCCCGATGAATCCGTTAGTTAATGGAACACCCATTGATCCTAATATAATGATCAGGAACAACACGGCAAACTTGGGAGCAACTTTCGCCAATCCGCCCATTTGTCTGATGTCTCTTGATTTGAATCTTTTATATAAAATATCACAGCAGTAGAATAAGCCGACTACGTTGATACCGTGAGCAAATGTCTGTACTAAAGCACCTTCAGCACCTTCAATTGTAAAGGTTCCTCTTAAAGTAATGACTGCAGAAGCGAAAATACCCGCTACCATCAATCCAACGTGTGAGAATGATGAATACGCAATAATTCTCTTCATATCATTCTGGATAATGGCAATCAGTGCTCCGTGAACAATTCCTACAATAGCAAGAATGATAACGATCTGTCCTGAAATTCCGGCAATCGGAAGGGGAGTGATCGGTAACAAATAACGCATAACTCCGTAAATCGCCATTTTCAGCATAATCCCTGATAATAGCATTGATCCCTGAGTAGGAGAGTAAGTATATGTATCCGGCTGCCATGTATGGAACGGGAAGACCGGAAGTTTCACAGCGAATGCAAAGAAAATAAACCAGAATACAACGGTTTGCTGCGTTTCATTTAGCTGAGCATTATAAAGATCAGTTAATGCAAATGAAGCTGAGTGGTTGTATACATAGATTAATCCTGCCAGCATGAACAGTGATCCAACGAATGTATAAACGAAGAATTTAGTTGTAAATTCAAATCTTTTATTTTCCTGTCCCCAAAGTCCGGCAATAAACCAGATTGGAATCAGGGTTACTTCCCAGAAGATGTAGAATAGCAGTCCGTCTAATGACGTGAACACTCCTACAAGTCCAAACTGCATCAGCAGAATAAGACCATAGAAAGAGTTTCTGTAACTCACATTTTCATTGAAAGATGATAAAATGATAATTGGCGTTAAGATATTGGTCAACAATAAAAGAAGCAAGCTCATTCCGTCAATTCCGAAATGAAGAGAACTTTTAATGAATTGTGACCACGGATAATTGATCTCATGCTGTAATACGCTGTCTACCGTTGGATTAAAATTAAAATCCGAAGCGATGTAGAAGGTAATAAGCATTTGAACTAATGCAATTCCTAGTGCCAAATATTTGCTGGATTTATTTTTCCAGGCAAAGACTAGTCCCGACCCTACTAGAGGTAAAAGCAATAATGTTAATAATAAACACGACATTATTATTGTAATATAAAGTTAACAATCAGTATAATTCCCACAGCTAAAGACATGATAAGTATGTATGTCTCAACATTTCCGTTCTGGATACGTTTCATAGATTTTCCGCTGTCTTCAGCGCCTTCACCCACGAAATCTACAAAACGGTCTAACACCCCCTTATCAAACATTTTTCCTCCACGTCCTAATCCTTCAACAGTTTTTACAATTAATGCATTGTAAAGTTCGTCAACATATAGTTTTTTAGCAGAAAGCTTTTCCCATCCAGTGTAATTTTCTTCTGCGACAGCCATCTTTTTCTTATTCACATACGTGTTTTTAACGATGAACCATACAGAGAAGAACATTAGTACTGTTAATCCTAACAGTATCATTTCAGTCGTAAAGTCAACTCCTGAAAGCGTAGCTTCCATTTGTTTGAAACTTTCTTCGGTAAGAACCGGTTTCAGCCATTCCATAAGTTTGGCGTAGTGTCCGTGCCCGATAAAGTGCGGAAGGTTAATGAAACCTCCGATTACAGAAAATACAGCCAATACGATCAATGGTAAGGTCATATTGGAAGGGCTTTCATGTAAGTGATGTTTTTGCTCTTCCGTACCTCTAAATTCACCATGGAATGTTAAATAATACAGTCTGAACATATACGTTGCCGTAATTGCCGCTAAGATGAATAGCATTACCCAGTAAATAGGGTTTTTAGCAAAAGCTGCAACTAAAATTTCGTCTTTGGAAATCATTCCTGATAGGAAAGGGAATCCTGAGATCGCCAGTGTTCCGATAAGGAAAGTAGCATGGGTTACAGGAATATATTTTTTAAGACCACCCATGAAACGCATATCCTGCTCTCCGCTTACTGCGTGAATTACAGAACCTGCTCCCAGGAATAACAGGGCTTTAAAGAAAGCGTGTGTCATCACATGGAACATGGCAGTGGAATACGCTCCCAATCCTAAAGCAATGAACATAAATCCAAGTTGTGAAACGGTAGAATAAGCCAATACTTTTTTGATGTCGTTCTGACGGAGTGCATAGAAACCTGCTAAGGCTGCTGTTAAGAATCCGATCAGTAAGATTCCTCCCTGTACTGTTGGGGCCAACGTAAATAAGAAGTTAGATCTTACTACTAAATAGATCCCCGCCGTAACCATCGTTGCTGCGTGAATCAATGCAGAAACAGGAGTAGGACCGGCCATTGCGTCCGGAAGCCATGTATATAAAGGAACCTGCGCAGATTTACCGGTAGCCCCGATAAATAAACTCGCGGTAATAAAGATAATTACAGTTCCGTCCAATTCAAATTTTGAAGCATTTTCAGCCACTGACAGATAATCTATAGCATTGGTCTGAGATGCGATCATGAAGATACCGATCAATAGGGCAAGGTCACCAATTCTGTTCATGATGAAAGCTTTTCTTGCTGCTTTCCCATATTCTTCATTAGTATACCAGAATCCGATCAGTAAGTAAGAGCAAAGTCCAACCCCTTCCCATCCGATAAACAGGATCAGGTAGTTGCTTCCCATTACCAAAAGAAGCATAGAGAAGATAAAGAGATTTAAATAAGTAAAGAACTTATAAAAACCTTTATCATGGCTCATATATCCGATAGAGTACAGGTGAATCAGAGATCCGATTCCTGTAATAATCATGATCATCATTAATGAAAGCTGATCAATCTGGAATCCGAAATTAATCTGAACCCCGTTTACTCTAAACCATTCAAAAGCTTTTACGATTATCGGCTGGCTTTCAGAATTGAAATTCATGAAAATGCCTACCGCAATACAGAAAGATCCGAAAACCATTGCCGTTGCCAGTCCGCCTACCAACATTTTTGGAAGGTTTTTCCCGAATAAACCGTTAATAAGAAAGCCTAAAAGTGGTAAAAGTATTATTGCATACACTAAATTTTCCATTCCTTATCCTCTTAATTTATTAAATATACTTACATCTACAGAACGGGTATTTCTATACAGCATAGCAATAATTGCCAGACCCACCGCAACTTCTGCGGCAGCAACCACCATAATGAAGAAAACTAAAAGCTGTCCGTCTCCATTTCCTTTGTATGCCGAAAAAGCAGCCAAAAGAAGGTTTGCAGAATTAAGCATAAGCTCTACACAGCCTAAAATAACAATAGCATTTTTTCTCAATAGTACTCCTAAAACTCCCAAACAGAATAGTACTGAAGAAAGAATTATGAAATAATCTAAAGGGATGCTTTGTATAAATGTATCTCCCATAATCTTATAAATCTTTTTTACCGATTAATACCGCACCTACAATACCTGCCAAAATAAGGATGGAAGCAAGTTCAAACGGTAAAACATATTCATTAAACAAAAGTCTGCCCAGATTTTTAGTAAGACCAACGCCTCTGTCTACGTTCTCCAAAACAATATGTTTTTCTCTTACTCCTCTGAATACTCCTAAAATACCTATCAATACAAGCCCGGCTGTAAAAACTCCAACAAATTTTAAAGTATTGTTCTTCTTACTTTCGTCTGCTTTATTAAGGTTAAGCATCATTAGAATATAAAGGAATAATACCATGATTGCTCCTGCGTATACTATAATCTGAATAATTGCAAGGAACTGCGCATTCAGAAGAATGTACATTCCGGCAATTGAAAACATCGTAACAATTAATGACAAAATAGCATATAAAGGATTTCGTGCAAACACAAAATACACGGCACTTGCCACTGCTAAAAACGCCACCAAGAAAAATAAAAACTGATCCATTATTTTACCGCATTTTTTTGTTTCTCGGATTGTCTTGCTGTGATGTCAATCCTTTCATTTATTTTTTCAACCAACTTATCTTTTCCGTAGATGAAAGAACCTCGGTTTGTTTCTACGTCTACCAAACGGTCTGTAAGATAGATGGCAGATTTAGGACAAGCTTCTTCGCACATTCCACAGAAGATACATCTTAGCATATTGATTTCGTATACTGATGCATATTTTTCTTCTCTGTACAGGCCTTTTTCTTCTTTAGTTCTTTCAGCAGCAGTCATTGTAATGGCTTCTGCAGGGCATGCAACAGCGCAAAGTCCGCAGGCAGTACATCGCTCTCTTCCTTCTTCATCTCTTTTAAGAACATGATGGCCTCTCCATACTTTTGCTCTTGGCTTTTGTACCTCCGGATAGGAATATACTGCAGGAGCCCCTTTTACTACGGTTCTCACAGCATGCTTGAATGTAATCCCCATACCTTTGAAAATCGCAGGTAAATAGATTTTCTCAGCAAGGGTCATTTCTTTATTAGAAACAACTTTTGATCTGTTCGTAAGTTTCATTTATTGTAATTTTTTTAGGCTGAATTTTTGTTCAGCATTAAAAATATATTCTTATCTCTCTTTTAGTTCGCAAATGCTAAAATTACAGCACCTGTAATAATCAGGTTTACCAATGCCATAGGAATTAAGGTTTTCCATCCTAAATGCATCAATTGGTCATATCTAAATCTTGGAAGTGTCCATCTGATCCACATGAAGATCAGGATTCCGATCACGGTTTTAGCTAAAAATGCAACCACACTTAATATCCCTGCAGTATTTTCTCCCCAGTGCTGAGTTACCCATTCAATTCCAGGATAGTTATAACCCCCGAAGAAAAGAACGACCATGAAAGCGTTAGAGATAAACATGTTCACGTATTCACCAAACATATACAATCCTAATTTCATGGAAGAATATTCCGTGGAATATCCTGTCACCAATTCAGATTCACACTCAGGTAAATCGAAAGGATGTCTGTTGGTTTCTGCCAAAGCAGCTACAAAGAATACTAAGAAGGCAATAGGCTGGTAGAAAATATTCCAGTTCATGCCGTCAATATGAATAAGACCCCAAAGTTTCCCTGTGGTCTGGCTTTCTGTAATTACTTTTAAGTCTAAACTTCCTGTCATCATGATGATAGACAGCAACGCTAATCCCATCGCCAATTCGTAAGAAATCATCTGTGAAGAGGCACGGATAGCACCTAATAATGAATATTTGTTGTTGGATGCCCAACCTCCGATCATAATACCATATACACCAATGGAAGCCATTCCGATAATGAAAAGTACTCCAACATCAATATTGGCTACCTGAAGATCATAAGAAATACCACCGATACTTAAACTTTTACCCCACGGAATAACAGCGCCTGTAATCAGTGAAATAAACATTACCAAAGCAGGTCCTAATACGAAAAGGAATTTCTCTGCATTGGCTGGTGTAAAGTCTTCTTTAAAGAAAAATTTTCCACCGTCTGCAAGAGGCTGCAGTAGTCCGAAAGGTCCGGCTCTGTTGGGACCGATTCTGTCCTGCATAATAGAGGCAACCTTTCTTTCTGCCCAGGTAGAGTAGGCTGCTATCGTCAGCGAAAGCAGGAAAAGTGCTAATACAAGTATTAATTTAAATGTCAGTAAATCCATTCTTATTTAGATATTTAGAGGTCAGATACTAGATATCAGATGGTCTGAAGTCTGGGATCTGAAATCTGATGTCTTTTTATTTAAAATTATTTTTCGTCTTTTTCGCTGATTTCCTTAGCCATAGGATTGTCTAAAACTCTTAGCTCGTCCTTAGGTTTTTCGTAGTGATTCAATGAAATTACAGAATGTCTGTCGATATGTCTAGGACCTTCAATATTCCAGTCTTTCAATTCTTTTCTTTCAAAACGACAAGTATCGCAGATGAATTCTTCCACCTCTCCCCACTGGTCTTTTCTTGCAGTAACTCTAAGAATTTCATCACCTTTCATCCATACTAATGCTTTCCCAGAACATTTATCACATTTGCAGGTAGCATTCATCGGTTTTGTAAACCAAACTCTGCTTGCAAAACGGGAAGTTCTGTCTGTTAAAGCTCCTACAGGACATACATCGATAATGTTTCCAATGAAATCATTGTCTAATGCTTTATTTAAATATGTAGAAATTTCAGCGTGGTCTCCTCTGAACAGAATTCCATGTTCTCTGGTTTCTGTAAGCTGATTCGCAGTCAATACGCATCTTGCACACAGAATACAACGGTTCATATTAAGCTTGATATTCGGTCCAAGATCGTCTGCTTCGTATGTGTTTCTTTCAAATTCCGTTCTGGTATTTTCAACACCATGCTCATAGCCAAGATCCTGAAGACTACATTCTCCGGCCTGGTCACAAACAGGGCAGTCCAATGGGTGGTTCACCAATAAAAATTCGGTAACCGCCTTTCTACCTTCCTGAGCTTTGTCTGAAGAAAGGTTTTTTACTTCCATACCGTCCATCACATTGGTTCTGCAGCTTGCAACCAATTTAGGCATAGGGCGGGGATCTGCTTCAGATCCTTTGGAAACTTCCACCAAACAAGTTCTACATCTCCCTCCACTGGTTTCCAATTTGCTGTAGTAGCACATTGCAGGAGGTACAGATTTTCCACCGATCTGTCTTGCAGCTTCCAGAATAGAAGTACCTGGCAAAACTTCAGTAGTCTGTCCGTCTATAGTTATTTTGAATTTTTTAACCTCTTCGCTCATATTCTATGCTTTTCGCTTAAAAGCTTTTAAGCTATATTTTAATTATACTTCTTTGTATTAAATGTATACCCGATTCCTCCAAGAACCTGCCCGAAAACAAAATCCTGGCGAGCTTTGTCCGGTTTATTATTTAATGTAGTTTTAATGTCCCACATATTAATGTATCCGGCTTTTCCTTCTACTCTCAGCATCCAGTTTTTCCAGAACACTAAGTTAAGACTGGATCTGATATCGGTTCCCATACCGGCAACATGAAAACGGTCGCTTCTTTCATTTCCAAAAAGTTTAATATTACTTTTCGGAAACATTACTCCGATACCGGCTCCATAAGACCATACTAAATCTATATTTTTTTTGTGAATAAGATTTTTATATTTCTCAAGACCTAAATTTTCATAATTAAGTCCATCGGTATGTTCAAAGGTAAGGAATTGGGTGTCGGCTAAATCTACCTGACCGTTATGTACCATTCCTGCATATTTAGGATCTGAAATTGTTCCTGAAAAATCAACCGTCTGGTTTTGTTTCATCACATATTTCATATGATCTATCCCCAATACAAGGGCTAAATTATCTTTTAAAAAATATCCAACCCTGAAATTATATTGTGTTACCGTAAACCAGCTTGGATCAAAATAAACGATACCGAACTTAGTAGGTTTATCTCTTGCCTGTACATTATTCAATTGAAAATCATATCCGTTTCCGGTAAAGTGGATATCAGATCTACTGAACGCTCCTCTGTTCCAACCAAAGAAAACGAATACCTGGCCTTTTTTGCTTAATGGTAAAGGTTTTTCTTTCCTTTCGCTCTTTCCAGTAGCGGTAAATGGATTTACATCCAATGTAACATCTACTTCTTTTAATGTATCTTTTTTTACTTGTCCAAAAACAAAACTCGACATCATTAAACCGGCAACTACTAACTTCTTCATTTCAGTTAAGCATTTTTTTCAACAGCAGGAATTGGATCTGCATAATTTGCTAATCCGTAATTTTGGGTCTGGGATAATTCAGGATTTTTCACATGCCATTCAAATTCATCTCTAAAGTGACGAATTGCTGCTGCAACAGGCCACGCCGCTGCATCTCCCAATGGACAGATGGTATTTCCTTCAATTTTTCTCTGGATATCCCAAAGTAAATCGATGTCCTCCATTTTTCCTTCTCCTTTTTCTATCTTTTTTAAGATCTTATGCATCCATCCCGTTCCTTCACGGCAAGGCGTACACTGTCCACAACTTTCGTGATGATAAAATCTCGCTAATGTCATGGTATGTTCTACGATACACTGGTCTTCATCCAATACAATGAAACCTCCAGAACCCATCATTGTTCCGGTAGCAAAACCACCGTCAGCTAAGGATTCGTAATTCATGTATCTTGGTTCTCCGTTTACCGTTTTTAATAATAAATTGGCAGGAACAATCGGAACTGAGCTTCCTCCGGGAATACAAGCTTTAAGCTTTTTCCCATTGGCAATACCGCCGCAATATTCATCAGAATAGATGAATTCTTCAACCGTAATAGTCATATCAATTTCATATACTCCAGGTTTGTTGATATTTCCGCAAGCAGAAATCAATTTTGTTCCTGTAGATCTTCCTACTCCGATTTTTGCATATTCGGCTCCTGTAATATCAATGATAGGAACGATAGCAGCAATAGATTCCACGTTATTTACCACAGTTGGTCTTTCCCAAAGTCCTTTTACAGCCGGGAATGGTGGTTTTAACCTTGGATTTCCTCTTTTACCTTCAAGAGATTCAAGCAATGCTGTTTCTTCACCGCAGATGTAAGCTCCTCCACCTCTCTGAACATAAATTTCGCAGTCGAAACCTGTTCCCATGATGTTTTTACCTAAAAATCCTGCAGCTTTTGCCTCTTCAATGGCTTCTTCCAAAATATCAGGAATCCATGAATATTCACCACGGATGTAGATATAAGAAACGTTAGAACCTAAACAGTAAGACGAGATCAGCATTCCTTCAATCAGTAAATGAGGAAGAAATTCCATTAAATATCTGTCTTTGAAGGTTCCCGGTTCAGATTCATCGGCATTTACTACCAAGTGTCTTGGAACGCCTTCCGGTTTTGCCAGAAAGCTCCATTTCATTCCGGTAGGAAATCCTGCTCCACCACGTCCACGAAGTCCTGAAGCTTTTACTTCTTCAAGAATTTCATCGGGTGTCATTTTTAAGGCTTTTTCAGCTGCCCCGTAACCTCCCTGTTTACGGTAGGTCTCGAAGTAGCGAATACCTTCTATATGTGCGTCCTTAAGTAAAAGTTTTTTACTCATTTTTATTATGCTTTTAGCAGTCTGCTGTTGGCGAATGCCTTTCGCTTCGGGCTATTTTAAGTTTATTAAAATTTATTTTAGTCTAAAGCAACCTGTCCCTGTCTGCAAAGCTCAAGAATTTCGTCTACTTTTTCTATCGTTAAATTTTCGTGAAAGAATTTCCCCAGCTGTAACATCGGCGCATATCCGCATGCACCAAGACATTCAGCAGGTTTTAAGGTAAACATACCATCTTCGGTGGTTTCTCCGTCCTTAATGTTCAGTTTGGTTCTGATATGGTCAAGGATTTTTTCGCTTCCGCAAACCATACAAGGTCCCGTTCTGCAAACTTCCAAAACATATTTACCAACCGGTTTCATATTGAACATGGTATAAAAAGTAGCTACTTCATATACTTCAATTGGCTTAATACTTAATAATTCAGCAACATAATCCATCACAGGAACGTCTAACCATCCTCCGAATTCTTTCTGTGCCAGGTGAAGGACAGGAAGAAGAGCAGATTTTTGTCTACCTTCAGGATATCTTGCGATAATTTTATGTACCTGTTGTAAACTTTCCGGTTTAAAAGCTATTGTTTCGCTCATTTTTTTAAATGTATTATTGTACGGTGTACAATGTACTAATGACTTTTTTTATTTTTTCCACTGTAAAATCATGAATACATTTTACAATGATACTCTTTACAATTTTATGCGTCTAATTCTCCCGCAATAATGTTCATACTACACATCGTAACGATGGCATCTGAAATTACAGAACCTGTAATCATTTCAGGATATGCCTGGTAGTAGATGAAACATGGTCTTCTGAAGTGAAGTCTGTATGGAGTTCTTCCTCCATCACTCACCAAATAGAATCCTAATTCTCCGTTTCCACCTTCTACTGCATGGTATACTTCTCCTTTAGGCACATCTGTTTCTCCCATTACAATTTTGAAATGGTAGATCAACGCTTCCATTTTGTTGTATACATCAGCCTTTTCAGGAAGATAGAAGTCCGGAACATCGGCATGGAAGGGTCCTTCAGGAAGGTTCTCGTAAGCTTGTTTGATGATTTTGATAGATTCCCAGATTTCCTGCTGACGAACCATAAAACGGTCGTATGTATCTCCGGCAGTTCCCACAGGAATAATAAAGTCGAAATCTTCGTAAGAAGAATAAGGTTGTGCAACTCTTACATCATAATCTACTCCTGCAGCACGTAAGTTGGGACCTGTAAACCCATAGCTTAAAGCTCTTTCGGCAGAGATTGCTCCCGCACCGATGGTTCTGTCCATGAAAATTCGGTTTCTTTCTAATAACTGACCGAATTCTGCAAATCTTGCAGGGAATGTTTTTAAGAAGTCCTGGATCAATTCATGACATTTCGGGGTGAAATCTCTTTCGAATCCTCCAATTCTTCCCATATTGGTCGTCATCCTTGCACCGCAGATCTGCTCATAAATATCGTAGATACGTTCTCTTTCGATAAACATATAGGTAAGACCTGTAATAGCTCCTGCATCCATTCCTGTTACTCCGTTGCAGATCAGGTGATCTCCAATTCTTGCCAGTTCCATAAGAATCACACGCATGTAGTCTACACGTTTAGGAACTTCAATTCCTAACAGTTTCTCTACCGTCATGTGCCAGCCTAAGTTATTGATCGGCGCAGAACAGTAATTCATACGGTCTGTAAGGGTAGTGATCTGAGCGTAATTTCTTCTTTCAGAAATTTTCTCAAATGCTCTGTGAATATATCCTACCGTTTGCTCAGCATGAAGGATTCTTTCTCCATCCATTGTTAAGACATTCTGGAAAATCCCGTGGGTAGCAGGGTGGGTAGGTCCTAAATTGAGGGTGTATAACTGACCGTCAATCTGTTCCTTACTTTCGTATTGGTTAAGTATATTTGATAATGAGTTGTCTTTCATAATTTCAAATGCTTTAGGCTCTAGGCTTTAGGCGTTAAGCTTACTGCTTATTGCTTGCAGCGTATTGCATTATTTTTATCTTCCGAACATGCTATCGTTCTTATCTGTTCTTGTACCATCTTCAAGACGATATTCTTTCAACATAGGGTGGTATCCAAGATCTTCCATATTCAGAATAGCTCTTAGATCCGGATGTCCTTTAAATTTAATTCCGTAGAAATCAAAAGTTTCTCTTTCCATCCAGTTGGCTCCTGCATATAATTCGGTAAGAGAATCTACTTCAATATTTTCTCTGGACATAAAGATTTTCAGACGGATTCTGAAATTAGTCATCATATTATGCAGATGATAGACAACGCCTATTTCTTTTTCAGGAAACTCAGGGTAATGGATTCCACAGATATCAGTAAGAAAATTAATTTCCAACGAAGAATCTTTAAGATAATGAATCACCTTTTTGATATCTTCTTTCTTAATCTCAATAGTCAACATTCCATAAGGTTCTGAGCTTGAAATTACAGATTCCGGAAATTCTCTTGTTATTGCCTCTAATACAAATTCGTTTGTCATTTCCCTTTTTAGTTGCTTATGTTGTAAGAATCTAATAATTTCTGGTATTCAGGCATATCTCTTCTTCTGATGCTTTCGCTTTCTGCCAAAGCCTGAACCTGCATTACGCCTTCAATGATTTGTTCCGGTCTTGGCGGGCATCCTGGAACATACACGTCTACCGGGATGATTTTATCAATTCCCTGTAATACAGAGTAGGTATCAAAAATACCACCGCTGGAAGCACAGGCTCCAACAGCTACTACCCATTTTGGCTCAGCCATCTGGGTATATACTTCTTTTAGGACGGGTCCTAATTTTTTAGATATCGTTCCGCAAACCATCAGCATATCTGCCTGTCTTGGTGAGAAAGAGTTTCTTTCCATACCAAATCTTGAAGCATCATACGTAGGGTTCAGGGTAGCCATAAACTCGATACCACAACAAGAGGTTGCGAATGGTAACGGCCAAAGAGAAAATTTTCTAGCCATCCCGATTACACTGCTCAATTTCGTTGCGAAAAATCCTTCTCCTTCAAATCCTTCAGGAGCAGGTGCATCTGTTCTTATTACTGGTTTGTTATCTGACATTTTTTTTAATTTTAGATTTTGAATTATGAATTTCAGGTTAAAACTTTTGGTCGTAATGATCCAAAATTCAAAATTTATAATTCACAATTTGTTTTTATTTATCCCAATCTAGCGCACCGCGTTTCCAAACGTAGAAAAATGCTACGAAGAAAATGGCTACGAAGGTAAGCACTGCAAGGAATCCTTCAAATCCGAATTCTCTGAAGTTTACAGCATAAGGATAAAAAAATACGATTTCAATATCGAAAAGTACAAACAATACCGCAGTCAGGAAGTACTTAATAGAAAACGGTGTTCTCGCATTTCCCTCTACAGGAATTCCACATTCCCAGCTCTGGTTTTTTACAGAATTTCCTTTTTTCTGTTGTGGACCTAGAAAATGTGCTCCAAGTAATGAAACCGCTACGAAAGCAACCGCAACACCGGCTTGGATAAGGATTGGAATATAACTTTCAGGTAAATTCATTTTTGCATTATTATCTCAATTTGCAAATTTAGCGAATAAAGAATAAAGCATGAAATTAATCAGGTTAAAAGTCTGATGAAATTAGGGAAAACCAATAATTTAGAATCAATAAAAATAACGCTTATTTTCGCATTTTTTTGAGGAGAGAGAAGGCCATAAATGAAATGTAGCCGAAAAGGATACTGGCATAGATGATATTAACGACCGTATTGGTCCGGTCATCCTGTATCTGGAAAAACAGATTATAAGCGATAAATCCTGCGATTAAAATGGCAAAAACAATAAGATGCGGCTTCATAAAAAATATGGTCTAAATGTAGAGTTATATGGTTTGGAGTCCATTTTCAGCGAGGCAGTTTATGAACTTTCATTGAAAGAAATTCATTATTTATCATTAATCATCATTGAATAGGTTCTTCTTCGTTTGTGATTAACCGGGTTGTAATCCTGCCAGAGCACCTGAACACTTTTATTTTCCTCCAGCTCAGGATTGGTTTCTGCAAAATCAATTCCCATGCTTGTAAAACGCACGAAAATTTCTTTGAAAATAATGGCAGTTACACCACGTCGCTGGTATTCGGGATGAATTCCGATAAGATAGAAATTAGCACGGTCATTTTTCTTACTTGCCTGCAAAAAGTGCCACCATCCGAATGGGAATAATTTGCCCTTTGATTTCTGTAAAGCTCTTGAGTAAGAAGGCATTGTGATGGCGAAAGAAACCAGTTCCTGATTTTCATCTACCACACAAATCACGTAATTTTTATCAATAAACGGGAAGTATTTTTCTCTGTATGTCTGGATTTGCTCATCAGAAATTGGAGTATAGGTTGAAAGGTGTTTATACGTTTCATCCAACAGCTTAAACATGGGTTCCACGTAAGGTAATATCTCCTCTTTTGATTTGAAATGCAGAACTTTAAGTTTGTATTTCTGAGCGATTAATCCACTGAATTTCTCTACTTTTTCAGGCAATACTTTTGGGAAATTCATTTCAAATTCCACCCATTCTTTTTCTTTGGTCAGACCAAGATTTTCAAGATGTTTAGGATAGTATTCGTGGTTATAAATTCCAATCATGGTGGCCAGTTTATCAAAGCCCATGGTAAGCATTCCTGCTTTATCAAGATTGGTGAAACCCATTGGTCCCTCAATTTTATCTATTTTATGTTCTTTGGCATAATCGATTGCTTTTTGAATTAAAGCAGCCGAAACTTCCTGGTCATCAATAAAATCGATCCATCCAAAACGAACTTTTGCAATGCCTAATTCTTTTTCTTCTTTATGATTGATCATTACAGCAATCCGTCCAACTACTTTATTGTCTTTGAAGGCGAGATATTGTTTCGCTTCCGAATAATTCAGTGCCGGATTTTCTTTTGGATCCCAGATCTTAAATTCATCTTTAATAAAAGAAGGAACATAATAAGGGTTATTTTTATACAGATCCATAGGAAATTTTACAAATTTCTTTAACTGATCGGCCGTTTTTACTTCAAGAATGGAAACTTTAGACATAGTTTTATGACGTAATTAAAGGACAAATATAAATAATATTATGGAATACTTTGGCACAGTTTTTACATCAATATGCTTAAAAATTCAACACAAAATATAGAAGAAATAATGGGTTATTATATTATCATAATTATTTCGATGCTCGTAAGCTGGTACGTATCCTCCAAGCTAAAATCGAAATTTGAATATTACTCCAATGTCCATCTAAGAAACGGACTTTCAGGTAAAGAAGTTGCTGAGAAAATGCTTAAAGATAATGGGATTAATGATGTGCAGGTAATTTCTGTGCCGGGTCAGTTAACGGATCATTATAACCCAGCCGATAAAACGGTTAATCTTTCCGAAGGAGTTTATATGCAGAGAAATGCGGCGGCGGCGGCAGTGGCTGCTCATGAATGTGGTCATGCGGTACAGCATGCTGTAGGATATTCAATGCTACAGTTACGGTCTAAACTGGTACCAGTTGTTCAGATAAGTTCCAACCTTATGCAGTTTGTTCTTATTGCCGGAATCGGTATTATGGCGGCAACGGCATCAGAACAAAATCCAAGAGGGAATACTTTGGTCCTGGCGATCGGAGTTATTATGTTTGCAGCGACTACACTTTTTGCGTTCATCACGCTTCCTGTAGAATATGATGCGAGTAACCGGGCGATGAAATGGCTTAAAGATACCGGGACAGTAACTGCAGAGGAATTCGTAGGCGTAAAAGATAGTCTTACATGGGCGGCCAGAACGTATGTAGTTGCAGCTATCGGGTCTCTGGCTCAGCTGCTGTACTGGGCTTCTCTTTTATTAGGAAGCAGAAGAAATTAAGTTAATCAGTAAACGTAAAAGAAATATATTGCATCTCGGAGAGCTTTTCCGAGATGCTTTCTTTTTGGGCTATTTTTAAAGAAGCGGTAAGGATACAGTTTTCATCAGCATCAAAATCGAGAACTTTTGCATCAAATTTTGAAAGTAGGGTGAAAATGGTATTTTGCTGATTAAAATTAAAACGGATCTCAATTTCTGTTTCCAATTCTTTAGTGATGATATTGGCTTCTTCCAATGTTAATTTTGAAGATTCTTTATAGGCTTTGACCAATCCGGATACGCCTAATTTGGTGCCTCCATAATACCTAACGACAATAACGAGCACATTGGTGATTTCATGAGCTAATAATTGATTGTAAATAGGAAGCCCGGCACTTCCGGAAGGTTCTCCATCATCATTGGCGCGATAATTTTCGCCCTGAAGGCCCATTCTGAAAGCATAACAATGGTGGGTTGCTTTTGGATGTTCTGTTCTTACTTTTTCCAATGCATCTTTTAGCTCCTTTTCATTATTGACGGGATAGGCAAACCCAATGAATTTGCTTCCTTTTTCCTTTAGTAACGTATTTTCTATGGGTTTCTCTATGGTTTTGTATTCGAACGTCATTGTAGCCATCTTTATAAATGCAAAAGTATAAAATGCTGGGTAAGTTATGCAATGATCAATAAAGAAGCCTTCAAAATTTTGAAGACTTCTTGTGTTTTTTTGAAATTGTCAATATGGTTGAAATGCTTTATTCGCATAGGTCCATAGGAATTAAGCACATATAGCTGGTAGGACCACAAAAATCCTGAGGACAATAATCCCGGCATCTTGTAGGCTGTCCGTTAGGTAAGGTACAGGTGACAAACCCTCCGCCGGTAATGCTTTTTAAACTGATTCTTGAGATTTTTTTTG
>Ga0153980_1000385_pt1 | contig 20185 bp, 17 predicted proteins | sample TSGA064MetaG_FD_104722 | JGI IMG/M metagenome (GOLD analysis project Ga0153980, IMG submission 104722) | Attine ant fungus gardens microbial communities from Georgia, USA - TSGA064 MetaG | ecosystem: Host-associated > Fungi > Mycelium > Unclassified | place: USA: Georgia, Magnolia Springs State... | reverse complement strand
GCGCAGGACGGCCGACAGCGTCAGCAGCCCCAGCGCGACGAACAGGGCAGGGCGCAGCCACGCCGGCGAGCGCCAGCCCGGAATCGGCTCGAAGCCGAACACCGAGGCGAACGGCCCGCCGGAGAAGTACACCGGCCGCCCATCCTTGACCTTCACTTCCAACAGGCCGCGGCCGTTTTCCTGCTGCCACAGCCAGGGGGACACTTCGCGCCAGCGCAGCAGCTGTCCGTTGAGGCCCTTCTGGCCATCGACGGTGATCGTGCCGTCCTCCTGCGGGTGCACACGGATCGGTGCGAACAGCGTCAGCATGCGCAGATAGGAACTGTCCGAGCGGCGCGTGCTCTGCCAGCTCGTTCCGGCCAGCGCAGCGGCGTGCTCGCGCGCCACCGCAGCATCGACGCCCGGGCCGGCGCGTTCGATCGGCAGGGTCGGCAGGAAGTTCTCGACGAAGCGCTCCCAGACCTGGGCGCGCAGCGCAGAACCGGCGGCATCACGCCCCACGCTGTTGGTGGACACGAAGACGCCGATGTTGCGTTCCGGAATCATCCACAGCCACGAGTAGAAGAACAGCATCGTGCCGCCGTGCGAGCGGGTGTCGTAGCCACCGGTGTCCGAGGCCATCCAGCCCAGGGCCATGCGCGGCAGATGCGGCAGGATCGCCGGCTGCGGGGTGAGCATCTGCGCGTTGGTTTCCGCGCGCATGATGCGCTGGCCGTCCAGTTCGCCATGGTTGAGCGTGGCCATCATGAAACGTGACATCGCCGAACCGGAGGCATACAGACCGCCCACGCCCGGCGCGGTGTTCTTCTCGGCCGGGTAGCTTTTGCCCGAGCCCAGCAGATAGCCCTTGGCGGCGTGCGGCAGCAGTTCGGCCGGCAGCTTCTGTTCGAAGCTGGCGTACTGCATGTCCAGCGGCTGCAGGATGTGCTGCCTGGCGTAATCCTCGAAGCGCTGGCCGCTGACGCGCTCGACGATGTACGAGGCGATGCCGGTGGCGTAGTTGGAATACGCCGGCGTGGTGCCGGGCGCGGAGATCTGGTTGGGCACCCACTCCTTGAGGTAGTTGTCGCGGTTGGCCGGATGGTCCGGACCCAGCACGATCAGGTAGCGCATGCGCTCTTCCAGACCGCTGGTGTGGGTCATGATCTGGCGCAGCGTGATCGGCTCACCCTTGGCCGGGACCTTGATGTCCAGGTAGGTGTTGATGTCGGCGTCCAGGTCCAGCTTGCCCTGTTCGACCAGCTGCATCACCGAGGTCCAGACGAACAGCTTGGAGATCGAGCCGGGGCGGAACAACGTGGTCCTGGGATCCACCGGCGTGCGTTTTTCGACATCGGAGAAGCCGAAGCCGCGTTCGGTGACGACCTTGCCGTTCTCGACCACGGTGACCACGGCGCCGGCGAGATCGCCCTGCGCCATCAGGTAGGGCACCAGGCCATCGAGGAAGGTATCGACCCGGGCCGCATCCAGCGTACCGGTGCGAGGCTGCGCGGGCGCGGCCTGCTCAGGCGCTTGGGCAGGCGCCGGCGCCGCAGGTGCAGCGGCCGGGACGGGGGCCTGCGCATGCAGCGGCGAGAGCGCGGCGGTCGAGGCCAGCAGCAGGCCGCAGATCAGGGGGCGCCAGAGACTCATGCCTGCACTCCCTTGCCCCAGACGGCGTCGTCGCAATGCACCAGGCCGTCGTCGTAACGCAGGCCCGGCACGCGGTCGTCGCGCAGGAACAGCGGGCCATCCAGGTCGACCACATCGCAATGCTGACCCACGATGAAGGCCGGGCCCATCGCCCAGCTGCTGCCGATCATGTTGCCGACCATCACCTGCATGCCCAGCGAACGTGCCTTGCCGACCATCGCCAAGCCTTCGGTGAGCCCGCCGGCCTTGTCGAGCTTGATGTTGATGACGTCGAACAGACCCACCAGCGCCTCGATTTCCGCCACGTCCTGCACGCTCTCGTCGGCCGCGAACGGCAGCGGCCGCGCAAAGCCCTTGAGCTCGGCTTCGCGGCCGCGCGGCAACGGCTGTTCCAGCAGCTTGATCTCGTTCTCCAGCAGCACCGGAATCAGTGCATCGAGCGCGTCCACGTTGTAGCCCTGGTTGGCATCCACGCCCATCCATACATCCGGGCGCACCTTGCGCACCGCGCGCACGCGCTCGATGTCGATATCCAGATCACCGCTGAGCTTGAGCTTGAGCGCCTTGGCAGGTGCATAGCGCCCGGTCGCGATCGACTGCATCGTCGCCGGGTCATCGGCGCCGAGCGTCCAGGTGGTCAGTAACGGTCGCGTCTGCGTGAGCCCGGCCAGCGCCCAGGCATGCCTGCCGGTCCGGCTTGCTTCCAGATCCCACAGCGCGCAGTCCAGCGCGTTGCGCGCACCGCCGCGGGGCAGCAGCTGCTGCAGCTCGTCGCGGGTGATGCCGGCTTCGATCCGCGCACGCAGCAGTTCCAGCGTGGCCAGCATCTGCTCGGGGGTGTCATCGAAGTAGTACACGCCGCTGGCTTCGCCACGGCCGCGATGGCCGCCGTCTTCCAGTTCAACGCGCAGTACCGGGGCGTGTTCGAACACGTAGCCGCTGATCCGGAACGGGGCCAGCAACGCAAGCGAGTCGATCTGCAGGGTCAGTTTCACAGGATGTCTCCAGCCCCGTGATCGGGGCTACGGGTCAGTAGTTGAGTGCGAAGTCGGCCAGGCCCATCAGGACCAGGGCATAGGCAAGCACGCAGGCCGAGATCAGCAGCAGCACCGCCCACAGGCGCGCCAGCCAGCCGCGTCCGGCGCGGAAGGTCTGCACCAGGTTCCAGGCAGTGGATCCGATCCCGCCGATGATCGCGATCAGCGAGGCAACGCCCAGCCCGATCACCGCCGGATCGAGTCGATCATCCAGTCGCGCGAAATCCGCCGAGGCCCAGGCCATCACCGCCATCGCCACGGCGGGCACCAGCAGCATGAACCAGCAGGCGACGCGGCTCAGGCGATACGCCAGCAGCGTCCGCCGCGGCCAGCCGAGGACGCGGCCGTGACGGCGGCGCACGAATGCGGCGATCGGCCAGGCCAGCGCGGCGAGCGCAAGGATCGCCACCGCCGCGGTCAGCACCGGCTTGAGCCACAGCGCGGAGCGATAGCCTTCCGCGCGCAGGAACACGTTGAACGGTGACGAAGAGTCCACCGCGAAGCCGACCGGCTTGCCGTCCTTGAGGATGGCGCCCAGGCGCAGTTCGCTGTCGCGCGCCTGCCACAGCCACGGTGCGATCGGCTTGAAGGTGGTGGGCTGCCCATTGGGCTGCTTCATGCGCGGCAGGCGCAGGCTGCCATCGTCGAGCGCCTCCAGGCGCGTCTGGGTGAGGATGCCGGTGCGGCCGATGCCGGTTTCGGCGCGGCGCGAATCGAGGTAACTCGGCGCGGCCAGCAGGCGCGCCTGTTCTTTGGCCAGTGCGGCGTCGACCACCGGCGCCGCGGTCGCAGCGGGAGCCGGGAAGTAACGGTCGGCGAAGTTCTCCAGCAGCTCCCGCCGGATCGGACCGGTGATGCCGTTGGCGCCGGCGCTGTTGAGTGAGATGAACAGGCCGACATCGTGGTCGCGGAACAGGAACAGCTGCGAATGGAACGAATAGGTGTCACCGGCGTGCGAGACCACGCGCTGGCCGTTGACGTCGATCTCGTAGAACCCGAGCGCCATGGTGTTCAGCGGCGGCGCGAAGCGGGTCTGCGGGGTCAGCATCAGTTGGCTGGTCGCCGCTGTCAGGATCGGGCTGTCACGGCCGCCCGCCGCACTCAGGTGCGCGATCATGAAGCGCGCCATGTCGCTGCCGGTGGCCGATAGCGCACCGGCCGGGGCGGACGGGGTGACCTCAAAGTCACGCGGCTTGCCCGAGCCCAGCGCATAGCCCTTGCTGACCAGGGCGCGCAGCGCCGGCGGCAACGGCTGGCGGAAGCTGGCGTGCTGCATCTGCAGCGGCACGAAGATGTGCTGTTCGACGTACTCGGCGAACGGCTGGCCGGACACGCGCTCGACGATGTAGCCGGCCAGGCTGGTGCCGTAGTTCGAATACGCGGGCACGGTGCCCGGCGCGAAGATCTGCGCCGGCACGCGGCGCTTGAGGTAGGGGCCCAGTTCGATGCCGCCGGCCTGGGCCACCGCCTCGCTGGTCCACATGTACTTGATGTTGGCCTCGAAGCCGCCGGTGTGCGTCATCAGCTGCCGCAGCGTGATCGGCAGGCCGCGTTCGGGCACCTTGAAATCCAGGTAGCGGTTGATGTCCGCGTCCAGGTCCAGCTTGCCGGCTTCCACCAGCTGCATCACCGCGGTCCATGTCATCAGCTTGGAGACCGACGCCATCCGGAACAGGGTGCGGTCCGGATCCACCGGCGTCTGCTTCTCCACGTCGGAGACGCCGTAGCCGCGACGGACCAGGATCCGCCCGTCCTTGACCACCGTGACCACGGCACCGGCGATATCGCCGCGCGCGATGGCGTAGGGGACGAAGCCGTCCAGCCAGGTGGTCGCATCCTCCGTGGTCAGCCGGGGAACGGAATCCACGCCGGGCGCAGGGGCGTCCTGGGGTGGGGAGGGTGGCCGCTGTGCACCGGCCTGGAACGACAGCAACAGCCCACAACACAACGCGACAAGTCCTGACAACGCACGCATGTGACGATCCCCTCTGGAACTGGAAGACGAGGCACCCCAAAGCGAACTATCGGAGGGCCAAAAACCATCTCAATCAGACAACAATATTCCTGATTAGAGAAATGTCAAATGCGCGTGATCATCGCTCGATCGCGCCGTGTGGGGGTCAATGTGACGGTTGCGTGCCCGTGCAGACGCCATTCGAGGGCGGTTGGGAACGTTTTCAGGGCATCGATTGCCGCGATAGGAGACGAACGCGACAAGAAACCATCCTGATCAGGATGGCATTCATCTCTACGTAGTATCGTATCCACAACTTCACCAGCAATAGCCCAAAGGTCCTGTCGATGAGCCCGAAAAGCCCGACGCTCGGAACCCTGCTGCGCGGCCTGCGCACGCGCCAGGGTTGGACGCTCAAGGAAATGAGCGAACACACCGAAATCCCCCTGTCCACGTTGTCGAAGATCGAACACGATCGCCTGACGTTGACCTACGACAAGCTGCAGCACCTGGCGCAGCGCTTGAACCTGCGCATGTCCGAGCTGTTTTCCGAGCCGGATTCGGACAGTGCGCCCAAGCCGGTCACCGCCCGGCGCAGCCTCGGCTCGCTCGACAAAGCGCTGCGGGTGCAGACCGACAACTACGATTACTACTATCTGTGTACGGAACTGCGCCGCAAGCGGATGATTCCGATCCTGACCAAGGTGCGGGCCAAGACCACCGCCGAGTTCGGCGAACTGGTCCGCCACCCGGGCGAGGAGTACGTGCACGTGATGGAAGGCCGCATCCAGGTCCACACCGAGTTCTACGATCCGGTGGTATTGGAGACCGGGCAGGGCATCTACATCGACAGCCAGATGGGCCACGCCTACATCGTCGATACCGGCTGCGAGGAAGCGGTGCTGCTGGCGGTCTGCGCCAGCGCCGACGAGGATCTGATGGAATCGCTGATCACCCTGCATGAGCAGGAGGGCGGGGTCTGATCGCGGTGGCGCGGACGGCGCGCCGTTGCGAGCATGCTCAACGAAAAAGGGCGCCTTGGGCGCCCTTTTCTTGTGATGTCCGCCAAGTGCTCAGGGCAGTGGCCTGGCAAAGACATCCATGCCCTTGCCGGTCTCCAGCAGCGATTTCAGGCTGGACAGCACCAGCGGCCAGCCGCTCCGGATGCCGGTATCCATGTTGCTGCCCGGTTCCAGATCGTCGTGCGTCACGGTAAGCCGCACCATGCCGTCATACGGCACGATATCGAAAGTCACCCTGCTGTACCGCTGCGGGTCGTCCGCCTGCGATGCCGCCGCCCAGGTGATCACCAGGCGCGAGGGCGGGGTGCATTCAACCACCTCGCCGACCAGCTCGACCTGCCGCGTCTCGTTGGCGCGGACATGCTGCCAACGTGAGCCGGGCGTCCAGTCCGATACGTTTTCGTGTCCCCAGTAGGTGCGGGCGATCTCCGGCCGGGTGATGGCGTCGAACACGTTCCCGGCGGTGGAGGCGATATAGATCACATGAATGAAGCGCGTTGACGCGGATGACATGGTCATTCTCCTTCCAGTTCCTTTTTCAGGTCATGCAGCAGGCTGAGCCGTTGATGCTCGAACTTGCGTACCCACCGCTCGTAAACCTCGTGCAGCGGCACGGGGTTGATGAAGTGCAGCTTTTCGCGCCCGCGCCTGACCGTGCTGATCAGGTTGGCGTCCTCCAGCAGACCCAGGTGCTGGGTGACCGACTGCCGCGCCATCTCCAGATGCATGCACAGCTGCCCCAAGGACTGGCCATTGGTCTGGCAGAGCGCATCCAGCAGTTTTCGACGGGTGGGGTCGGCCAGCGCCTTGAACACCTTGTCTGCATCCATTTCCGTTTCCGTTGCGGCATTCACCGCGATCGATAATAGGCAGGTAAATACCTGCATGTAAAGCCCGGAAATGCCCTCGCTGAAAATGCTTGACCGAGAAATCTACCAACTAGTAGAGTGGTGACATGAAAGAGTCGCTCTCACCCAAAGCCGCTGAAATCGTTGGGCATGCCCGCTCACTGCTGGAGAGCGGCGGCTACAACGGTTTCAGCTATGCCGACGTCGCCGCGCGGGTGAACATCAGCAAGGCCAGCATCCACCATCATTTCCCCAGCAAGGCGGAACTGGTCCGGGTGGTGGTGGCGCTCTACCGTGCCGAGGCGCGCGAGGGCCTGGCCATCCTGGACCGGCAACTGGCCGACCCGCTGGGTGAGCTCAATGCGTACGTCGATTACTGGTCCAGCTGCATCCGCGGCGGCACCTCGTCGTTCTGCATCTGCGCGATGCTCGCGGCTGAGCTGCCGCTGCTGCCGGCCGAGATCGTGGCAGAAGTGCGCGGACACTTCGACGATCTGACCGGCTGGCTGACCACGGTGCTGGAAAAGGGCGCCGCGCAGGGGCAGCTCCGCCTGCAGGGGCCTGCCGCCGACGAGGCGCGGGCCTTCATGGCCTCGGTGCATGGCGCGATGCTGGCGGCACGCGGTTTCGCCGATCCCGGCACCTTCCAGACCCTGGGCGAGTTGTCCATCGCCCGGCTGACCCGCGTGGCCTGAGACCCAGGAAGATCGCCTGGACAGCGTTCTCCCTTTTTTTATTTGTAATGCCTACCTACTGGTAGGTAGCTTTCCGCATCGCCTGGCCGCTTTTTCCGACCGCCCCTGCTTCCATGACCGTTCCGTGAGGTTTCCCATGAGTCACTCCCTTTCTGCGCTGGGCGTCGTGCACACCGCGCTCAGCCTGATCCCGCTGCTCGCGGGCATCCATGCCTTCGTACGGCACGGTGCCATCACCCCCGCCACGCGCTCGGGCAAGGTCTACCTGCTCGGCCTGGTGCTCTCGGTGATCACCTCCTTCGGCGTCTCCAGTACTGGCGGGCTCAATCCGGGGCACGCGTTCGGCATCGTCATCCTGCTGATCGCACTGGGGGGCATCCTGGTACCGCGGATATCCCTGCTGGGGCGACTCAGGCCTTACCTGGCCACCTTCGCGCTTTCATTCACCTTCCTGCTGTCGCTGGTCCCGGGCACCAATGAAACCCTGACCCGCGTGCCGCTCTCGCATCCGATCGCGCCCGCGCCGATGGCGCCGGTGGTGCTCGGCACGCTGCTGGTCTGGCTGGTGCTGTTCGTGATCGGCTTCGGTGTGCAGTGCTGGCGGATCCATCGGCGCCCGGTTGAGACCGGCAGTGGCCAGCCGGCCGGCTGATCACGCCAGGAGGTCAGCAGCCCGGACCACGTGCGGTAGCCGCCTCGCGATGGCGATCGCGGTACAGCGTCGGGCTCAGCGCGGTCTGCCCACGGAAATGCCGGCGAAACGATTCCTGCGAGCCGAACCCGGCCTGCTCGGCCACCCACTGCAGCGGTCGATCCGTGGTTTCCAGCAGCTCGCGCGCATAGGCCACGCGTTCGCGGATCAGCCAGTCGATCGGTGACAGTCCGGTGGCCTCCAGGAACTGCCGCTGCAGCGTGCGCTGGCTCAGCGAAGCCTGCTCGGCGAGGCTTCGCAGTGAGTGCTCATCGCGCAGGTGGCGGCGGATCCATTCCATCAACCGTGCCAGCCGCGTGGGCTCCCCCTGCGGGATCGAGCGCACCAGGCGCTGGCTGCGATCCGCATCGCGCCATGGCGACAGCACCAGCCGTTCGGCCACCAGATTGGCCACGCGCGCGCCGTAATCCTTGCGGACCAGGTGCAGCATCATGTCCATGCCGGTGGCCGAGCCGGCCGAGGTGATGATGCTGCCTTCGTCGACGTACAGCACATCGTCGCGCACGCTGATGAGCGGAAACTCCCGCGCCAGGGTGTCGGTCAGGCGCCAGTGGGTGGTGGCGCTGCGGCCATCGAGCAGGCCGGCCCATGCGAGCACGAAGGCCCCCGAGCAGATCGAGGCGATCCGAGCCCCGCGCTGGTGGGCGCGGATGATCGCCTCCAGCAGCGGCTGTGGGGGGCGCTCGGCGGGGTTGCGCCAACCGGGAACCACGATGGTGTCGGCGTGATCCAGTGCCTCCAGCCCGTAGGGCAGGTGCACCTGCGCACTGCCGAGCATCTGCAGCGCGCCGGGTTCGGCAGCGCATAGCCGGGTGCTGTACCAGGCCACCTCGAGCTCGGGGCGGACCGGCGCGAACAGGCCCACCGCACAGCCGAATTCGAACAGCCCCTGGCCATGGCAGGCCACGATGGCGATGGTGGGAGCGGCGTGGAGGTCAGGGCGGTCATGCATCGCTCGATGCTAATCGGTGGCCCGCGGCCGGGTGTGCTCCGCTCTGAATAAGGTCATTACCGGCGGTGATCTGCCAGCAGGATCCGCTCGCGATCCGGTGCTAACCACATCACCAACCGGCATATCCGTGGCGCGATGTTGCGGCTGCGTGACGCCTGGATGGCTGTCGCCGGATCCGCGCAGGCCCTTGAATGGAGGCCTGTTCCCGATCAGGCCCTGAGATGCCGCCGATGCCTTCGTCGCGATGTTGCCGGTGCCTGGGCGATCCGCCCAACGCACGTTGATGCCCTGCGACGCGACGTCGCGGAGGTGACCGTCCTCCTTCTACCAAGAGCCCCCATGTCTCCTGTCCCTCGCTCCCTGCCTGCGGCCCACGTGCCGATGCTGTCCTCCCTCGCCGCATTGATCGCGCTGTCCCTCGCTGCCGGAGGCGCGCGGGCCGCGGGTCCGGATACACCGCCGGATGCGGTGGTCAGCGCCGGCGTCACCGCTGCGTCCACCCTGGATGCAGTGGTCGTCACCGGGTCGCGCACCAGCACGCGTACCGTCAAGAACAGTTCGACCCCGATCGATGTGATCTCCGCTGAAGACCTGGCCTCGACCGGGCAGGCCAACCTGCTGGAAGCGTTGCAGCGCAGCCTGCCGTCGCTGAGCCAGATCGGCGGCTACCAGAGCGATCAGGAGAGCCTGATCCGCGGCTATCAGCTGCGCAACCTCTCGCCGGGCTACACATTGGTGCTGGTCAACGGCAAACGCCGCAATGCCAGCGCCTATGTCAGCGGTGCGAACGGCGGTGGCTATCCGGGCCATGCCTGGACCGACCTGGCACTGATCCCGGTCGCGGCCATCGATCACATCGAAGTGCTGCGCGATGGGGCGTCGGCGCTGTATGGCTCGGACGCGATCACCGGCGTGATCAACGTGATCCTCAAATCCAACGCGCAGGGCGGCGACGTCTCCATCGAGAGCGGGCAGAGCATCGATGGCGATGGCAGCCGCACCAGCGTGCGTGCCAACGTGGGGCTGCCGTGGGGCCAGGATGGCTTCATCAACCTCTCCGGTGAGAGCACCCGCCAGCACCATGCGATCCGCACCCGGCGCTACGTCGATGGCTACCTGAGCTATCCGGCGGTGGATGCGAACGGCAATCTGGTGGCGCTGCGTCCGAACAACCGGCTGCCAGCAGGGGCCACGCCCAACCCGGCCGAAGCTGCACGCAACCCGGAAGCCAATACCATCCTGAGCTCGCCGTCGTATGCGCTGCGCGCATTCGCGGTGAACGTGGGCCACGGCCTCGGCGAGAACGCGCAGTTCTACGCCAACGCCACCGCCAGCGACCGCACCGCACAGGCGATCCAGAACTTCCGCCTGCCCGCGACGATCTTCGGGACCTACAAGGCGCCGAGCGTGCTCAGCGTCTGGCCGGACGGTTTCCTGCCGGTGCTGGAGACCAAGGAAGCGCAGTACACGGGTACGGCTGGGGTCAAAAGCCACTGGGGCGGCTGGGACGTGGACGCCAGCGTGACCGGCAACCGCAATACGGTGCGCACCTATACGCGCAACTCGGCGAACTTCTCGCTGGCGTATCCCGGGGCGCCGACGGATTTCTATGACGGCAAGCTGGATTACCAGCAGGGCATCGCCAATCTGGACCTGCGCCGTGGCTTCGACGTGGCAGCGTTCGCCTCGCCACTGGAGGTCAGTGCCGGTGCCGAGTACCAGCACGAGCGCTACGAGCGCGGAGCAGGGCAGTGGGAGTCCTACACCGGCTTCGGTGCGGCGGCTTTCGTGGGGTATTCCACGGCCGATGCGGTCGAGGCCACGCGCAACAGCAAGGCGGTGTACGTAGGGGCGGCGACCAACGTCACCTCGCGCTGGTACCTGGACGCGGCCGCGCGCTGGGAGGATCACTCCGATTTCGGCAGCGTCTCGACCGGTCGCTTGACCACCCGCTTTGATGTCACCGATGCATTCGGTGTACGTGCCACGGTCAGCAACGGGTTCCATGCGCCCAGCCTCGGCGCGCAGTACTACCAGGCCACCGGCAGCTGCCCGTGCGGCACTACGCTGGTGGCGCAGGTCTCTTCGCCGGCCGCGCTGGCGCTGGGTGCCACCCCGCTGCAGCCGGAGAAGGCCGACAACTACAGCCTGGGCGTGACCTGGGATCCGAGCCCGGCGTTCCATCTGGCGCTGGATGCCTACCAGATCGATATCCGTGGCCAGCTCGGGCAGTCCAGCCAGATCGGCTACAACGCCCAGGACCCGGCACGCATCACCGACAACAGCGGCACCGTGCTGACCGCCGCGCAGAAGAACACCATCGATGCCCTGCTCGGTACCGCCGGGATCAGCATCCTTCCCGGCGATGCGTTCTATGCCAGCTACTTCACCAACGTCGGCGATACCCGCACGCGGGGCCTGGAGCTGACCCTGGAAGCCAATCAGGAAACCGACTGGGGCAAGCTGCGCTGGAGCTATGCGGCGAACGTAGGGCGCACCACGATCCAGAACGTGCGCGACATCCCCGCGGTGCTGCAGGGCCTGCCCAACATCAACCTGCTGACCCGCTCGAGCGAGTACGCACTGCGCTTCCGCACCCCCGCCTATACGCAGGTGGCCGGCCTGGGCTGGCAGCAGGGGCGCTGGCGCTCGAACCTGGATTTCACCTACTACGGCCCGATCAAGCGGCTCAACAACGGGGTGGAGTACAAGCAGCCGCCGGTGCTGGTGACCAATCTGTCCGGCAGTGCGGATCTCGGGGGCGGCTGGAGCGCCGCGCTGGGCATCAACAACCTGTTCGACGAACGCACCCGCAAGGTGCCCGAGTACGCACGCAGCGCCACCGACGTGGCCAGCATCGAGACCACCTGGGACACCGGCGACGTGCTGAGCACGATCGGCGCGTTCTGGTACGGACGCATCAACTACCGCTTCTGAGGGAGATAGGCATGTCCACCGCTCTGAACGTCGTCGCGCTGATCGGGTCGCCGACCAGCTCGGCCACTTCGCGCACGCTGCTGCTGGTGCGCCACCTGCTGGAAGAACTGCGGCTGCATCTGCACATCGACGTGCAGGTGGTCGAGCTGGCGCCGATCGCGCGCTCGCTTGGCCAGGCACTGGCCCGCAGCGAAGTGGAGCCACGCATCGAACAGGCCCTGCAGCGGATCGAAACGGCCGATCTGCTGATCGCGGCCACGCCGGTCTACCGCGGCTCGTACCCGGGGCTGTTCAAGCACCTGATCGATCTCATCGGGCTGGAGGCCTTGATCGACACCCCCGTGCTGCTGGCGGCCACCGGCGGCAGTGAGCGGCACGCGCTGGTGATCGATCATCAGTTGCGGCCGCTCTTCAGTTTCCTGCAGGCGCACACGCTGCCGATCGGGGTATACGCCACGCCCGCGGACTTCGAGGACACCCAGGTCAGCAGCCCGGCGCTGCTGGCACGGATCCAACTGGCCGCGCAGCGGGCGGCCGGCCACCTGTCGCCGACGGCGGTGCGCGCGCCACTGCGCCGGATCGCATAGGGCGCAATGGTGCGCCTTCTGGCGTGGCCATAACCCCAGGCCCTGTGCTTATTGCCAACGCGTATTTGCCTGGCGCGATCCGACCGCCGATTGTCGATTTGCGACGCAGGCAACGCCGCCGCCTTCTCTAGCATCGACTGTCCAACGGCACGCTGCTGCCGGCCATGACGAGGACAACCCCTGTGTCTGCACACGCCCCCGACAAGCCGATCCTGTTCCTGCTGGATCGCGAATTCGAAGACGGCCAGCTGCCTGGCCAGCGCTTCTTCTGCCGGCACAGCCTGCTGCTGGAAGGTGCGCTGTCCAGCATCGAAGGGCTGGATCAGCAACTGGATGTACGTCGCATCGGCTTCGCCCGGCCACGCCGCGAAGTGATCGCCGAGATCGGCGAGCAGGATCAGTCGCTGCCCAAGCTGGTGCTGCCGCAGGGCGTGCATTCCGCGCATGCCAATGCAGCGCATCACGACCGTCAGGTCATTTCCGGCGCCGAGCCGATCCTGGCCGCGCTCAACGGGTTGCTCGGCATCCCCGTGGCCCATCCCTGAGTGAGGAACGCAGCATGAGCTACCTGATCAGCGTGTTGGACAAGAGCCCGATCGGCGAGGGCGGGTCGGCCGAGCAGGCACTGCGCGACAGCCTGCGCTTGGCCCAGCACGCCGAGCACCTGGGTTATCACCGTTACTGGTTCGCCGAACACCATGCCACTGCGCAGCTGGCCAGTCCCGCACCGGAAGTGCTGGCCGCCTGGGTGCTGGCGCAGACCCGCCACATCCGCGTCGGCACCGGCGGTGTGATGCTGCGCCACTATGCGCCGTACAAGGTGGCGGAGACCTTCAATCTGCTGGCCAGTCTCGCCCCCGGACGGGTCGACCTGGGCATCGGCAAGGCGCCCGGCGGGCTGCCGGCCTCGACCGCCGCGTTGGCGGCCGGCCGCCCGCCGGTGGGGCCGTTCGAGCAGCAGCTGCTGGATCTGGAGGGCTTCCTGTCCGGCAGCCTGCACCCCGGGCATCCACATGCGGCCGCGCAGGCCCGCCCGATCCCGCAGACGCCGCCGGAGCGCTTCCTGCTGGGCGCCAGCCCGCAGAGCGCACGGCTGGCGGCCGAGCTCGGATGGCGCTTCGTGTACGCCGCACACTTCGATGGCGACCCGCGCAGCATCGAGGCGGCGTTCAATGCCTACCGCGAGGTGTCCACGCAGGCGCCGCTGCTGGCCACCGTCGCCTTCGCCGCGCCGACCGCCGACGCCGCCGCGCGCCATCTGGGCGCGCTGCGCATCTACAAGCTGCACCTCGCCCCGGGGCAGACGGTGAACCTGCCCAGCCCCGAGGCGGCGGCGGAATACGCGCGTCAGGTTGGCGTCTCCGATTACCGCATCGAAGAAACCCATCCCAGCGTGCTGGCCGGCGATGCACACCACGTGCGCCGCGCGCTGGATGACCTGCACCGGCAGTTCGGCGTCGGCGAATTCATCCTCGATGCGCCCGTCGCCGACCTCGATGCACGCCTGACATCCCTTGAACTGCTCTCGCCCGCGCCCCGCGCGGCGGTGGCCTGACCCCTGGAGATCACCATGAGCAAGACCCCGCGCCCCATTCCGTTCGGCATTATGCTGCAGGGCCCCGGCAGCCACATGCACGCCTGGAAGCATCCTTCCAACGCGCCCGATGCCAGCGTCAACCTCGACTTCTACATCGACGTGGCCCGGACCGCCGAAGACCATGGCATCGCCTTCGGCTTCGTGGCCGACGGCCTGTACATCAACGAAAAATCGATTCCGCATTTCCTCAATCGCTTCGAGCCGATCACGCTGCTCTCGGCCTTGGCCACGGCCACGAAGAAGATCGGCCTGGCCGGCACCTTGTCCACTTCCTACAGCGATCCGTACACGGTGGCCAGGCAGTTCGCCTCGCTGGACCTGATCAGTGGCGGCCGGGCCGGCTGGAACGTGGTGACCTCGCCACTGGAAGGCTCCGGCCGCAATTACGGCCGGCCACATCCGGAACACGCCCTGCGCTACCAGATCGCCGACGAGTACCTGGAGGTGGTGCAGGGCCTGTGGGACTCCTGGGATGACGACGCCTTCGTGCGCGACCGCGACAGCGGTACGTTCTTCGCGCCGGAGAAGTTCCGCCGGCTGGATCACCAGGGCCGTTTCTTCCAGGTGGAAGGCCCGCTCAACATCCAGCGTTCGCCGCAGGGCCAGCCGGTGATCTTCCAGGCCGGTGCCTCTGATGACGGCATCGCGCTGGCCGGCAAGTACGCCGATGCGGTGTTCACCCACGCGCCTTCGCTGGAGGAAACCCGCGCGTTCACCCAGAAGGTCAAGAACGCCGCCATCGCGCACGGTCGCAGTGCCAGCGACGTCAAGATCTTCCCGGGCATCGGCCCGATCGTGGGCCGCACCGCCGAGGAGGCCGAGGCCAAGTACCAGGCGATCGCCGCGCTGGCCGGGTTGGACGATGCGCTGGCGTACCTGGGGCGCTTCTTCGACCACCATGACTTCACTCAGTACGATCCGGATGCGCCGTTCCCGGCGCTGGGCGAGGTCGGGGCCAATTCGTTCCGCTCCACCACGGACAAGATCAAGCAGGATGCACGCGAGCGCGGCCTGAGCCTGCGCGAGGTGGCCCTGCAGGCGGTCAGCCCGCGGCCGAACTTCATCGGCACCGCCGAGCACGTGGCCGATGAACTGATCCGCTGGTTCGATGCCGGCGCCAGCGACGGTTTCATTCTCGGCTTCGCCGCGCAGCGGCAGGGGTTGGATGATTTCGTGGACCAGGTGCTGCCGATCCTGGAGGCGCGCGGCTACCACCGTGGCACGCTGGAGGGCGTCACCCTGCGCGACCATCTCGGCCTGCCACGCAAGGCCAGCCGCTACGCGGACGACGTTGCGCCCACGCGCAAGGCGAGCTGAGGGAGGCCTGCGATGAACATCCTGCACCGTCCGCCGCTGGATCTGGACACCGCCGCCACCGGGGTACTGCCGGCGATTGCCGCCCGTGCCGATGAGGCGATCGCGCTGCGCCATGACCTGCACCAGCATCCGGAGCTGGCGTTCGAAGAGCACCGCACCAGTGCCCGCGTGGCCGAGCTGCTGCAGCAATGGGGATATGAGGTGACCACCGGGCTGGGCGGCACCGGCGTGGTCGGCACCCTGCAGCGCGGCCAGGGCAGCCGCCGGCTGGGCCTGCGCGCGGATATCGACGCGTTGCCGATCCACGAGGCGTCCGGGCTGGCCTATGCCAGCCAGCGCGAGGGGCTGATGCACGCCTGCGGCCACGACGGCCATACCGCGATCCTGCTTTCGGCCGCGCACTACCTGGCCCATCACGGGCGCTTCGACGGGACGTTGCAGCTGGTGTTCCAGCCGGCCGAGGAAACCGGCTCGGGCGCCTCGAAGATGATCGCCGATGGTCTGTTCGAGCGCTTCCCGGTCGATGCCATCTACGGGCTGCACAACTGGCCCGGGGTGCCGACCGGCCACTTCGGTTTCGTCGATGGACCGGCGATGGCCTCGGTGGACTGGGCGCGCCTGAAGGTGATCGGCAAAGGCGGCCACGGCGCGGAACCGCAGGGCAGCGTCGACCCGATCCTGGTGGCCGCGCACATCATCACCGGGCTGCAGAGCGTGGTGGCGCGCAACATCGATCCGCGCCAGATGGGCGTGGTCACGGTCGGCTCCATCCACGGCGGCAAGGCGGCCAATGTGATTCCCGATGCGGTGGACCTGACGCTCACCGTGCGCGCTTACCTGCCGGAGGTGCGCGAGACCCTGCGCCGTCGCGTGGCCGAGATCGCCGAGCACACCGCGGCCGCCTTCGGCGCGCGCGCCGAGATCGAGTTCCCGCGCGGCTTTCCCAGTGTCATCAACCATCCCGAGCAGACCGCGTTCGTGCGCCAGGTGGCGCTGGAGGGCTTTGGCGCGGCGCGCGTGGTCGATGGGTTCGCACCGCGCACCGCCAGCGAGGATTTCGCGTTCCTGCTGCAGGCGCGCCCGGGCAGTTTCGTGTTCGTCGGCAACGGCGACAGCGCACCGCTGCACAGTCCGCGCTATGTCTTCAACGATGCGGCGATCGCGCCGGCGGCCAGCCTCTGGGCGAGGCTGGCCGAGCGCTACCTGGTGGGGGAACCGGCATGAGCGAGCGCTTCGTCTACACCTCCGTGCACGATCCGCTGGCGCGCCCGTTGTTCGATGGCCTGGAGCAGGAGTACGACAGCCGCTACGCCGATGTGCGCCGACGCATCGGTGGCAGTGCACGCGAGGAACTGGAGCGCTATCCGGCCGAGGCGTTCGCCGCGCCGGTGGGGGCGTTCGTGCTGCTGCTGCGCGATGGCCAGGCGATTTCCGGCGGTGCCTTCATGCCGCACCGCGATGCGGACACCGCCGAGTTCAAGCGGATCTGGACGCTGCCCGGCCTGCGCCGCCAGGGCATCGCGCGGCGCGTGCTGCAGGAACTGGAAGACCAGGCGGCGCGGCAGGGCTACCGGCGCGTGTACCTGACCACCGGTTTCCGTCAGCCCGAGGCGGTGGGGCTGTACCTGAGCCACGGCTACGCCGCGCTGTTCGATCTGGACGCCGATCCGGAAACCATCGCGCACCTGCCGTTCGAGAAGCATCTGCCGCTGCAGCCGCAGGCAACCGTGGTCCCGACGACGGCCCTGCAGGGAGTCCACGCATGAGCACACCGTCGCCCACCCTGACCGGGATTCCCGTGCAGGCACCCGCGCCGGCGCTGCGCATCGTGCCGGCACGGCATCCGCTGCAGGTGTTCGGCACGCTGCTGGCGTTGGCGTTGATCCTGATCGGGTTGCAGTCGGTGCTGGGCAATCCGCGCTGGGGCTGGGGCACCTTCGCCGAGTGGTTCTTCGCCCGGCCGGTGCTGGAAGGTCTGGCCCGTACCCTGTGGCTGACCGCGCTGGGCACCGGCCTGGGCTTCGCGCTGGGCACGCTGCTGGCGCTGGCGCGGGTGTCCGGCTCGCCGCTGCTGTCGGCGGTGTCATGGGGCTATGTATGGTTGTTCCGCTCGATTCCACTGCTGGTGCTGTTGCTGCTGCTCAACAACCTGGGCTATCTGTACAGCACCATCGAGCTGGGCGTGCCGTTCACCGGGATCAGCCTGTTCTCGTATCCGACCACCCAGCTGATCGGTGTATTCACTGCGGCGGTGCTCGGGCTGACCCTCAACCAGGCCGCATTCTCGGCCGAGGTGATCCGCGGCGGCATCCTGTCGGTGGACCACGGCCAGTATGAAGCGGCGGCCGCACTCGGGCTGCCGCGTGGCCGGCAGATCCGCCGGATCATCCTGCCGCAGGCCATGCGCTCGATCCTGCCGGGCGCCTTCAACGATGTGATCAACCTGGCCAAGAGCACCTCGGTGGTCTACGTGCTGGCCCTGCCAGAGCTGTTCTACACCGTGCAGGTGATCTACCGGCGCAACCTGGAGGTGGTGCCGCTGCTGATGGTCGCCACGGTATGGTATCTGGTGATCCTGACGGTGCTGTCGCTGGTGCAGCGGCGCGTGGAGCGGCGGTTCGCGCGTGGCCATCTGCATCGTGAGCGCAGCATCTCGAAAGTTCCGGCCAGATCGCTGGCGTCTTCCCCGGAGGCGGCGCCGCGCGTCATCACCCGGGCCGCCATCGCCGCACCATTCGCCACCGGCAATGGCGCCCCGGTGCTGCTGCAGGGCGTCGGCAAGGCGTTCGGCGACCAGACCGTGCTGGATGACGTGCATCTGGAGCTGAAGGCCGGCAGCGTGACTGTGCTGATTGGTCCGTCTGGTGCCGGCAAATCGACGCTGCTGCGCTTGATCAACCATCTGGAACGCGCCGACCACGGCTTCGTCACCGTCGGTGGGCAACTGGTCGGCTATCGGCGCGAGGGCGACACCCTCTACGAACTGCCCGAGAGCGAGATCCGTCGCCGTCGCGCAGACGTGGGCATGGTGTTCCAGAGCTTCAATCTGTTCCCGCACCTGACCGCGCTGGAAAACCTGATCGAAGCGCCGATCGCGGTGCGCGGGGTGACCCGCGCCCGGGCCGAGCAGCAGGCCCGGGATCTGCTGGAGCGGATCGGGCTGTCGGACAAGGCAAACGCGTATCCGCGCCAACTCTCCGGCGGCCAGCAGCAGCGCATCGCCATAGCCCGCGCACTGGCGCTGCAGCCCAAGGTACTGCTGTTCGACGAACCCACCTCCGCGCTCGATCCGGAGCTGGTGTCCGAAGTGCTCAGCGTCATCGAGGAGCTGGCGCGCTCGGGCACTACGCTGGTCATCGTCACCCATGAACTGGGTTTTGCCCGCCGCGTAGCCGACCACGTGGTGATGATGGACCAGGGCCGGGTGATCGAGCAGGGTCCGCCCGAGCTGGTCTTCGACCGTCCCCGGCAACAACGCACCGCCGATTTCCTGGCCAAGACGCTGTGATGCGTCCCTATTTCTTCCAGCAGGAACGCCCATGAATGTGCCCCACAAGCGACGTGTCTCCACCAGCACCGTGTTGATCGCGGCCGTGTTCGTTCTCGGCGTCGCCGGGATCGTCTACTCGCGCGTCGGCCAACCGGTCGATGCCGCGCCCGTTGGCGCCAACGTCCTGGCCGGCGCCGACGCACCGGTCCTGGCAGGGACGCCGGATCCGAAGGCCGAGGCGCTGATCCCGGCCGGGTTCCGCTTCGTCACCCCCGGCACGCTGACCGTGGCGACCCATCCGGCGCAGCTGCCGCTGGCCGACTACGGTGCCGACAGCAAGCAGATCGTCGGCGTGGAGCCGGACATCGCGCGGCTGATCGCCGATGGGCTGGGGCTGAAGCTGGTGCTGGTACCGGTAGCGTGGCAGGACTGGCCGCTGGGCCTGCAGTCGGGCAAGTACGATGCGGTGATCTCCAACATCACCGTCACCGAGGAGCGCAAGCGGAAGTTCGATTTCTCCAGCTACCGCTACGACCTGCTCGGCATCTATACCCGCACTGACGGTCCGATCAAGGCGATCGCCACCCCGGCCGATGTCGCCGGCCTGAAGGTGGTGGTCGGTGCCAGCACCAACCAGGACCAGATCCTGCGCCACTGGGACCAGCAGAACATCGCCGCCGGGCTCAAGCCGGTGGAGTACCAGTACTTCGATGATGCGGTGGTCGGCCGGCTGGCGGTGATCACCGGGCGTGCGGATGTCTCCTTCGAGCCCAATGCCACCGGCGCGTACTCCGCGCGCGATGGCAAGGTGCGCCGCGTCGGCCTGTTTCCCGGTGGCTGGCCGGATGCGGCGGCGATCTCGGTGACCACGCGCAAGGGCAGTGGTCTGGCCGACGCGATCACCCAGGCATTGAACACCCAGATCGCCAGCGGCACCTATGCCCAGGCGTTGCAGCGCTGGAACGTGGGCGAAGAAGCGGTGGCGCGTTCGCAGACCAATCCACCCGGATTGCCAAACCTGTGAGGCGGTCCGAGCGCGGGCTCACCAGGTCGCCTCCAGCCGACGGAAGGGCTGCGTGAGCAGTACGCCGCGTGCGTCGTAGTCAGTGACGTTGCGTCCATCCACCCGCACGCTGGTGGGGCGGGTGCGGCTCGGCCACCACACCCGCACCGCGGTGTCCTTGCGCAGTCCCTTGCCCAGCGTGACCTGCAGCCTTCCCTCACGCTGCCGTGCCTGCAGGGCCAGGGTGCCATAGGCGGTCGGCAGGCGATCCACCGCCAGGCCGTCACCGGCCAGCCACGACGGCGGGGTGCCCGGCAGCAGTGACAGTGCGTCATCGTCCTCGCGCATCAGCATCCCGAACAGGGTGCGTCCGTATTCCGCGCCGATCCAGGTATGCGGCAT
>Ga0153980_1000384_pt1 | contig 20196 bp, 26 predicted proteins | sample TSGA064MetaG_FD_104722 | JGI IMG/M metagenome (GOLD analysis project Ga0153980, IMG submission 104722) | Attine ant fungus gardens microbial communities from Georgia, USA - TSGA064 MetaG | ecosystem: Host-associated > Fungi > Mycelium > Unclassified | place: USA: Georgia, Magnolia Springs State... | reverse complement strand
TCTCCTTTTATGATTTTAATAGTATTTTTAAGTTTTAGTGGAATCGGCAAGCTCGTCTTACTTACATTCTCTAGGATCGAAATTAACTCATTAGCCATATAAAAAAAGATGACTGCGTCACGTAAGAGTTGGCCATCGCCCAATATAATTTGATCTAACAAGTGACTGACTGCCACAAGGGATAAGATCATCACTTTTTTAGCAATCCCTTTAAAACCGATTTGGCTATTTAATTCTCTCAGATAACCAGCTACTGCGATTCCGCTAATATAGTCAATGATCATAAAAACCACTAATGTTTGTAAGAGCACGGTCCAACCTCCAAATAAAAAGGAGGTTACCATGCCAGTAACTCCTGTTAAGATTTTAATTGTATTTTCCATGTTCGACCTCTTTTTTATATTCCTTCTGCTTGATAAGATATTAACACCGGGCGTATGTTTGAAAACAGTAGAGCACGTATACTAAAACCAGTATTTGTTGAACTTGTCATTTCCCAAGATGTACTATGAGAAGATGATAGAATTAGCGACGGTGCGCCAGTTGTATAAGGTATTCTAAAATTGACCGTGAAAATGCCATCATCATCAACCTCTATCCATCCAAAATTTTTTATTAAATTACCTATTCGCGACCCTCCTCGCTGATTATCTCCCTCTGTCGAGATTCCGATTTCGCTCAATGACCAACTAACATTAACTGATCCATCGAAAGTTTTTGATGCATGACCTATTGTGATCGCCCTTGCAGTTGATAATTGATTAGCTCTTGTAACTGAAATATCAAACGTTCGAGCTGTCCCAACTGTGAGTGGGATCTCAAACCAAGGTCCCCACACTGCTCCATTCTGATTTCGTATAAATCGTCTAAAGTTTGAATTTTGATTTTGAAAATTTGTAAATATCTGAGTACAGGCCTGACGGTCATTGCCGCCGTGACGTATAACTTGCAAACTAAAAGCTTCGTTCAAGGGGGTGTTGGCGATGGTTGTGGCCTCCACTATTAATGGATTATTATAGTTTCCAGGAGTAAGGATGCTATTTAAATCAGCATTCGCCTCTATTCTTGTCGTCGTTGGATCAGCGGTGACAGTTATGTTTGTAGTCCCATCGAATGCTACATCATTGATCGTCCGTGGTGTTTGTAAGCGTGTTGCTGTGTCTGCTCCATACTTCCATTCGCCCCAACCGCTGCTCCCACGAAAGCGCATTGCCTTACGGTCACTTAATGTAATATTACTTGATCGATAAACCTCCACTGCTATATTATCTTGCCCACTAGCTGTTAAAAACGCAATCCCAGCAACCGAATTTACGCCGCCCCAGGGGCTATTTAACGCGCTTATATTTGCGTATACCATTGCTGATTCCCCTTGGCGTAATCCCAGTACTGTGTTATCAAGCGCATCCCAATCGGTCACTTGGATTCTGCGCCTGACTGGTAATTGATTATAATCATTTCGAGACACAAAATCCCCTGCTTCAATTCTTTCCTGGATGGCATCCATTTGATTCATCACTCGCTCATATAATTCATCAAACTTAGGGATATATATACCTTCGATTTCCTCTATATCTTCATCGATCAAAGATTTAGCCATACGAAACCGAAAATAGCCCACATCCACAGACTGACCATTATTCCAGCGAATGAATACCCCTGCCAAGACCTCGCCTGAATACCCAAGTAGGTTATCTGGTATGACAAAATCCAACAAACCTTTTACTCTGTCTTTGATTTGTATGGGTACCCAAACCTTAGCTTTATTTAATTTGAAAACCAGGATAACCTCACTGGCTAAAGTGAGAGGTAGCGCCTGCCCATCTTTATTCACAACGATCTCTTGTTTAGCTGTGTTAACATCATATGAATAAAAAGTAACAGGTAATTCTTGTATCTCTTGAGTTAGAGCAGACACCGCCAAGGTAAATCGGTATTTTTTAAAAATTTCGTTTAAACTCATCTTATTTACTCCTAATTAACGCTTGACGTGATAAAAATTTGTCCCCCATTTTGGGCGGTCGTTGAAGTCGTACCTGTGACTTGTAAACCGTTAGCAAAAACAATGGATCGACTAGATACCAAGACTTGAGTATTGTTGCTTCCTCGGTTGCTATTAAAAAATTCAACGGTGCTGACAAAATCAACCACGCACGCTCTCCGCTGGTTAGAAAATTGACAAGCGATGACACGCCCTATTCCAGCTGTTATATTGATGCTAGATACATCAAGCCCAGTATTGGCAGTTGCAAAACGACAATTTGTTACCGCAGTATAACCACACCGATCCGCTCTAACATGTGCGTGAGATCCTGCCGTTCCCAAACTCGACGTTGGATTATCTAAATTTCCAGTGTCTACAAATGTGATTCCGAGAGGGCGACAATAAGCCCGACAATCTAAAAAGTTTATGGATCGGATAAAAACATCCGTGTCCCCGTCTCTTGGATCAAGAACAGCGTAATTTAACGATGCGATATGGATTTCGGAACAGGTGATATTTGTCACCTTAACATCCTCTAAATATCGGCCACTTTCACACCAAATCCAGAATTTAGTGGGCGATACGTCGGGAATAGAGTTAACTGCACGTTGAATTGTTCGGAACGGTCGCTCTGATGTTCCGTCTCCCGTAGTGTCATTCCCGCGAGATTCGGAGACAAAAATATCAGAAACATCGTCTTGCCCATACAGTAAGTCTAATCGCTCCTGTAATTGATGAGTTTGCACTTGGTTATCTGATATCGCTTGTTGGTTAGCCCTAATCCCTTGTTCGTGCTCGTGGTATTCATGATCTAACCTTGTTTTGAGTGTAGGGTGTGAGGTGCCCCTTGCCCCCACTCTCGCATCTGTTATTTCGGTTGGACTCGTCCCACCACTTGTTAAAATAATGTTGTCTATTCTGTTGTTAATCTGTTTAGTTTTTTGCTCTAATGACTCAAACATGGAATTAATTTTGTCGACATTGTCGTTAAACACTTGTTTAAATAGAGCATCCACTTTATTATTAACCCATTTTTTTAACATGATTTACCTCCTATCGGCTAAGGCCACCATATACTGTGTCATGGTCTGCCTGGTATTATTTAAATTTAACTCAGGTGGCTTTGCTCCCATCATCGGATAGGATTTAATCCCTTTAACTTGAATAAATTGATTAACATTTAGAGGCTCGTAGACAAATCGGATATAATCCCCTAGTTTCACTTCAACCAATAAACTCAAGCTGACTACTCCGACAATCTCGGGATAATCCTGTAACTCTTGTCTTAACCTCGAAGCCATATTCCCAGGAATGGTATAGCGTTCATCACGCACGGGTTGGGCAATTCTTAAACCCCATTTATTAATTTCTGGACTGGTATAAGTGAGGGGTTGGAAATAATAATCTCCCAATGTGTCACCCTCTGATTCATGGCGTTTTCCAAACCCCATGATTTGGGTACGTAAATTATAAGTATTAATCTCAAACTTAACGTCATCTGTATTGTGTTTATATCGAATCACCTCATGAGTTTTCTCACCAAAATAACTCGAGGGGTAGAACGTTAGCTGCTTATTATCTGCTACCATCACCACGTCAAAGCGGTCGATGATTTGATGGATTAGCCTTAAATAATTCCCATCCCCGAAATTTTCAAATTCTTGACGGGAGATGACACCATCATGGTCAATCACTCTGAATGTAAACCCTCTGTGATCTGGGGCAAAAATATGATTCAAACACTGAACAATGGAAAAGGTACCCGTCATCTGGTCATACTGATACCCATCTTGCATGGTAAAACTGACATGGACAGCGACGACTGTTTTTTCTAATTGTTGACCCACCGCCCGTTCATTTAATTCTTTGATAATAAATTCCTGTCCAACCCAAAACACAGAATTTTCATACTCAACTAAATCATAGCCTGTTTGATTCTTCAAGGTTTGGTAAATCGTAAATCCGATTTCCCAACTCTCATTTAATTGTTGATTGACGTAAAAAGAAGTTCGATCTAGGTGAGTCAAAACTTCCTGTCGGGTCTGTTCTAAATTTCTAACTCGTAAATCCATTTGGTCACCTACTTATATCTAAATCTAAATTCAAAACTGGTTTTAACTCTAGATATCCCACTGACCTGTATTTGATTGCGCCCAGGGACTAACGAGATTAACCCCCCATTTGTCTCAATTCCACAATGGCGACCGTTAATTTTTGGATAAACACCATCGAGCGTGAGAATCTCTCCTCTAACCGTGTTTAGCGGTGGATGATAAACAAACCGCTCTCCTGTGGTCTCATTCATTAAAGTCACATCCCCTTCACTGACCCCCTCTATTTGGATAATTAAGTCATGCTCACGAGGATCGACAGTTATATCCCCTAAATTCCAAATATCAAACGAATGTGTTTGATGGATATACTGATAATCTTCTGCGACAATCCCCATGGAAAACTGCCAATCACAAGCTAAATCCACGGCATTTAGAGTCGTCCCGATGGATTCAGCGCAACCCTCAAAAACGTCAAATGTAAGGGTTAGAGTGGCTTGGGTTGGACTATTTCTAATCACTTCCAGGGGTTGAGGTATAACTTTAAATCTTAACCCCGGTTCTAATGTGTAGGTCACATAGTAAGGTTCTGTTGAGTATAAAAGAGCTTTGATCTCTGCTAATTTAAGGTGATAGTTATAAAAGCTAGACGTGTTGAGTTGACATTCGACGATTAAATGAAACAAGTCAAATGTTGTTTCAAACAGTCTTTTACCGTGAGTACTTGTTGATTGAATATAATTCGGGATCAGTTGTGGATGATCTCGTTTAATTTCGATGTTTTTAACCCCAAACAAGTCTACTAATGGGTGTGTCTGATTCTCTTTAATCACAATAACATCCACCATCATTAGACACCTCCCATATATCGCATCCGTTTGGTTGTTGCCCCTAAGTGATGGTCGACTGTACTCCCTATCACCTGACCATCAAGGACGATAGACTGGTCTTTATGTAGGAGTGCTCTTAGTAAATTTTCAACAGTCGTGTTATTAGAATTAAAATTCATTTCATTTTGAATGACTTGAACTGGTTGATACTTAGATTCTGACCTTGCCACTTCCCTCCCATATTCCTGCATCATTAGGCTAGATAGGGGTGATGGAATAATAGAGGTTCCTTGTGGTAGATTTAATAATTCGGGTCCTCTTTCGTTGACCCATGTTAACCCACCTTGCCAGTTCCAAGTACCATTAGCGTTGTTACTAATAGCTTGTCTTTTTGAGGTTGGTAAGTTATTAGCGTCGGGTGTACTAATTGATTTAGATATATTTTCCGATATATTTTGGACAAAGCTAAATACTTTTTGCTTGGGTGTCCAGTTCTCCCACCAATTTTTAAGTTTATCCCAGTTCGTCAATATGTTTCCTGTTTCAAGGTTTACCGTATTCTCTAAGTCTTTGTATTCACCCGCCAACATTTTAACGCCTTCATCACGTTGTTTGTTAGCCGCTTCTACTGTTTCGTTATACATGCGATTGGCTTCGTCAATCATTTTATTAGCTAATTCTTCCGCTTCAGATCCACCTGTTCTTTTTAATTCTTCGGCTACTCGGATTCTGTCGTCACGCTCTTGTTCAGCGATGCTGACAGTATCATCTCGTAATTGGTTTATGGACGTGACTGCATCACTTAACATCTCGGCGTTAATCCGTTCTTTGCTATTTTTTAGATTGTTGGCAATAACTGTTTGCTCAATCTCGTTAGCCGATAAGGACTCAATTGCCTGACTTTGATAATCATCTTGTAGTGCCATTAACTCTTTATAGGCTGTATCTGTCAATCTTCCTTCTTCATCAAACCCGTTTTCTAGGATCTCTTTTCGACGACGATCAAGTTCTCTTTGTTTTTCAGCAATATCATTATGATGATCTTCTATCAGTGTTAAAATTTTAGATTGTTCTTCATCAGTGATTTCATTCATTCCAACCAATGCTTGATGCGTTAATTCTAATGTTTCATTTTTTTGAGTTTCTATATGTTCAATCACCATGTTTGACATGTTGTCATATTTGGTGTTGAGTTCATCAATATTATCATCTGTTATTTGTTGCTGACTCGCCCACATGGTTGTGATTTCTGATCCCACTCCCAGACTCATGTCCATAAATGCACCCACCACTTTTTGTGTCTCCTCTGACACCGTGCCATGGAATTCAACTGTCCCGTCTTCTGCCAATCTCAGCTCTGATTTAAATAAGTCCATTGCCGGGATCACTTCTTCATCCATTGTTTTTTTTACGACGTAACCAGCAGTGGCAACACCTGCACCCACTGCTATGATAGGTGCCGCTTTGATCCCGAGAATAGCGGTAGCGGCTTTACCCGCCATCCCCGCTAACCCTTTTGCGCCTAATGAGGCGGAAGCTGTACCAGCCGCACCTGCGATCCCTTTTGCACCTAATACAACCCCTAATTTACCACCCGCTACGGTGGCTGTTCCTTTAGCGCCTGCTAAAATTGTCAAAGCTGCCTTCATTTTTCCAAACATAATTAAAGTTTTACCACCTATTACTAAGAGAGGTCCAATAGCGGCCGCATAGGCGGCTATTTTAACAATATTTTTTTGGGTCGCTGGGTCTAACGCCAAGAACTTATCCACCATATTTTGCAAAAATTTGACACTATCACTTAGCGCTGGTAATAAGTTTTGATAGATGGTGATTCCTGCTTCCTCTAATTTTGATTTAAGTTGTATGAGTTCGCCTTTTAAATTGTCTTGCATGATATCAGCAAACTTTTTAGCATTTCCTTCCGCATTTTCAAGGTTGTTTATTAGCCCGTAGAAATCGTCATCGGACGCATTAACCACCGCCAACATCCCAGCAATGGAGGTAGTCGCAAACAATGTACTTGCAGATGCCATTTGTTGTTCTTCATCTAATCCACTAAGTGCTTTCCTTAAATCTTCAAGTACTTTTTCGAGCGGTCTTGCTGTTCCATCGGCTTCGAACATTTTTATTCCCAATCGTTCCATTTCATCTGCCGTGGCGTCCGTAGGATCTGTTAAATCCAATAAAGCCCGACGTAATGTTGTACCAGCCTGTGACCCTTGTACACCCGCATTAGCCATCATAGCTAAGGCGACTGCTACATCTTCGATTTCATAGCCCATAGCTCCAGCTATAGGGGCGACATATTTAAATGCCTCTCCTAGTTGGTCAACTGATGTGTTCGCACTTTTATTAGTTGTAGCTAATACATCCGCAAATCTACCGGCATCTGCTGCACTTAACCCAAATGCAGTAATGGCGTTAGTCACGATATCTGAAGCATGCCCTAGATCGAGCCCTGCTGATGCTGCTAGATGGAGTACCCCGGGCAATCCCTCATAAATTTGCATGGTGTCCCACCCTGATAGACCCATGTAATACATCCCATCCGCAACTTGTGAGGCTGTAAATACCGTTTCAGCACCCCATTTTCTAGCGGTTTCCTCTAGCATTTCCATTTCTTTAGCAGTAGCCCCTGTTACGGCTTCGACTTTGGACATGGATGCCTCGAAGCCCATCCCTACATAAGCAGAAGCCGTTGCAATAGCCAGTAATGGTTTTGTCACCCTATTAGTCAATGTGTTACCGATGTCTACCATTTCATTTCCTAATTTATTTAAATCTTTGGACAGTTTTTGAAATTCCTTCTTAAAAGAGGTGATGTCTGCTCCTACTCTAACAACTAGACTATTTGACAATTACACCCACCTCCTTGAATAGTTCCATTCTTTCTTCGTGAAAACGTCTGATATCCTCATGTGTCATCTCTTTACCTTCATTTTCAGTCCATAATTCCCGATAAGGAACTCCTTCTTTTCTAAATGCATTTCCAATGCCTTGAAAAGTTGCAAAGGCGTATATTTCACTTTCTCTTTTAAATTTTTCGTAATATTTACGACTCAATGTAATAAATTGTTTTAAAGTGATCGTATCAAAATCCGATACTTTTAACCCCATCAATACCCCTTCGGCTAAAATTTCATCATAAGAAGGAGGTTTTTTTACTTTCCCTCCTCGCCCTCGCTATCATCTGATTCTCCTTCTACTTTTAAGGCGCGATTCAGTTCCGTGTGTAGCTTTTCACCCAAATATTTAAAGCTGTGTTTGGCTATCACATCGTCCATAATCTCCCCAGCCTCGGTATAATTTAATTTCTCTCTCCCTCCGTATCTCAAGCCAAAAGTAAATATAGTCCTCAATGTTTTAATGGAGTTAAAATCGCCAAGGCTCTCAAATATGGATTTACCTAAAGCGTCTTCAATATCTGATTGAGCGTTTATGCTAATATTAATTTTATAAGTGTCATTTACACCCTCTAAAATAGTTCCGCCAGCCATTACTTAGCCCCCTTTGTTGTTTTTGTTTCTTCAGCTATTACCGGAATCGAAAATGATACCGGACTTGTAAATGTCGGCATGGTTCCTTTCGTTAACGGACCATCGCCATTGGCTGTAATGCTGTACGTTACTAAGTCGGGTTGAGGAGCTGTCTTGGATGCACTCGTAATTAAGACACGTCCTATATATGTAACTTCTGACGGTGTCGTTAAATAAGCCATTAATTTCCCTATATTTTCATCATGCACTGGTGTGATCATCGACTCTTCTATTAGTTCGTAGGCTTCATCTCCTAGCGTGTGAGCACCTGAAGCTGATATATTCCAACTTCTATTCCCTCCGATTACTTCATTCCATCCGCCTTCTGAGTCTTTTGACGAGACGTCAATTTCAGCGAGTTCAATGTTTAAGGTGGCATCCCTTTGGCCCGCCAAAAGTATAGGGTCTCCCGCTTCAGTAATTTTTGCTAAATACAATTTAACTTTTAATCCTGTGTAATTGTTCATCGTTGTACCTCCTCATCATCTTCCAACCATATTTCGATGTTGGTTTCTGCGTAAAATAATTCATCTTCTGTTTCTTCTACCGATCCGCTTTTTAAAAGTTGTTTCATTAAAAAAGAACCTTCAATTTCCAATTCAGGTTCTAACAATTTTTTTATTTGATTGATAATTTCAATTGCTTGATGTTTTTCCTGTGTTTTAGTGACAACATGAATTTTTTGAGTTAAAACATATCCGGTCATGTCTTTAGCCGCTAATAGGTCCAAAAATTCAAAACTCATTTTACCTAAAACAATATAGGGTGGGGATTCGTCTGACGGTAGATAATCCCATATGGTAACACCCTTAATAACTTCTAAACGTTCATATATAGCTTCGTGCGCTGCAATTAAGTTCAATTAAATCTCCACCTTTTTTAAAATTCTAGCCCTTATTTCAGCGTTAAATGTGGGAGCTACTGCCTTTTCAGCAGGAGCCATAAAGGGTTGAGCTGGCATCTTGCCTCTTGGGTGAGATGTCGAGCGGGCGCCCAGCTCATTCCAGTGCCGGTGTGCTCCTTTTGGTTTTCTGGCCACTACGGTTTTTGCTAACTTATCAGAAATGCCCATCAGTTTAGAAACATCTTTAGTCCGTATACTACTTTTTAAATTTCCAGTTGGTCCAAGAGGAGCATTAATTTTAGCTTGCTTCGCTACTGAAGATGCATTTTTTTTAACGATCTTTTCTAATTCGTGAATTAGATCTCTTTCGTAGGCATGGATCTTGACCGTAACTTGATCTTGATTATCGAGTGTTATGGTAAAGGTAGTCATGTTACACGTCCTCCTTCACATGTAAAATTAAAAACCTGTCCGCCTCATCTTTATTCGCGATGAAGATAATCTTAAATTCACGCCCTTTATACCGCACTCTATTTTTACGAGTTATATCTTTCCGATATCTAATCTCTATTGTGTGGGTGAGTTCTGCTTGTTGTTGGTTGTGATTAAATCTGCTCTTTCCGCTTAAATTTTCGATTTTAGCCCACATTTTAACATGAGGCACCCATACAATACTTTTGCTTTTACGCCCTCCCGCTTGATTATCTTCTGATTCTTGTATTAAGAGTTCCACTCTTTTGTTCAAACGTCCCGGGTTGTCTTCCTCTTTTCGGGTTCTCGCACTCATACTCATCACCACCTAGTTGTAATTGAGTCATCATAGCTGTGATAATAGGTTTTTTTACAGCTTGAGGACTAGGACTATAAAAGTCCCGATCCTCATACCAGTGTGTAATTAAGGTAAAACACATCAGTTTGGCAAGTTCTGTCTCCTCTCCAAATCTCTTTCTCCCAGTAGCTTTATATAAATAAATTTCAGCCGCTCTCATGAGCATCATAATGTTTGGGTCATCCTCGTGAGGTCCTTCATCAAGTTTTAACCAGCTCTTTGTTTCTTCAAGATCTAATTTCATGTCTAGTTACCTCTTAGGCTTTTTCTTAACTGTTGGCATATCCCCAATGTCAATTAAACCTTTAACGACTGCTTCATCGTCCACTACTTGAATATCTAAACGTTCACGCACTTTGATTCCTGTTTTATCAAATTGCCAGTATGAATCTCCCGAATCATTAAAGCCAATATACATAGTTTCACGGTCAAAAATGGTAATGGCTTCTTTTAAATCCCCTATGTACATGGGCGCTAATTTTTTTCCTTCCACATCTTCCACAACTGGCAAGGTTCGACTTGGAATGATTACAATTGGATCGGTTCCAAATAACAATTTACGTGTTGCTTTGACTGGATCAGGTTGTACCACATACTTACCGTCCGAATCCTTCATTTGATCTAAATAATTAAACCCTTCTTGATTGGTTAATACAATAGAAGTCGTTTCAAAAACAGGATCAAGATGTATATTCTTGATATTTTTAAGATCGTCAAATGTTTTAACCTCAACCTCTTTTCCTACGGTCATTTCATCCATTTTTTTAATGATTAAGAAATTTCGAGTAGCACGTGTTTTTTTAGTCAACCATTTTACTAAATACTGACGTAACCTAATTCCGGTATCTTCAAATAATTCACGTGTGATTTCTAAAATCCCCCCTTTTTTCTTAACTTTGTAATCAATTTTTCTAAATTGCGGACCCTTAATTTTAGGAAATTCAGCTTCCTCATCCACATTGTCAAATGGCGTGTGATCTGCATCCACCTCGATGTTTCTTGATCCTGATAAAGTGGAGACAGATTCAACGTTAACATAAGGCTCTAATGCTACACCCTGTCGACGTAATTCTTGTACCTCGACTCTAATATCTTGGGGGACAGTTAGACCACCATCCTCTGGAACACCTTGCGTCATGGTTGTATTTCGTAAGACTTCGACTGTCTTAGGATCTAAATTTTCACTTTTTCCAAAATTTTTAAATGCGGAGACAAATGCATCAAACGCAGAGACCGTTTTATTCTTTTCAATAGGTTTTCCATTGTTTAAAACCTCTTCTTTTTCTTCATCTTCCAATTCTTTTGTAATGTCGTATGTTTCTTTTAGATTCTTAACTTCATCCCGTAATTTTTTAGCACCTTCGAGGTCTCCCGAATTCAATAATTCAAGTGCAGCCTTCTTTTTGTTTTCAATACTTTCTAATATAGTTCTTAATTTCTTAGACATTTATAAACCTCCAGTTTTTTTGTATTAAAAAAGAGCTACATTAAAGTAAGCTCTAATTCTAATCGTTCTATTTCTAAGTTTTTGGTTGCTTTACTTTTCATTTCTGATAAATTCTTTAAATGTTCAATGGTAGGCTTGACACTATTTAGAATAGCACCCCTATCAAAGCTAAATCCACTATTTAATACGGTTTGACCTTCTGTAAATAAGACCTCATCTGCAAAATTTAATTTGACAGACTCTTGCGCGCTCATGTATTTTTCTATTGTCATCATATCAGATAGTTCATTGCGACTACGCTTAGTACGTAACTCATAAGCGTTTAAGATGGTATCTTTAACGGTTTCTAACACATTTACCGTTTGTTTGAAATCGGATAAGCTACCCCAACCCAAATAAGTCAATGGGTCGTGGATCATTAGTATGGCAGTAGGCGACATTTTAATATACTCACAACCCATTAAAATAACAGACGCTGCACTCATCGCCTTACCCGATACCACACCCATTGTTTTACCCCTACGTCTTTTAAGATCATCGTAAATACTTGCAGCAGCAAACACATCACCACCATAACTGTTTATAATCACTTCAAGCGTTTCACCTTCATATTGTTTTAATTCCTCTCGGAATGTATTCGGAGAAGTACAAGGCTCCTCAAACCATTCGTACAACCACACTCGATCATCGTCAACAATATCACCTTCAATCCTTAGTTCAATGACTTCTTTTCCCTCATCATTTTCACCTTGATTTTTTATGACTCGTTTAAAATTCCAAAATGGCACTATGTATCACCCCCTTTCTTATATTGCTCTCCGATTTGACTAAGTGGGATATAATTGCCGTTTGCCATTAATTGATTTCCTTCAGGATCATCCGGCATATCAAGTACAGACCTAGCCTCATTAGGTTTGTAAATACCATTTTGAACGTAACTTGTAAGAGTTTTGGCTTGTGTTTCTGAGTCAGCACGTAAAATAACTGCCACATTTAGCTTAAAATAAAAGTTATCGTCCAATTTTCTACTGGGCAATAACTTATAAGTATCTTCTTCTTCGTATTGTTTGACCACATATAACATAGTGTCAGTATAAAACGCTAAGTTCTGCGTTTCTGAATTACTGTAACTTGATTTTTCATAATCGTTAATCTGGTTGGGCTTTATACCAAATGCACTCGCTATTTGTAAAGCCGAATATTTTTTTAATTCGATAAATTGGGCATCTGTTAGTTTTACATTTAAAGGTTGGATCTGCATCCCCAGTGGCACTGGTATCATTTTACCAGCGTTTTTTGACCCACTAGCAAATTCAGACAAACCCTTAATTAACTTTTGACGCTTTTCTTTGTCTAAATCAGACGTATATTGAACAACCGCTTTTGCTGTTAAACCATCTTTGTATAAGTTATTCATAAATTTTTGCGCTTCTAAATTGCCATCAATCATCAGTCTAAGTGTATCTTGTACACTTAACCCCGTAATACCATCGAATGTGTTGCTTGTTTTAAAATGTAAAACATCGTCCGAATGAAAAATGTACACTTTACCAGTTAGACGATCAGTGTACTGATAGCAAATCGCATTTTCATTTTGAAAAAAACCACCATCATCCATAATAATTTTCACATCTTCGCTAGGCATGATCCATAATGAGTCCGCTTTGATCCCCTTAAACTTAATAAAAACATAAGCGTTACCGAAGTGATTACGATTCATTTCCACAGTAGACCAAAAGACAGTCGGTGTCATATATGGATTAGGTCGAACTTTTAGTAATTTCAAAATTTCATCGTCATCGTGCCGTATTTTTCCGTCTTTGGTATTTTGATATAGATGGATTGGTAATTTACCCATTGTTTCAGACAGCTTCTTTAGGCAAGCAAAATAAGTCACTTCCGATAATGCATCGTTAGTTGACTCTACTCCCAACCAATTCAAAAATGATTTCTCGTCTAGGTCTGGACTTATTTTACTTCTATTTTTAAATCCATTTATGATTTTTTCAATCTGCTTTTTTACTCCTATCTCCATCACCTCCTCAATTATTACCTACTCCCAGCCCATCATCTCAATGTAATCATCTGCCGCTTGATTTACATTAATGACCTCGGCAACCATAGCCATTTTCCATGCGTCTATAATAGCATCGACAGTATCAATTCTCTTTGCGTAAGTTTCTTTGTCAATCTTTTTTTCTTTAAAGGAATTATAAATTGCCTTGGCGTTTATGATTGACCATGTCAGTAGCTCATTTTCTTTGTCATATTCTACGTTTTCAGCCTCTACTTCTAATGCAAAATCACATGTCGGATCATTTAGAAATCTAGCGGACTGTGTAATCTCTAGTGTAGGACACCCTAAATCCTCTAAGTCATTTAAAAAAGCACTCGCATTATGCGGATCATAACAAATCATTTTCAGATCAATGTTGTATCGATCAATAAGTTCTTTCAAATGCGCGATAATGTATTTATAATCCGTTTTAATTCCGTTTAGGGTTTCGGTTGCGGTTAATAATCCACTTCTTATCCATATTCTGTAAGGAGCTTTATCTGTCTGTTCGTGTTCTAGGACCCGCTTCGATGGGATAAAAGAATGAGTATAAACATAATACTTGCGATTTCCTTCCTTATCGTTATAAACAAAAACAAGCGCCAAACTAGTTAAATCTCCACCGGATGATAAATCAAGACCAGCGTAACAAGGTACATCAGGATGAGCTTTTAAAAATTCATCTAGGTCACGTTTTGAACTGCATTTTTTCCAATCTGAATTTTTAATATAACTTGAATCTGCGAAGTCCACCCACATATTAAGCGCCTTTGTGAAAAATTCCATTTCTTCACTGCCGCCCATTGTTTTGGCTTTAATAGCGAATGTTCTTAATGATTTTATACCCGCTTCTGTTTGTAGGGGATTTGACTTTGGCCAGTTTTCTTCACAGTATGGATCATCATCTTTATCAAGCTCAGTTATAAATATAAACTGTGTCTCATCCATCACCGCACCGCTTAACACATGTTTACAATATTCATATAACTTAAAACAGGGCGAGTTAAGGTCAAAGCCTGCTGTAGTTATAACGCTAATAAGCGACTCTAACATCTCTTTAGCACCCGTTTGCAGGAGTTTATACATCTGATCAGTTTTGTGTAAATGATATTCATCGACGCTCCCAAAAAAAGGGCGGAAGCCGTCTATACTCTTAGAATCTTTCCCAAGTGCACGTATTTCACCATGGGTCAAATTACATTCAATTAAACTTTTGTATTCTTTAATCGTAAATGTTTCCGCTAGCTCTTCATCTACATTGATAAATTTAACACATTCTTTTAGTACAATTTTCGCCTGGAGTTCTTTAGTTGCAACACAATATAACTGTGGGTATTGATACCCATAAAAATTACCATAGTATAAACTTAAAATTGCATTGAAAAGTGATTTGCCTTGTTGTCTTGCTAGTTCGACATAACTTGTCCTATACCTTCTATATCCCTTCTCGTCAACCCATCCATTAAGAGAACCGAAAATAAATGCCTGAAAGCCATGTAATATAAGAGGCTTTTTTTTCATACCCTCAGCTAATGTCAACAACTCTGCAAATTCTATTAAGTGGTTTGCCTTCTCAACATTAAAATAAAAAGGAAACTCTTCGCTTCCTTGTCTTTTTAAGTCATTTAAATGTCGCTGACAGGCTAATTTTTCGCTTTCTCCAGCTATCTTATGTCCTTCAACAACATTTAGAGCATACTCGGTTACTCTATCATTAGTTATATCTTTATACATTAACCATCACCGCTAAATTTACTAAATTTAGATGGTGGCTTTTCAATTGGTTTTGGTACAACAAGTTTCAATCGAGAGTTAATTGATAATCCAATTTCACCAGCTAAACTCCTGCATTGACGGATCAGCATATCTTTCGTGCGCTGCAAGCTGGCATATTCTCGAGTTGTAGTGATGAAAGTTTCGCCTTTTTCATTAATTTTATTTTGGACTGGTTTAAACTTTTTTAATGCTTTAATAACTTCTATATATTGAGAGCGTGTATCAATGTATTGTGCCAAAGTGTCTACGTCTAAATTCGTAAACAAATCCAGTCTTAAGAGTTCCTCAGCTATCTGTACAAATTCATCTTTTTGCTTTTTAGACAGGTAATCAGGTGGGGAAATGTTATCAGTAAATCCGTTTGCAAGTTCTTCTTGTTTCCTTCGCTCTTCGATTTCGGCCTTCGTTAGGTGTTTATTCCCTTTCATTAAGATTAAATCAACAGGTTCTTTTTTTCTTCCTGCCATCTGGTTCACCTCCTCTAAAAAAGTTTTTAAAAAGGGAGTTTTTGCGACGGAAAGGGGGGGCTGTGGTTTGGCGACCTTTGTCAAAACTTTTTACCCCCCCTAGGGGGTATGTGGATAACATTTTAACCTAGCTTTTCTTTAAGTTTTTTCATTTCACTTTCAATTTCTTTTTGTATTTGATTCGCTTTCTCGATTGCATGCTTCTTTAGGTTTGGATTCTTTGTCTGCTTTACCCAACGTTCCTTCTCTTTTTCCAGTTCTCTTACCTTTCGATCTTTGTAGTAGCAGCTGTATTGCTCACCACAATGGGGACAAGTAAAGTAAGTCCACTCAATATCATTATCTATCGTCGTAGTACTTGGTACACTTAGTTTAAAGGTATGCTCGCATTTATCACATTTAATTTTCATTCCTTATCTCAACTCCCTATACTTAACTTTATCTTGCTGTGTTTTGATTCGGTGACACTTATCACACAATGATCTTAGGTTGTCGATATCAAGTCTTAAGGTCCAGTCTATTTTAATTGGTACAATATGGTCTACACAGGTTGCCTCACGAATATTTTTATTTTTTAGGCATTCCATGCATAAAAAATTATCACGTATTAGAGCCGACGATCTCATTACTTTCCAAGATTTGCTGTTATAAAAATTTTTTGACTTTGTATCACGCCTATTTAGATCATAATGTTTCTGTCTTTCTTTCTCGTCCGAACTTTTAATACTACGACACTTATCGCAACATTTATTTGCAAGTGGCGCTACTGCCCCACATCTGCATAACTTTAACATGGTCACACTGTTAACACCTCGCTTTTTACATCTAAAAAACCGAACTAACGTAAGCTCGGTTTTAATTAGGAGCAATGACAGACCAGTACTATATATGATAGTAACTACGTTTAAATGTGAGCTATCGTGATGTACTAATCTGACACTATCATAATATCATGATTTTTATTCTAAGAAGCACAATAAAGTAATAATAAAACTATAATAAAGTATCAACAAAACTACAATTTAAATACAATGCACGCTTAGCAAGATAAGATCTTAACAAAGGCATCTTCCATGTCGCGGATCTTGTTTAGGACGGAGCCACAGCTATATCCCTTTGTGTCGCTAATATATCCAATACTCTTTCCCTCAAAGTAACACATCTCAAACATCGCATAACTTTCTTTATCTCTAATTTTCAGCCGTTCTAAAGCTGCTTCTATTCTAACTATTTTATCGTTCGCCATTTGTATTTTTTCCTCTATTTCTTCTTTTGAGCTTATCTGGCTTGTGTATCTATCTTCTAAGCTCTCTCCTTGACCTTTAGCGTCATTGCTATATTCTGATGTCTTTATTCTATGCAAATTCCTATTGAGCTGCTGGAGGTCTATCTCCCATATGGTAACCTTGTCTTCCAATGATAGCTTTTCATCTAATATGCTTTTAATCTTATTTCTTTGTGATCTTCTGTGCTTATTCATTCATCTACCCCGCTTCTGTTATTTCTTTTAACTCTCCATCAATCTCCTTGATTTTTACATTGAATTCTTCTACTCCGTCTGGAACCAAAACTTGAATTCCGTTCTGAAGATACACTTTCTTTAATCTGTAATCAATCGTCTTAGAAACAATGGGTTTATCAGATAAAGCTTGAACTTTTTCAGGAATGCTATTCTCTTCTAACTTTGATATAAACTTATTTCTAATGACTGTATCTTCAATTACTTTACCTGCTTTTTTTAAACTAATTTCTTTAGATTCCCATAACTGGTTAGAGATATTTTGTTCGAACGCATTTACTAGCTCAATGTCTACTTTTTTTTCAAAATTCGCTAAAGCTGCGTGTTCCATATCTAAGACTGAGTTATAAAATAACTTCCTCGCTATGTTTATATATTCGTTCAATGATTTGTCCATATCCGCTCTCAAAATAACATCTGCAAACAAATAGATATCATCATCAGGTGTACTTATTAATTTTTCATATATATTTATTGACATATCTTTTAGATTGACTTCGAAAAAACTCACGCTGTTTGTTCGTATGCTTGGCAACGAATACGGAACTTCTTCTATTAAAATTTTTTCTTTTCCTTCATCATAATTCTTTATTACTTGAAATACTGTTTTATCTCTTTTAGCATCTACCACGTAAATACTTTCTCGTCCTTCTAAAATAAACAACATTGATCTCTCTTGTACACTTTCCTTGAACTTTGACTCTGCTACTAATTGAGCTATTTCTATTGATAATTCTTCAAATTTTATATGCCCTACTGAGTACTGTTCAAATAATGGCTTTAGTTTACTATTCGGTTTAAATATCCCCGGTCGTCTATCATGCTTATCCAATATTTTATCTACTGCTTTTTCTAAGTGAGCTCCGACACCACTTCTTACAGTATCGAATGTTACTTCACTACAACTTAAGGTATCCGTTAACGAATTAATTAAATGTACACATCCTGTTTTAATGTAACAACCCATCATGTTGCCCCCTCTCCATTTTGTAAGCGTTCAGAAATTTATTAATAAAATATACTTGACCTTTTCCCGTTACCTTCGAAGTCTTATTAATGGATGTGTGGCCATCTGAATGAGCCACTACTGTTTCTTTTATTTCAAACAACTCTTTATCCATACTCTTTTGAGTCGGTGTATTATAATCTGAACCTTTTCGCTTGATTAAATATCCATTCTCGCGTAACCATGCAAATAAACGCTTTTGTCCGATATCCACACCATTTTGCTTTAAAAGTTTAGCTAACTCACCAATTAAGATCGATGTTTTGCTTGCTTTCACTGCATCAGCGAATATTACTTTTGGCATATTCTGCTCGTTAATATCTTTTAATTCTGCTACTTTTTTCTTTTGAAGCTCTAAAGCACGCCCCATTATCAAGACTGGATCATTCCATGCTTTTTCAACAGCAAGAAAATATTGACGAGCCTGTTTTCCCTTCTCATTACGTTGTATCATCGCAATCTCTTTTGCCATGTCAAGAGTTAAAAAGTGATTAACTTGATCTTGCTGTCCTCCTGGGGTAGGACATTTTTGGGTCACCCTTACGAAGTCAACATTTTCTTCAAATCCGTATTCTATCATTCTTACTATCCACTTACGATATTCTGTTTTTATCCCTAAAAATTCATGAAGAATTCGACCACCTATTGCGATATCACCATCTTCTTTTTCTATAACAGGAATTAATTCATTCTGTGTATGCAATTTAAGCACTCTCCTTTTCTTTATTTTTTAAAATACTTAGTAAATTTTCTATCTCTCGATCATTCATCTTTAAAACATTTTTAATAACAGTTAACTTGTTATTTATAGAATTTTCTCCAAAGCCAGTTAAAAAGTGATTTAAGAATTCTAATGCATTACATTCTTGTGTTTGATCCATCTCATACTCCTCCTCTTTTACATATATGAATATATATTTCCGCCTATGTGGATATAATAACACGAAACAAATAGATTACACAACTACTTTAGCGAAAATATTTATACTTATAATAAAATATATTTACAAATACGGAAATATTCTTTATAATTAACTATGAAAGGAGTGTAGTGAATGGCGATAAAATACTATAGACTTCTTGATATGATTCAACGTAAAGGTTTATCAAAAACAGAGTTCACTAAATTGGTTGGTCTGTCACCTACAACAATGGCTAAATTATCAAACCATAGACCTGTCAATTTAGAAATTATTGATCGAATCTGTGAAACACTTGATTGCCAGCCAGGTGACATCATGGAATTTGTAAAATCAGATGAACTCAATTAAATTCTTAATAGGGAACGGTTGATCCGTTCCTTATTTTATTTTTAGTCTCTTTACCAATTCTTTTTGACATGAATTATAAATGAAGATTCCAAATTCCTTACTTTGAACATTTAATAATTTTGATTCTTGATTATTTTCAGGGTCATTCGCAATCATCAACGACACTAAGCTTAATGTTGTAATTTTAGGTAGCTGTCGTATAAAATCTTTTTTCGCTTTTTTTATTTCTTTAAACATTTAAGTCTATACCTCCTAAAATGGCAAATCATTATCACTAAATATCATATTACTATTTGATATCTTTTTCTGATAATCACTGTATTGATCAGCTACCGCTTGCCCGCTACCCGGTTCTTGGTCTGCGTAATATCCCTTTTCTGGATCAGCAGTTTGTCCAGTTCTTGACGGGATGTCTTTTCTAGGCTCTAAAAACTGGATGCTGTCCGCCACAACGTCAGTTGTATAGCGAGTCGTTCCATCTTGCGCTTGATAACTACCTGTCTCAATTCGACCTTCCAAACCTATAAGAGATCCTTTACGTAAGAATTTGGCCATGTTTTCAGCCTGTGCTCGCCAC
>Ga0153980_1000380_pt1 | contig 20287 bp, 9 predicted proteins | sample TSGA064MetaG_FD_104722 | JGI IMG/M metagenome (GOLD analysis project Ga0153980, IMG submission 104722) | Attine ant fungus gardens microbial communities from Georgia, USA - TSGA064 MetaG | ecosystem: Host-associated > Fungi > Mycelium > Unclassified | place: USA: Georgia, Magnolia Springs State... | reverse complement strand
AGGATCTTTTGAGCTGACGAAGGAATTTGTGACCGCCAATTTAAAACATACCCATGATCTGATGCATAAGGCTAACGGCTGGCTGCTGCGTGAAATGGGAAATAAAAATGAAACCGAACTGATTACTTATCTCAATCAATACTATAAAGAAATGCCCAGAACCTGTCTGAGGTATGCCATTGAAAAATTGGATGAAGATCTAAGACAAGATTATCTTAAAGGAAGAGTGTAGTTCTTCTTATGCTGGATGCAATTCAAAAAATAATTGATGACTCAGGTGTTTTAAAGCTAGAATTAATTAATTTTGTTATTTTAAAACTCAAATCATGAAAACTTTTCTCAGGCAGTTTGCACTGCTTTTTCTCTTACTGGTATTAACGAGTTGTTTTGATATTGTAGACAAAGTAAATGTTAAGGCTGACGGAACCGGCGAATATACCGTAATTCTGAACGCCAGTAAAAGCAAAACAAGACTCGCTTCAATCTCTAAAATGGAGACCGTTAACGGAAAAAAAGTTCCCAAGAAATCAGAAATTGAAAGTAAGATTAATGAAGCAGCCAGGATTTTCAAAGCCACTCCCGGAATCAGCAATGTGAAAACAACGATGGATTTTGACAATTACATCATCAAACTAAGCTGCAACTTCAAAAAAATTGAAAACATCAATGCCGGATTAGAGCAGCTAAAGGCCAAAAACATTGTAGGAAAAATGGTTCCTACACAGATTTACAGTCAAAATATTGCAAAAAAATCATTCACCAGAAACAAAATAAATTCTTTCAAAAGTGAGTACGATAAGATGAGTGCGGCCGACCGGGAAATCTTTACGAACGCCAAATATACCTCTATCCTTCAGTTTGAAAATATGATAAGCTCTCAAAGCAACAGTTCCTATTCACTTTCGCCCAATAAAAAAGCGCTGAAGCTGGATGCCAATGTTTTAGACCTTATCCTTCAGAAAAAACAAATACAAAATAATATCCTATTCCAATAATCCTACACCATGAAATCTGTTATATTAAAAACACAACAAATTGCATTTCTGCTTTTAGGTTTTGTGCTTATTTCTGCACAGCAAAAGATGAAAATTCCTGCCGATGTTCCTTTCTATATGGAAATCAACGGCAAGCAGCTCAATAAAAAAGTTAATTGGGAAAAACTGAATCCCTTTATACAGGAGATCACCAAAAAAGACAAAAAAAACAAAGAAAAATTTTCATGGAATGACTATTCCAAAACGGGAATTAAATATGACGCGACTCAATATCATTATGCGACCTTTAATGATTCCATACAAACGTATACCACCCATTTTATTTTAGATAATAAAGACAAATTTCTGGAATTCATTAATTCTACGAAGAAGAAAGGACTGGAAATTTCAAAGAAAAGCAAATATTCCTACGTAGACATAGGAGATAATACGTTTGTGGCATGGAATGATAACCGCGCCGTTCTGAGTGTGGTAAACTATAGCAAGCCGTACAAAGATCTCTGGAAAGATGATGTAGTGGTAGACAGTGCTTATGCGGTTGCAGACAGTACTGCTGTTGCGGTAGATACCGTCTATACCGAGCCGGAATTGCCTTTTAATTATAAAGATGAGATCAAAAGTCTGAAAGACGATATTCAATATTTAAAAGACAATATCAAAGATAATAACACTGAAATTGCCAGAATTCAAAAAGACATCAAGTATCTGGAAAAGTACCATGAGTATCCAAAAGAGAAGAAAGAAACAACAGATAAGGAATATTCTGAAAATGATGCCGAAGTTGGACCTCCTGCTGTTAAAGAAGGAGAGCCGGAAAATGAAGATTTTCCTGTAGACACCGCGTACCAGAAAGAAATGGATTCTTTGCGCATAGAAGAGTTCAAAATTGTGAAAAAATTTGCAGAAGACCGTTTCGAAACGTATTTTAATTCCAATTTAGAACTTGACGTTCCTCAGGGAATGCTCAATTTCCGGGATCCCAATTCAGATGTTTTTGTGTACGCCGATTACGGCAAAATCGTTAAAGACGGAATCTATGGAAGAATGATGAAGCTTTACGATTTCAATCAGTTTTTCGACAAAGTATACAATTCAAATACAGCATACAATTTATATTTTGATAAAGACAAAGTAAAATTGGTCAATACCTATCAGCATAAGAACACGGAAATTCAGAAAAATATTTCTTCCATATACAAAGGAAAGAAAAACAAAAAACTGATGGCACTTATTAATGATAAGAGCATTGGATATTATGCCATGAATGTGAATGGCAGCAAATACTTTGATATGATGTACAGCCTGCTGGATAACACAGGAGAAGGAGAATATGAAAAAGAAATGCAGCTGATCATGGAGACAATGAAGATTGTACTGGATGAAGAAGCCATTGCTAAAATAGCACCGGGAAATGGAATTTTTGTTTTAAATGAACTGAAATCCAAAAAGGTAGAATATACAGATTATGATTATGACGCTGATTATAATGAAAAAGAAGTAAAGAAAACCAAGGACGTTATGGTGCCTAATTTCACTTTTGCCTTTGCTACAGAAAATGAAAAATACTGGAACCGTATTTTCAATGTATTGGCTACCAATAAAAAATTAGCAAAAACATTCTCAAAAAGAGGAGATTTTTACGTTTTTAAAGAGGAAAAAAGCGCAGGATATATTGATGAGCTGTTCTTTACGGTGAAAGACGGAATTGTATATTTTACTACCTCAACGGATAATATTCTTCCTAAACCTCAGTCTGCAATTTCTAAAGAATGGGCTAAAGATTCAGGGAAATATCCGTTAACCGGAAGATTTGATATTCAGAAACTTTTAATCGGTCTGGAAAAAGAATTCAAAAGTACTTCAGAAAGAAAAACACTGGATGTTCTGAGAAAACATATCGGTGAAGTATATTATAAAACAGAAGCAAAAGGAGACCGGATAGAAACCGAAATCGATTATAATATCAAAGACTCTTCAGAAAACAGTTTGATGTATTTCTTCGACGTGTTCGACGAAATCTATAAAATTATGGAAGACCCTAAAAAAGAGCTGAAAACATTGTAATATATGAGCCGGAAAAAAATTATTGTCCCGTTAGTTCTTCTAGTTGTAATTGTCTGCTATTTTGTGTTTTTTCATAAAAACAAAACCTTAGAGTTTGTCCCCGAAAATGCAGATGCAGTGGCCTTGGTAGATGTGAAAAAACTAACGAGACAATATATTTCCAGCTTTATCACCCATCCTTCCCGGTGGTTTGATGGAAAAAAGGGAGATCAAGAAAGTAGTTCTGTATGGGATGCCGGAGTGAAAATACCGGATTTTCTCCAGATTTTCCATCTTAAAAATACCGGTTTCTCCCATTGGTATACCGTCTTAGAACTTGATGGTCATCAGAAATTCTTATCATTTTTAAAGAAACTGAAATTCATAGACAAAGGCGAAAACCTATATCAAAAAGATCATATTTTTCTTAGTTTGCAAGGTGATCACTGCATTGTAGGAACTTCTGAGCAGGATCTAGCTAGTGAACATCATCTGCTTTTACAGTCTTCTGCAAAAAAGAAGTATAATGCCGATCAGTTTATCGAAGGGACCACAGGAAGTATTTCCTTCATTTCGGGACAAAAGATTCGGAATTTTTCAGTTGAGCTAAAAGATGATGAAATTGAAATAAAAAATACCTCAAAAACAGAAACGTTCAACGCTCTTCTTGCTAAAGTACAGCAGAAAGCCCGTTTTTTAGAAATAGAACTGGATGCTGGAAATGTGAAAAAATTCATTTCCTTTTTCAATAAAAGTAACACTGACATACCTGAAATTACCCATTATAAAGCAACTGCCGAACTGGAGCAGGTAAATGATACCATTGTAACCTACGGATATGATGATAATTTTAATGAAATAGAAAAAAAGACTTTTCAAAAAATTACCCAGCCTAAATATGTGATCAGCCTTCAGAGTCCAAACCCTGAAAAAACCTGGGAATATTTCCAAAATAAAAAGTGGATCAATTCACAGAATCAATTCACGATCATTCCTTTTCAGCCCAACTCGATCTATAAAAATAAAGAAGGAGTTGTCATAGAATCTACAAGAAATCCGATACAACTATCTCCAGACTTACGGGAAAACTATATTTTCATTAAAAATAATGCTTTACTGTCATCATCTGCCAGCTTTATCAATAGAGGAATCCTCTCTACTCTTGATTATATTTTTTACGGTAATAAAGCAGAAGATTATTATATCAGATTACAAGGAAAGAAAGGAAAATTACCCTTAATTTTACGGTGGTAAATAAAGTATTTTATTCCTAAATAATTAATTATTGATGAGCCTTTCAGAAATCGCATTACTCAGACAGTGCACTCATTACTTCCTGCATTTGGTTTTTCCTGTTTTTATTGCATTGATTTTTTATCGCAAAAACTGGGTAAAAGTATATCTTATGTTGCTGGCAACGATGCTGGTAGATCTTGATCATTTATGGGCAAATCCTGTTTTCGATCCGAATAGGGCAAGTGTGGGTTTTCATTTTTTACATTCATATTATGCCATTGCGGTGTATTTTTTGATGCTGTTTTTTAAAGGAAATAGTAGAATTATTGGCATCGGACTTTTGCTTCATATGTTAACCGATTTTCAAGACTATAATTTCTGGTACCATTAAAATATTATTAATATTTTCTTTTGATATTTCAAAAATCATAGATTTTTTGTATTTTACAGTCACTTATGAGATTAAAAGAATTTTTGCATTATACGTATATTTTTCCCGTTCTGGCAGTAGTGTATTACTTTTCCGGACTAATAGGAAATGGAGTTGTTTATGATATCATTGCAGGCCTTTTGCTCACAGGGAGTGTTTTATCCGCAGTGCACCATGCAGAGGTGGTGGCACACAAAGTAGGAGAGCCTTTCGGAACAATTATTCTGGCCTTATGTATTACCATTATTGAAGTGGCGCTAATTATCTCACTCATGGTTGCCGGAGGCGATCAGGCCATTACGCTGGCCAGAGACACTGTTTTTGCTGCGGTAATGATCATCCTTAACGGAATTATCGGAATCTGCATTTTGATTGGCGGAGTGAAATATTATGAACAGTTTTTTGCAAGGACTTCTGCAACGACCTATCTCGTAAGTATTGTTTCTATTTTAATACTTACTCTGGTACTTCCCAATTTTACATCAAGTGTCAACGGACCTTTTTATAATACAGCACAGCTTATTTTTGTTTCCATTGCCTGTCTGATCATTTATGGAGTCTTTCTGATGGTTCAGACGGTAAGGCACAGAAACTACTTTATCATTACAGACGAGGATTCTGATTCCCATTATATTCCTACAAAGATGGCGACGATTATCAGTTTTATTTTTCTGGTCATCTGCCTTGTTATTGTAGTATTAATGGCAAAAGGTCTTTCCGGTACCATTGAAGATATGGTAAGAAGTGTCGGTGCTCCAAAATCTTTGGTAGGAGTTATTATCGCAGCGGTGGTGCTGCTTCCGGAAGGTGTAGCGGCGATAAGAGCAGCAAGAAGCAATCAGATACAATCCAGCTTAAATCTGGCCCTGGGATCTGCTTTGGCAAGTATAGGACTTACAATTCCTGCGGTATCTATCGTTTGTATTATGTATGATATCCCTTTTGTACTGGGGTTGGATAAAAAAGACATCATCCTGCTTTCTTTATCTGTATTTATCGTAATGCTTTCCCTAAGCCGTGGCAAGACCAATATTCTTTACGGAACAGTGCTTCTGGTGAATCTGGCAGCGTATATTTTTACAGTAATTGTTCCTTAGGGTTTTCTGGCCATTTCCATTTTAAAAGCCATTAATTTGGCGATGTTTTCGGATTTGTAAATCGCGGTGTCCGCATTTTCACCCGTGAAATGTTCTTCTATGGTTTTTCGCCACAGCTCAAGCCATTTGTCAAAATGTCTTTTTTCCATAGCCTGAATTTCATTGATGGGAAAGTGGAAGGCCATAGGATTTCCCTTGTAGCTCATCTGCCCAAAAAGAATAGACTCCCAAAACGAATACATTTTCGGAAGATGTTTATCCCAGTCAACCTTGGCGATATCACTGAAGAAAAAGCCAATGGTTTCATCCTGAGTCACTTTTGCATAAAATGAATTAACGAGATGTTCAATATCTTCTCTTGATTCCAGTTTTTTCATATTTCAAATGTAGTGTAAAATCAATTTATAAATTCAATCGCCGAGTTGATAAATTTCATTATTAAAAGTTATTTATAATCTTAAGTCAAATCGAATACAGATATTAAGTTATTGATAACTAATGTTTTAAATCAAATTAGTGTATTGTAATTAGAGGGTCATAAACCAAGGATATTGTTGTTTTAGATTTTCTTCACAATTTGTCATTGATATATTGAATTGATAGTGAAAATTTATTAATAAACATTTGAAAGTTAAATGGCTCTTAAATTTTAAATTTAACTATCAGTATGTATAATAATTACTACAAATTTTGGTAGAGATTGATGTTCATTCGGTAGTTTTTTGATGCTATCGTGCGATTTTAAAGAATATTATGTTGAAAGGATAAGGATTTTTCATTATTAAAACTGACAATTCATTGTGGAATCCGGTTTAGAATCTAGGGTTTTGTTAATCTAATTGTGACTTTTAAAAGTTATTTATTATAATTTTTAATAAAATTTTATATTTTTTTCATAATATATCGGTTTTTTTTATATTTTTAAAAAATCATAAAATATGTTAGATTATAAAAAACAACCGCCAGCTTTTAATCCTTTTATGTAGATTCAAAATAAATGGATTTTTCACTTTTTAAATCAGTTGTAAGGTTATTGCTTTATACTTTATCAATATTCTTTTGCTAAATAAACATACGCATTATGAAAAAATATTCTTTATTCCTCTTGATACAATCTTTTCTTAATTATTGGATTAAACAATAGTTAATCTTTATAAACCCAGAATTAATACTTTTCTATACCTTAATTCAATATGAATAAAATCTTTACACTTATCTTTTTAATTCTCAGCTCTTTTATGTTTTCCCAAACCACTGTTTTCGGAGGTGCTCCAGGGCTTGCCTTTAGGAAAAACAATGTAAAGGACAGCATTTTACCCACCGATACCCTTAGCGGAAGACTGATGAATTTTCATTTGGTAAAAGATCCCGTTCAGGGTTCTTTCTTTAAAAAATTAGATGGAAGCTTAAACCAGCCTTCTTTATTTATAGTAAGTAATAAATTCGGGGGAACGGAAAAAAAAGTATATGGTAAAATAGGAAGTGCTATTATCAGCAGTATCGGTATTGATGATTTTAATGATTCTTTGAGAATTAATAGCCCTCAAGCCAGTTCAAAAATATTAACTTTTACCAAGAATGATAATAACCATAAAATTAATCCTATAGTTTTTCTAAATAAAAGGACAGATAAAAAATTATTAATACCCGAAATACTGGTTTTCGATACTAATCTGTCAACTGTTAATAAGCAGAAAGTAGAAACGTATCTATCCATCAAATACGGAATTACGATTAATGACATCTCAGAAAAAAATTATGTTTCTTCGGGAAATGAAATTATCTGGGATTCTAAGAAAAACAAAAATTACAACTTCAGGATCACTGGGATAGGTAGGGATCAGTTATTTGGATTATATCAAAAGCAGTCACAAAATTCAGAAGATGAGCATTTGGTTATTTCTTTAGGAGAAGTAAAAGTCACTAACAGGCAGAACAATTCCAGTCTAAATCAGAGCAGTTATCTGATATGGGGAGATAATAATCAAGCCCTAACTTTCAAGGAAATAGATCTTATTTCTGCGCATCCTAAGCGGGATATGAAGAGAATGTGGAAGACCCAAGTGAAAAATACAGGATCACTTCCAATCAAAACTCATCTCTACCTTACACTTACCGGACTGGCACAAAATGACAAAATAAAGCTTAGGATTTTCAGCAATGAAAGCAATTATCAAAGTGATACTTCTGCAGATATCTTAGGCGAAAAACTAAATGACTCCCTATATGTTTTCAAAGACGCTATTTGGGATGCTGATCATGACGGGATTGATTATTTTACTTTCAATGTACAGGATTCACAAAGTGATATACTTGTACAGCTTACAAGCACTTGTACCGAATTGGGTAATGGCCTTGTAAAAATATCTGTTCCGGAAAATATTTTTCCATTTACCTATTCCTTAAAAAGTACAACCACGAATCAAACGGTAATAAATATTACAACCGGGAATTCTAATCCTATTTTGTTCAGCAGTCTTGCTCCGGATAATTATCAGCTTAGTATCCATAGACAGGGACAGGCAGATATCATAAGAACTTTTGATCTTGAAGGAATTATCAATCAGAATATTGACAGTCAATATCTCTGGAACGGAACACCAATAGAATTGGACCTCAATACGTCTTCTTATCAGTATACACTTACAAATCCTTCTGGTACGGTAACTCAAACTGTTCCTTACCTTCTTAATGGACAGGGTACTTATCAATTGCTGATCAAAAATAAACTTGGATGTGAAATAACAAAAACACTTTCTGTGCTTACCCAGTCTGAATATGACGCTTTACAGAGTACTTCTTTATTCAAAACAATTACCGTAGCTCCCAATCCTTCTTATGATGGTAATCTGACCATACAAGTAGAATTAAAGGTGGCTAAACCATTGACCATTAAAATATTTAACAGTTTAGGAGTGCTTGTTAAACAAGGACAGTATAGTCCGGCTGCTAATTTTACCATTCCGATGAGTATTCCTAATGTTATCGGATATTATAATATTAAAATATTTATTCCAGAAGAAGGAAAAGGGGTCAATTTCCTTATCAACTAATAAAACATGAAATCCAACTTATGAACATACGCTCATTTTTCAGCCGTAAGAGCATTGAACTGTTACCCGCTCTTATCCCTATTGTTCTCTCTTTAAGCAGCTGGACACTCTATAAAGTTATCCATAAAGATCAGGATATCATAAAAACGGTAAAAAGTTCAAATCAATACTCCAATCTTTTTAAAATTAACTGTGACTTTTTAAAGCCAATTAAAAATGAAGAGAATAGAGATAGAGCCTCAGCTCTTGCTTCCAGAAATGGGGTAGCTGATTCTGTTTCAATAAGCCATTTATATTCGGATAAGATCCTTTTTACAAACCCTTCAAATAAAGGATTAAATAAAATACAGTCATTACCTAGTGATTTCAGTTCTAGTCTTATAAACTCGGGATATATTGGAGAAATAGGGAATAAAGATCCACAAAGAGGAGATATCAATGCTTCCGATAATATATTCGATGTTCAGCTTTCGGTTGTAGATCCTAATAAGACGTATGTTCTTCATTATGAGGTTGATGGTTATTCGGATGTGAATTCTGTAACGCGTAGTGTCAATGGCAGTTTTGCGATGGGAGGCTATGTCAAGCACAAAAAAACAGGTTGGACTTCAGTGTCTGAACCACTTGATCCCGCACTCTTGAAGAAAGGAGATAATAAAATCTTATTCAACGCTATAAATAAGGGAGATTATTATACGGTTAAGAATGTACGTATTACAGAAAAACAAAATAATTCCTCTGCTCCTTTTATTATAATTTCGAAAATTTACACTGATAAAATTGCATATATACGGGGTTTTGCAGATCCTAAATCTGGAATTAAATCCTTTGAAATCGATAGCGAAAAAATAGATTTGAAAGGAAACGAATTTGAATATGTTTCCTATAAAAATTTAGAGAGAAAGTCCTTTGCTGTTAAATTCAATGGCTTACAAACTATATCTCAAATGATTGTTGAAAAGACTCCAGAACATTCTTTTTCCTCGGAGATTAGTACCTATGAAACCAAAGGACATACTATTGTTTTCCAGGATGCATCGGGAATTGTTAAGGGATTAAGGATGATTGATATGCCCCCGGTAGATCTCTCGACCATTAATGTGAGCAATAATTATTCAGGGTTTCGCTTCAGTAACAACACGGTAAAAGAAGTGGAACTTCGTTTGCCTTATGATAAAGATAAACTTCCGAAAGGATATCAGGAAAAAGACATTACTGCATTTACCTTTGACTACACCAAAAAAGAATGGTCACCTATACCTATAGACAGTGTAAATACAGTTAAAAAATATGTAGTGCTTCATACCTCATTAAGCACTGTTGATTTTATGGCTGGTGTTGTTAAGCAGCCTGAAAGCCCTGAAACGGGAGCTGATGCTCAAACAGAATTTAATGATATGCCGATCGCTAATCCGGGTTCTAAAATTAACCTGATTGCTCCTCCGACTCCTAATCAGCAAGGTACCGCCAATGTAAAATATCCAATTGAAATACCTGCGGGAATTGGAGGTTTTCAGCCTAACGTCTCTATTGTTTATAACAGTGACAATAAATTTGGATGGGCAGGAACCGGCTGGGATATTCCAGTAGAAACGGTTGATATTGACAGCCGATGGGGTGTTCCGTCATTTGGCAGCCAGGAAACGGAAATTTACTTAATTGCAGGTGAGCAGCTTGTTTTCAGAGATGATTACCTGCCCACTAAACTACCTTATTCCGAAGCAAGAACAACAGACAGGCCATTTTATTATCGCAATGGAATAAAAGAAGGCTATATCATAACAAGGAAAGGATCTTCTCCTTCAGATTATACCTGGGTGACATTGGATGGGAGCGGAACAAAAAAAGAATATCAGGATGTGTTAACCAATAATTCCGGGAATGTGGTAAAATGGTTTTTGTCTAAAGTAACAGATCGTTTCGGAAACATCATAACGTATACGTATTCAGACTCATTCGATGGAGGGGGTAAAAATAAATACCTGTCAAGAATTACTTACAGTAATAATACTGTTATTGAATTCGAGAATGAAGGGGGAGTTAGAGGAGATATGACTTTCAATTATAAGCTGGGTGTGAAATTGACAGACTCAAAAATATTAAGTAAGATTAGAGTTAAAAGAGCCAATACCAATATCCGCGAATATGAGTTAAATAATACGACTGTAGGACTTTTTTCTAAGAGACTTTTAACAGAGATCATACAAAAGGATGGAAATGGGAATGTATTTAACAGGCATGTTTTAGGCTATGATACAAGTGTCAATATCTTTGAAAAAACGGCAACAAAAGTATACAATACCCCAAAGGATAATGGAGATGTAGGCTCCTTTTCAGGAGGGAATACCAGCTTTATTTCGGGAACATATAGTAAAAATAAAAATATTCGTGGAGCCGTAAGTATTGGTGGTGGATTTTGTTTTCTTGTCGGAATAGACAAAAAAGGAACGGTTGGCATCACAGCAAGCTATGATGATAATGAGGCATATGGGAAGAATCAGCTTTTAGATATTGATGGAGACGGATTGTTAGACAAAACATTCTACTCTTCAAATGGCACAATCAATTTCAGGAAGAATACCAAAACAGGATTTAGCAGTGTATATTCTTCTTCAGGACTTCCAGGAGAAACGCCCATATATACTCATAACAGCTATAATACCACTTTGGGTTTAGAGTATTCTTTCGCCAGAGGTGTTGTAGGGGCTAATTATTCTTTTGGCAACAGCAATTCCCCAATTTATTTTTCAGATGTTAATGGGGATGGTCTTGTGGATATGGTCCGATATGGAGATGTTTTCTTTAATAAGATAAGAAACGGCGCTCCTCAGTTTATGACTCAGCCGGCTAACGGAACAGTGAATGTTACAGAAGAAACTCCTAACGCTATTTTAGCGGGGAGTTCTGCGGTTCAGGAAACTATTGTAACGAACACTCAGTTTTCTTCTTCTTTAGCCAACATTGTCAGAATGTGGGAAGCCCCCGTGTCAGGAGATATCCGTATCAGTAATGAAATAACATTGCTTCAAAACTCACAGGATGGAGTAGATATCTGGATTGAGAAAGGAGAAATGACAAAAATAAACGAAGATATTTCAGGATACAGCCCTGCCAATTCCACGCCGATTTCTTCACCAGTTACGTTAAATAGCCAAGGGCAATTTCAGGCTATAAGTACGACAACCCACGTTGAAAAGGGACAAAGGATATTTACCATTGCTTCTTCTAAAGCCGATGCGAATGGAGACCTGGTTAAAGTAGAAACAGATATCAGATACAACTCCATTTCGGGAATTTCTGATCTGGATGTTCGGGATGCCAATGACAATTTTTATTTTAAGTTCAACGCAAGAACTCATTATTTGCCATCCAGTCAGAAACAAAATGTGGTGGGAGAGAAAAGTAAAGTCAATATTTCCTGGAGCTCAATGAATAATGAAATTTTTACGGATGATGTTGACTTTAAAATTTATAAAAGTGTACATTCTATATCCAATAGTACGGGAGCTATACCACCGGCGGTTACTACGCTTATATATCATCATAAATTGCTTAAAAATAGTGATTTAAGTTCGGTTACGGTAGCCGGAAATGATATTTCCAATTCGGATATTTCCAATTTATTGGTGAATCAAAACCCTTCAGATTCTACCATGACGCTGCTTCAGTTTGATGTTTCTTCTGACACCAATGTTTCTTGGGAAAAGATCAAATGGAAGCCTACCCTTACAGTAATGTCAGCCACAGATACTACTACAGTAAAAGCTTTAGTACAGTATAATCCTTATTCCGAAAGGCTTATCAACACTTTACCCAAAGATTTTAGTAAATACAGAGGTGATTCGTTTTGTGATATTAAAGAAACTTGTCCGCGTTGTACAAGTTCCAAGTACTTATTCCCGGATTTTAATGGGAATAGTACATTAAATAATTATACGATAAATGTAAGCCAGCAGCATAATACAACCGTTACTTTTTCTTTAAAAGTAAAAGATCACAATGGAAGAGTGTATACAGCGAAAAACTCAGTAAATGTCGTTAACAATGTAATGCCGATACCCAAGATCGATATATGTGCTTTCTTTGGAAGTATTCCTATTCCTTATGAAGAAGTTTATATGCTTCCTTTTTACTTTGAGATCAGTTCGCCGGATTATATTGTTACAAAAAAGCTGTCTTCGGAAAACCCTTTTATTATTAATTCGGCATTCATAGGAAACCCACTTATGGCCAATACTGAGGTTAAGGCTGACTATTTTGCATACCGCTCCGATAATACCCACTATAATATTAATACAGGTTTGGTATACCAGGGTTGGGGTGGTTTCAGTTACAATGGTTCCAAATATATCCATGAGGCCATTCGTGAAAGTGAATTTACAAGCAATCCTCTGGGAAATATTCCAGCTCCGGGTGGAGCTTCCCCTTGCGATCCTTCAGCTCCTGATTATTTTACCTGTTTGACGAATTTTATCATGCAGCAGAATAACAACCGATATTTTACACCTTTGCAGCTGAATGCTGAGACAGATGCGTATGCATCTCCTCTTGAATCGGCGGAATTGTCTGAATTTAATCTACAACCTTTTGTGCTGGGAGCATCTGTCACTACTTCTACCGTTATCACCACTCCTGTTTTTGCAGTACCTAATCCACGGGGAATAATCCTCCGATCTCAAACTGATGGCGTTCACGCGTACGTTGCAGGATCAATACTTCCCTGGCTCGGCATTAGCGCACATGCTGGGGTTTCTACAGAAAAAACTTCTGATTATTTTCAGGATTTTAATGGAGATCATTACCCAGATATTATTTCAGGAAGCAACTACCAGAAAACAAATGTTTTGGGACAGTTAGATGCAGTATCTTCTATAAGTCAAAAAGAAATTAAAAATAAAGGATTCATATTGGGTGCCGGACTTTCAGCTTCTGCTTCTGTTGCCAAATTCAGCAACACAGCGAACTCATTCTTTGCCATTGCAGGAGAAAAAGATAATCATACCGGGTCATCTTCCTTCTCATTGGGAATAGGACTTAATGTAACAATTGGAAAAGCATGGGGCCAGGGTACCGGGGTTTGGGCAGACATCAACGGTGATGGCCTTACGGATTATATTTCCGATGGAAGTACCTATATCAATACAGGAAATGGTTTTGTTGCAGAATCTTACGGATGGGATGTTTCGGAAGTATCGAAAGGTGATTCCTTTGCTGTTTCAGGAGGGGGAGGCTTCAGCTTCGCTAACGGAAGCTGGGCGGCAGGTGTAGGGCTTTCAAAATCCAAATCTACAGCAAAAACAGGACTGATCGATTTAAACGGGGATGGTCTTGCAGATAAGATTGTGAAGGACGGAAACACGTACGGTTTTTTAATCAACAGCGGAACTTCTTTTATTTCCACTGTTAATATGAATAAAGATTTCAGCTTAGATAACAAACAAAATTCCTCGGGCTACAATTTATATGGGACTTTATGTGCTTGTTTTGGTTTAAAAATTTGTATTTCGGCAGGGGCAGGAACCGATAAGTCTGTAACTAAGCAGGAAGTAGATCTTAGGGATTTTGACGGGGACGGATACCCGGATTTACTGGTGTCAGAAAATGATACCCAATTGACATATTATCATAATAATCTGGCACATGCTAATTTATTGCTTACCATTGAAAATCCTCTTCAGGGAATCATTGAGATGGTATATGATAATGTTAATGAACAAGATAACCTTTCGACTCTTGTAGGAGGAACCTACCAGATGCCTTTTTCCAAAACAGTACTTTCTCGATTGGCTGTCTGGAATTTTAGACCTATTGATACCACGCTTCCATACTTGGGCAACGTTTTAGATCCCCAAAGGGTAAAACCTGCTCAATATTTCCGCTTTGAGTATGAAAAAGGAATACAGGACAGGAGAGAAAGAGAATTTTTAGGCTTTGGGATTGTAAAAACAAAAATTTACAACGATCAGACCCTGCATCAAACTTATGTAACACAATATGAAACTGACTATACAGGTAATGAAAATAATTTTTATGTTAACTATAATGATACACGAGTAAGGCAATACTATTACAAAAAAGGAATTGTACGTTCCTCTTATGTATTGGACAGCCAGGATAGAAAGCGCAGCGAAACAAAATATACCTATAGATATTTTGACCAGCCTTCTTCAGAATATCAGCTTACAGAATCTCAGTCTGAGCCGCAATATAAAGATATGGGAAGGATTATTCCGCTTTTATATAAAACAGAATCGACATTTACCGAGTTTTCCGGGGTAGGCAGCCATAGTAAAACGACGCTCAGCACCATCGATACTTATGATAAATACGGGAATGTTTTGAGCTCTACTGACAGGGGCGCATCACTAACCTACACTCAGGATGATATAAAAACACTGATTTCCTACCATGTTCCCGGAGTTAAAAACATAGTAGGGATACCTTCAGAAAAAACGATTGTTACCGTTTACAATAATGAGATTGTGCGAAAAAGTACGACGATTCTGGATGCTGCCCAAAATATCAAACAAATTAAAAAAGATATTTTAGGGACCGGGAGTAACGGCTCTTCCGGGACTGCCGATTTTGATATGGAGTATGATGCTTTTGGCAATTTAACCAAAGTTACACAGCCGACTGCTGTCAATGGACAACGTATGTTTTACAATTATATGTATGATCCGGTATATCATACCTATTTGTTAGGCACTACTGATGCATACGGATATACAAGTGCCACTCAATATGATAGTAATTATCTTTTAGGAGTTCCTATTAGTATAACTGATATTAACGGTGCAATGGCTCACTATACCTACGATTCTTTCGGGAGGCTTACCCAATATTTAGCCCCAACGGATAGTGATTGGACTATAAAGATGTATTATTATCCTTCACAAACGATACCGGTAGCGATCACCGAAAGAAAAGCAGCGGGTTTTAGCACTGGTTACGGTGAGCCTCAAGGCATAAATTATTTTACCAGTTTATTTACCGATGCCTGGGGAGAGGGTATGATGTCAAAAAAATTGTTTAAAAAAGAAAACCAAACCTACTATTTTGCCAATAATATCTATCAGATCAAAGATAAGCTTGGACGGCCTGTAAAAACAATTTTAAGAGATAAAGTGACAACAGGAACCGATATCATGGCTTCCCTAAAAGTTTTTGATGACTACACGACTGCAGAGAGTCAGGCTGCCCAAATCTATTCTACCACAACCTATGATGACCTAGATCGTCCATTGAATATTACCCAAAATAATGTTATGACGGGCAGTGGCATGCAAAATCTTGCCACAAATATATTCTATGAATTTGGAACGGACCGATACGGGGCTATACAGTTTTCAACAAGAGTAGTGAGCCCTTTGGGAAATACCAGTATTTCCTATACTGATGAATATGGCAGGACGACTTCCAGTAAACAGACCAACGGCAGCAACGATATATGGGTAAGCTACAAGTACAACCGCCTTAATCAGCTTACTGCTATGGAAGATGCCGGAAATCAACCGACACAATATTTCTATGATAAATTGGGAAGAAATATCAGGAAAATAGAACCGGATGCCGGAGAATCAAACTTTGAATATGACATGACCGGCAAACTGATTACCTCATCTAACCCTCTTCTGCAATCCATCGGAAAACAAGTACGGTATAAATATGATTTTGACCAGCTAATCGATGTAACATATCCTGATCACTCCGTATTTTTTGTGTATGGTGAGCAGGGTGGAGCCGCTGAAGAACGGGGAAGGCTGATAAAACAAACTGACAGAACTGGTACGCAGAACTTTAAATATGATCTGGTTGGAAATGTAAAAGAAAACATGCGTATTGTGGTGGCGCCTAACAATGTTCCCAAAATGTTTAAGACTTCTTTTGTACATGATGTATACGGCAGAATCAACAAGATTTTTTATCCTGATACCGAAGAAGTCACTTACAGCTATAATATGACAGGACTTCTGGACAGAATCACGAGCAAACTTCCCGGGAACATTAAGCCGGCGGATATTGCATATTCTATGACTTACAACAATAGAGATCAGATGACTTCTTATCTTGCAGGAAACAATACCAAAACCCAGTATAATTATGATCCTTGGGGAAAAGTAAATGAGCTTTCATTGTTATATGCTAACGGAAATACCAACATTCGTACAAACCAATATACTTTTGACGGTAACGGAAATGTGGCCAAGATAAAAGGAATTACACCAATGGCTGGAAACTATCCATCTATGGACATGGGAATAGCAACCGACAAGATTTTTACCTATGATCCTTTCGGAAGGCTGGGCTCTGCACAAATTACAGCTACAGGAAAGAAGCATACCAAGTATTATACCCTGAATATGAAATATAATGCAGTAGGAAATATGGAGGTAAAGGATTTTAGGCTTAAAACATATCAAAATGGAGGTTGTATCAATCCGAATAATGAAGGGGATGTGGGTGTATATAATTATGAAAACCCGGTTCATCCTAATGCTGTATCTTCTATATCTTACACTAAATTTGAGAATTTCAGTAGTCCTCTGGATTGCGGCCCGGATCCTATTAACTCTGCAGTCAATGCAAATGAATCGTTTAAATATGACCTTAACGGAAATCTTATATCTATTGCCGAAGAAGCGTCCGAGAGTACTTCTGCACAGTACAGAGATTTGTTTTGGGATCATCAAAACCGCCTGAAAGCGGTTATCACTCAAAAGGCAAATTTCAATTACTATGTATATGATGCAGCCGGAGAGAGAATCCTGAAAAATGATGCGGTTTCTAAAAATCTGTACGTAAATGGGAATGACCCCGAAAATACGACCCAAATGGGATCTTTTATTTATTATCCGAACGGATATCTGGTGCTGAATGAGAAAACCATGAGCAAGCACTATTATATGGGAAGCCAGAAGATTGCCACACGTGTAAGCAACATACCAAGCCATAGGTTCAAAATCAATCTTGATGGAGACTATGAGACTTTGGCGGGTTTATTATTAGAAGAAATCCATCAGATCTTAGAAAATGCAGGACTTCCAGATGAAGTGTGGGTACACAATCAAGACTCTCAGGGAACTTATACTCCGCCTGTTTCTCCCACCAGTGATGAACATGTATGTTCATATCTTGTAGAACAGCAGCTTATGACCTTTGAGCAGGATCATAATGGGCAATGCTTTGAAAAGCTCAAAGAATTATATGGCCAAGCTCTTGGGAACGGACAGAGCATCTGTGATATGTGGAGCCAATTTTTAACCGATGACAGCTGTATGGAAGGCTACACTCCGCCTGAGTTGCTGGATGCAGAAATGTACTGGATACATCCTGACCATTTAGGAGGGGGTTCTATCCTTATCAACAGCGGAGGAAAAGTGACCAACTGGTATGAATATATGCCTTATGGGGAAATGCTGATGGAACTCTCCAACCAGGATTACAACAACCCCTACAAATATAACGGCAAAGAGCTTGATATGGCTACCGGATACTATTATTACGGGGCAAGGTATTACGATCCTAAACGTAGTTTCTGGTTAAGTGTAGATCCTCTGGCAGATATTACTGTATCTCCATATGCGTATGTTTGGAACGATCCTGTTAACTTTGCAGACCCAACAGGGATGATGGGGGAAAGGAAAGGAGGAAATGACCCATGTGACCCACCTTCAAAAAGAAGCTTTGTAAGAAAGGTGTGGGATTGGCTCTTTAAACACAAGTCTCAAGGTAATATTGCAGTTGGACCAATAACATCTACTCTTGAGCCAGATTTGCCATGGTATCTTAATAAAGGTGAATATGGTGGAAAACCTGTTTTGACATTAGGAGCACATAATATTAAATTCCCATATATACAAAGAGAAGAGTATGACTCAAACGTATTAGAAAATGGAGACCGATTTATGAAAAACGCTTTTGGCTCCGCTTATAATGGTCTTGCATCTATGTGGAATGAAGGGATGGCAGGAAAAGAAGGTTCAGCTATAGTCTTTGAAGGAGATCGGGATACGGAATCTGCTGTAAGAAGGATTGTTAGGGGAAAAGCAGGGGCGAAGGAATTTGAAGGGTTAGCAGCAATGGCACTTATTCATAAAGTAGGGGAACCAGTGGGAGGGCTAGCTAGTGAGAAAAGTTTAGTTAGATTTGGTCAAGAGGCGGAAACTCTAGAATCGTTAGCAAAACAATCACAAGCAGCGGAAAATGCTGGCTTTCCTCATGGAGTTTCAACAATGTTGAAAGACAAAGTTAAAGGTTCGGATTTATCGCATAAAAGTGCTCTCAAATCTACTGTTGAATCATTTTTCGAAGTTGAACAGACTGGGAATAATCCTAGGCATCATACGGTAATATTACCAAAGCCAGTTACTCCTGAAGTTACTCAAAAATTTAATGAAATATTTAAACCTAAAACAAAATAAGAGATGATAATTACTAAATTATTTATAATTGATTGGTATGATGGAGTTATAACATCAATTACTTCACTTGAAAAAGATATCTATATATTTCATTGTATTCAAGTAAATTCTGCTGATAGTGAGAGAACGTATTATTGTGTAAAAATAGATGAAAAATCATTTAAACAAATTGAATACATGATGGATAAAAAAATTATCACTAGAAAGGATTGGAATATGATAAATTTGCTTTTTGAAATGAACAATAAATATGAGAATGTTTTTTTGTCAAAATCGGAATCGCTATTAGTTGGTTCAGATATTATTTTTACTAAAGCAGAGAGTTCGGATATTATAAATATCAAGTTTCCTTTTGATGTTTCCATTCTATATTAATAGACCCCAATGTCGTGGATTGGTCATGTACCAGACCTGCTGATAATAAGATGTATTGTTGGTTTTTAATGCTATATTTTATAAATTAAATAAATACTGAAAATTTAAAATAATATTTTGGTAGTCATAATAAAAGAAAATTGAAAGTAGGCTATTTAAATATTAATCATATAGAGTATTCAAATGTGTTGGTAAGAAAGACCTGGAATTGCTTTTTTTTAGACAAAATATTACGATCCTAAACGAAGTTTTTGGTTAAGTGTAAACACATTATCAGAAATTATCAATTCTCCGTATGCTTATGTCCGGAATGATCCTGTTGACTTTGCAGATCTAACAGGAATGATGGGGAAAGAAAAGGAGGGAGTGACCCATCTGACCCACCTTCAAAAAGAAGCTTTGTAAGAAGGGTGTGGGATTGGTTCTTTAAACACAAATCTCACGGCAATATGACAGTTGGACCAATAACATGTACTCTTGAGCCAGATTTGCCATGGTATCTTAATAAAGGTGAATATGGCGGAAAACCTGTTTTGACATTAGGAGCACATAATATTAAATTTCCATATTTAGAAAGAAGTGAATATGGAGAAGGCACTCTTGAAAATGGAGATGTATTTTTAAAGAATACTTT
>Ga0153980_1000379_pt1 | contig 20288 bp, 13 predicted proteins | sample TSGA064MetaG_FD_104722 | JGI IMG/M metagenome (GOLD analysis project Ga0153980, IMG submission 104722) | Attine ant fungus gardens microbial communities from Georgia, USA - TSGA064 MetaG | ecosystem: Host-associated > Fungi > Mycelium > Unclassified | place: USA: Georgia, Magnolia Springs State... | reverse complement strand
CTTTCGCCCGATTTTAAAGTCACTTGACAATCATGGGGATTAATCCCCATTTGGACTAAGGTCTCACCATAAGGACGTGGCTCAATTACCGTTTTAAAATTTCCGCTCCACTTTAAAGCCCCAAAATAAACATCGCCACTTATTTCTGTTCCTTGATAATCGAGAATAAAAAAGGGATTATGGTGGTGAGTTGAAATCCCTCGTCGATTTTCTAAAACCATTTTACTCTGGCCAACGGGTTGCTTAAATTCTTGAAACTCCGCTAACCAGTGACCATAAGTACTTGTTAGAGCCAGTTGTTGATGAGGGATATGAAGCTGACCACTATAAATACTTTCAATCACTAATTCGTCTTGCATTTGATTACTAACGGTAACGCTACGTTCAATTAAATCATGTTGCTCATATATTTTATAGAGGAGTTCAATTTGAAAGTTGTAATAGCTGTCTTTTAGCTGAATCGTTAGTTCATCTTCCTTTAGTTGGTAGCCTACATATTCATACACTAAATCACGAGTTCCATCGACGTAATGGACTTTTAGACAGTGCTCCTTATATCTCATACCTCCAAATACTGGATATTCTTCTTTTACCAAGTCTAACACTGGGTCATTACTTGATAAATCTTCTAAAACGGGAACTTCTAAATCACAAATTCTTTCAATTTTATTTCCCCAATATAAATGACGCAGTAAGCCGTTTTCATCAACTGCAAAAGCATACGTTGTCTTATTAGTTTGCAAGGCAAAGACCAAGCGTTTTTTATCAACAATAATACTCATCATTTCCTCCTTTATCATTAAATACTATTTATTTTATTAAAACCTAAACTTATAAAACTTTCTATTTCATTAAACCTTTGCCCTCTTTAAGCTCCTTCGTCTATTTAACAGAGCCTATCATTCCCGCTACAAATTGTTTCTGTAAAATGAAGAAGATTAAAGCGACCGGTAAAGTAGCTAACACAATAGCTAGCATAATAACCCCGAAGTCTGGAGCGTAACTTGAACCTAAATTGGAAATCAATAAAGGTAAAGTTTGCTTTTCAGGAGATTGAATCACAACCAAAGGCCATAAATAACTATTCCAGCTACTCATAAACGTAATGATGGCCGCAGCTGCATACGTTGTTTTCATGGTTGGTAAATAAATTTTAATAAAAATACCTAGTTCAGATAAACCATCCATACGCCCGGCTTCTAAAATATCTTTAGGAAACATTTTAGTGCTTTGTCTAAAAAAGAAAATAAGAAAGGCGGTTGTAACCGTTGGTAAAATAACAGCTACATGGGTGTTAATTCCTAAGAACGGCACTTGATTTGATAGATTGGCAAACATTCTAAACAGCGGAATCATTAGAGCAGCAAAAGGAATCATCATGGAAGCTAGTAAAATATTAAAGACAAAATCTTTTGTTTTACTTTGAAAAACTTCAAAACCATAACCAGCCAAGGAAGCAATAAACAAAGCTGATAGTGTTGTCACAATAGCAATTTGAGCCGAATTAGCAAAAGCTGTTAGTAATTCAGTCATTTCTAAGAGGCTGCGAAGATTTTCCATTAAATTGGTACCTGGTAACAATCGACCTCCTGTCACAGCAAGAGACGTATTTGTGGCACTGACCACCATCCAAAAAAACGGAAATATAGATATAAAAGAGGCAGTGGTTAAGAAAATATACATGCTAATATTTTTTAACTGCTTCATGATTTATCACCTGCCACTTTAAACTGAATCACCGATAAAATAATAATCATCACTACAATCGCATAAGAAACTGTGGCTGCATAACCGAAGTCTGGCGTATATCTAAATGAAAGATTGTAAATATATTGGGAAATAGTCAAAGTCGCATTACCGGGTCCACCTCCTGTAATATTGACAACTTCATCAAATAATTGTAAAGTTCCAATCGTCGATGTGATGGACGTAAACAGAATAATGGGCTTTAGCAAAGGAATCGTGATCTTAAAAAATTGGTGAATCCCTGTTGCGCCATCAATTTTGGCGGCTTCATATATGGAATGATCAATATTTTGTAAAGATGATAAATAAAAAATCATGTTATACCCCGTCCAGCGCCAGGTGATAGCCATAATAATGGTCACCCGAGCTAACACTGGATCCGTTAACCATTCAATGGGTGCGGAGATCAGGGAAAGATTCATTAACAAAACATTAATGATGCCATTATGGCCAAATAAATACTTAAATAACGTTGCATAAGCAACTAAAGATGTAACGCACGGAAGAAAAATAGCCGTTCTAAAAAAGCCTCTCCCTTTTAAATGCTTATTATTTAATAAAACTGATAAGAGTAAGGCTAACAAGATCATGATGGGAACTTGAATGATCAAGTAAATAAAAGTATTGCTAACCGCTGTAATAAATGTTGTATCTTGAACTAAACGAATATAGTTATCTATGCCAATAAAGCCTAAGTTGGTACCCATTCCTGATTGAAACGAAAGGATTAATGCTTGTAACATGGGATAAAAATAAAATATAAAAATCATCATCACGGCTATCGAAATAAATCCCCAGCCGACTAGGTCGCTCTTACGTAGACGTTTTTTTAAGGTTACATCAGATAGTACTGTATTTTTTTTCTGTAAAATCACTTTATCTCCACCTCATCGCTTGATTAAATTTATGAGAGGAAGCTTTAGAAAATAGGTCACTTTCTAAAACTTTTCCATCCATTAAGCTTAATTAATTTGTGACTCCGCTTGAGATTGAGCTTCAGCTAATGCCGCTTCTAAATCCTGGCCACCTAGGTAGTTTTGTAACGCCACCACTAAGATATCTTCGATCACGTATGTATGGAGACCATAGTTAACTTGAGGGATCTCTTGTGTCCACCTTGCAAAATCTTGATAAATTTTTTGACCGCCAAAAAATTCAACTTCTAAATGATACATATCTCCGTTTAATGCTGGTACAAAAGTTCCCATTGCTCCGATTTCCTCAAGTAAGGTTTGGTAGAAGGCTTGATTTGAACCAAAGGTACTGGCTAAAAATTCTGCTGCTTCTTCTTTTCCATCAACGTTTAACACATACCAAGAGCTTCCTCCTAGGTTAGATGCGTTAACGGAAGTGGAAATCCCCGGCAAGCTAGGATAAGGAATCACAGCCCAGCTTCCTAATTGTGAGGGTTCTGCCATGACAGAAGGTGTAATCCAGTTTCCAGTGGGAACTGATACAACATCACCCGTATTAAACGCCCCGACAAACTGACTCCAATCTGTAACTGGTATCACTAAGTCTTCTTCCATTAAACGCTTATAAACACCAAAAGCAGTTTCTAAGTACGGATTACCAGCTAGATTAGGGGTTTTCCCATCTGCTTCCGTCACCCATGAACCAGCTGTTTGAATCATGCTGCGAATAATTCCCAAATCGTTGGGATCTAACGTCAGAAGATGCTTTCCTGTTGCTTCTTTAACGGCCACAGCTACATCAATTAATTGATTCCAATCAACATTTGTTACATCCGCTACTGTAAAGTCAGCCGCTTCCAAGTAATCAAGACGAATATACACACCTGTGACACCCGTATCAAAGGGGACGCCATAAAGATTCCCTTCAAAGCTTGTCAAAGGGATCTTATAAGCAGCGAAGTCTTCTGAATTAATGTAATCTGATAGATCGTAGAACATATCTGGGTACGCTTGCAAAAAACTTTGTGCTCGATAGTCTTCAATTAAAACAATATTAGGTAACCCATTTGTTGTCCCAGAACTCAGCATCACATTTAACCGTTGGATGATATCATCTTGAGCGCTATCGATAATTTCAATGGCTGCTTCCCCTTCATAAAGATCACGAGCAATCTCCAGGGCTCTAATATTGAAATTTGGGTCCCAAGCCCAAGCGGTAATTTCACTACCGTCAGTTGCAGTAGACCCACTATCACCACCGCCATCATCTAAATTATTGTTAGCACATGCTCCAAGGGTCAAAACGACTAGTGTTGCCATTAATGCATATAGTTTTTTCACATTATCACTCCTCTGACATATTGTAACCGCTATCTGTGTTGCATCATTATAATACCACAATATAATCATGGAAAAATAGCAATATCTTTAGGTGAATTGGTAATTTTTTTATCTATCACTGGCTTTTGTATTGATTTTCATGATTTCAGTGAACTAACTTTGTAAGTATTTTTTTAACAAACAACTTAATGAGTTCCTTTTAGGTAAAGCTGTCGATAGAGTCCCATGGTATTTTCGTTGCTGGTCAGTAAAATAAATGGATACCTTACAAATGCTGGATTTTATGATTTACCACTTTGCTTAAACTGGAAAACTTCATTTGAATCTTTTTAGCAGAACTATGAAGTATAATCCTGTTTTTTAAAAAAATGAAAAAAAGACCAACAGAATGAACTGTTAGCCACATAGATTTACTTTAAAAACTTAATATATCTATTCATTCACCAACTTATTGAGTGGTCCATATTGGATTGTCCACGTTAAGGTCGTCGTATAGGTCGTCGCTCTTACCTGACTAGGTCGCATATATAAAAGTAAGCCTTCATCATCTTGCCATGAAATTTCTGTCATTCGGCTTCCTACTTCACTTTCTTTAATAATCGGTGTAGACCTATGAGAGGTTATGGGAGTAACTTCATCGTCTTTCTTAAAAACTAAAGCACCTTCTATCTCATGTTGCCTATCTTCTGATACCAGAGGACCAGCTGTCACCAGCAGACTCCACGGCTCTCCTTCCAGTCGGGTATCTTCTACTGTAAAGCCCCATTCCGCCTCTATACGAGGAATAATCATCATATTATCTTGAATGACTGTATTTCTAAATTCTAGCTCAGTAGGAAGATCCAAGATTCTGACTGTCCCAACCCATTTAACTTCTGCGTTAATCAACACACTATTATTTGGCATCGTAAATATGGTACTTGTGCCTGTTCTGTTAGAAAAAGTACCGCCTCCGGCACTAGTCCATTCTGTTACTTCGTATCCCATAGGCACTATCGCCTCTAATTTTACATCTATGTCCCTAAAAACTTCTATAGAGTCTATGTTTGTGTCTTCATTTATCTTTATTTGTACATCATCCAAAGTTTCTGCTATGGACAAAACATGAGGGCTGGGAGCGATGTTCCCCCAACCTATATCATAATTATTCATGGGATGAGTATAAATGCTACTACTATTATTGTTAATTCGTTCAAATACAGTTTCTACACCCAGTGAAGGGCGTTGCGATGAACTTGCTCTATTCTCTTCAAATATTACATTAGAAATCGATTGATTAAGGTTTGTTTGAACAATAGCTGAAGCAAAAATACCCCCACCATTATTAGCGGCTGTATTTCTCTTTATTTCTGAATCTATAATATGAAATGCAGTAGTGTTCAGGTTAATACCTCCACCATTAGCAGCACTTTGATTGTTATAAATGTTTGAGTTTTCAATCGTAACAAACACCCACGCTAGTATTCCTCCCCCAGCTCCCCTTGTGGTTGAATTATGCCTAACGACTGTATTTTTCAGCTCAAGACTACCTCGCTCTACAACTATTCCACCACCTCCTCCAGCACCAGAAGTTACATTATGTTCAATTGTGGCATTTTCAATAACTATCGGGTTAGGCGAGTTTGAGTATATTCCACCTCCATTAGAGGAGCTCACATTATGACTAATCGTCCCACCTGTCATCGTAAAATTTGAATTTTGTGTTACACGTATCCCCGTCGTATTATTATAACTAACCATCCCACCTGTCATAATAAATGTACCGTTTACTACTCCTACTGCCCCAGCACTATTTGAAACTCCCTGAATAGTCCCACCATTCATTGTAAAATTAGCTCCATTCTCAACCGATACCCCACCAACACCATTTAAAGTCAATCCATCTTCCAAAGTGAGTGAACTATTATTTCCTGTAACCACAAAGTGTCTTAAACTGGTTCTAGTTAATACATGGGGAGAATCAGGGGTGGCGTTAGATCGAATCGTAATATTTCTTCCGTCATTTATTGTAATTGAGGCATTGAAGTTAATATTATTAGTAATCGTAATAATCGTAGCTTGTCCAGATGAGGCATTGTTAATTTCTCTCTGAAGATCAACAAAGCTCCCAACATTAACTTCCACCTGATTTGAAAGATCAAGCTCTTCATATAACTCTGTTTCCAGCTCTTTTTTCCCTTCATTCTCTAATTTATGTTCAGCTTCTGAGCGATCAGTATCTAAACTCGCCTCTTCTAACTCTTTTTTTCCTTCGTCTCCTAATTCATGTTCAGCTTCTAAGCGTTCACTATCTAAATCAACCTCTTCTAGCTCTTGACCCTCCATCTCTACTTTTTCTTCCTTAATCTGCTCCTCTATTACTTGATTCTCCAACGTTACCTCTGCTCCGTGATCATCAACATCCAATACATTAACATTACTCTCATAAACGGTATAGGATAAAACTAAAATCGGCGATACATAATTTGAGGCGATGATCGCGAAAGCTGTGATGAACGAGTAAATTTTTTTCATCGTCTTTTCTCCTCCCACGTATAATAAGTTTTAGGTTTGGATATTCTTAAATCTAATTATTAATTTTTACATGCTTTTTTTATCTTTTGTTCTTTAAAACTTAATAATACAATAACAACCATATTCTTGTTTCAGCCATTCATCGCACTTTTAGAAGAAATATTTTCAATATTAGAGTCTAGTTCAGTGTAACCCTCCTGTTCTTTTCGATCAGGTACTTGAGTTAATACTACAAGTGTTAAATACTATTCGTTTACTTTTTTAAGTTATTTTTAAAAACACCATCACCTCTATATAGAATATATATTTTAACATATTTTGACAAACAAATCAATTTCTTTAATAACATATTATTACCATAAGATTTTATTTATTGAATTCACTGTAATATTAAATATTAGGGGCTGTTGTGAAAAGGAGTTAACCAACCTCACATTATTCACTCCTCTGAAACTTTGAAATCATTATCTATGTAGCCAATCTAATATCAAAAATAGAGCAATATCTTTGATTCTTCTCCAAGGCATATCCCTTTAAAGCTGTTATATCCTCTTCCCATGAGGAGTCCTCTTGAATCATGAAGGAGTATTGTTTAAAATCCTGAAGCTTAATCACGAGCCTTTGTTCGCATTTAGTCAGTGATTTCTTCCTAAAAAAGCTATACCGATTACATTGTCTTCTATTTTCGTTCCGTCCACAAATAGATTTAAAACGAAATCCCCCTAGCTTTTTTTAAATAATGAATTAGTTGATAAAATGGTATTCTAGAGCTTCGCTTAGTAGGCGAAGTTTAATAAAGCGAAAGAATCGATTTTGATCAGGGGTGGGTTTAGAGTGAAGGAGATAAAATTCTTTAATTCTTTGGTATCATGATGAGTATAATTATTTAGTTTTGTCATACTTTTAATAATATAAAAATTGAGGTCTAGCTTAAACGCTAGACCTCAATTTTTTGCTTTTTTCGCGAGATAGCTCCGGAACTTTTTTAGGAGTTCAAGCTCCTCTCGATGTGATTCATTCTCTTTTTATCACTTTCGATTTTCATATTGAGCATTGAAAAGAGCGATTTCATGATCTGAAAACGCATCTTCTCCCTCTTTTTCTTCCTCTGCTAACTAGCAGTATCATGAATGGTAATGGACACCCAATTCTTTACTTATCTCTTTTACTGAATAACCTTCTTCTCATATTAATTTCACTGCTGAAAATTTGTAAAGACGATCAAATTTTCTTCTTATCATAAAGTATTTCCCTTTTCCTCTTAAATTTGTGTCTACTTCATTGGGATTCTTTTTTATAATAAAATTTATTCATTAGCAAAATTCTACTAACTAGTAAACTCAAAAGTTGATATGATCGGAATTTCTTTAATTTGTCTCCAATTACTACGTAACCAACCCCATGTCCAATCTTCTCCTGTGTTACCATCTGGCTTACCATACCAAATTTGCCATTCGTAACTATTATTTCCAGGTATATCAACTGATGGTGTGTAAGTATCAGCTCTCCACAGAGCATTCCTGTGAACGACTCGTACGCTAGGAGAGTATGGCTTAGCTTCCCATGGATCTGTTTCAACAATATCCGAATCGTAGTAAGCAACTCTTACGATTTGGTCTTCTATAAATTTGGTCCCTTCTTCACCCCTAAACCATTTGTTACCATCATTAGACCACATATGAGTCTCATTAAGACCATGAATTATTCTTAATTCGTTATCCATTCTTAAATCATCGGCTTTACCTATCATGACTAAGTTTAAAGACGAAGGAATATAACCAATAGCTTGATCGCGACTATATTCAGCAGCTTCTGGACTAATTGTGCCATCTACAATGGGTGCATCCGTCCTAATTTGAAAGTGTTCAGGCTGCTCATTTAATATAAGAAATGGAAAATTTCTTAAAGTAACGGGATTATTTTGGTTGCGAGCTGCTATATATAAACGATTACCGTCTTTATCTGTTACATTTGTTGCCTCCGCTGTTGGCAGAATACCAATTGTGTAATGGTTAGCATCACTTTCTTCTAAATAACTATCTAGACGATAATACCACCCAGCAATTTTTTCACCCCAGTACGGATCAGATGCATATTGCATATTCATACCGCTTCCTTTATTACCTACATGAGGCCCTCCATATCGCCAATCAGTTGGGTATAAGTAGCGAGAAATCCAGTCTCGTGCATGAGCAGAAATACAGGCTTCTACAGAAACAAAATTAGCACCATTTCCCAATGGATCACTATCTATAGCTTGAATTCCAAATAAGTTATTGTTGTTTAAAGCAAGGGTACTCGTTCCCCTGGCGCTCTCGTGAATGGCAAATGCTAGTTGCAGAGCAGGGTTAATGCCAAATTCATCTTGTATACCTTGAAAATGCTCTCCCATTCCTCTTAAAGCACTCTGCTCACCTTCGGTTAAAATATGAGTTATATACTTCTCTAAATCAGCAGAGGTATACGTGGAGGTGGAGCGAAATGGAACGTATTGATAATAATTATAATAAGGGTTTTCCTCATTTACAGCTCCTGTACCATCGACTCGGATGTGACGAATATTGTCGTAAAAATAAACCCCATCGTAACTGTAATAGCGAACACCAGGAGTTAAATCAACACCTTCTGGAATGACTCCTGTAAAAAATTGATACCTTCCTGCTACTACATCTGTTGTTAAATAGCGGTATAGCATTCCATCTTGAACCATATAATAAGAAGGAATATTAGCAGTCTGGTCCGATGATCGACTAGTAATTCTCTTAGCATCAGGTAATTCACGGCTTGTATAATTAAGGGTTTGATCAGCAAACTCTAACTCAGAGACGCTTTCTCTAGATCTTCCCACTATACTTTCATTAATGATCTCTTGTTCGGGGAAAGGATAGTAGGTGGCAGCAACCGTGTAAGTAATGGAAGCTGTTATTCCGTTAATAGTTCGTGTGATGCTTCCTTCTTGGCCTTGTTTAGGAACTAGCCCTTCATATCCTGATATATAAACCCGATAGTGACTGCCTTCATCTGCTAGAAACAGCGCATCACGACCAAAAGCACCATTCACATAAGTATCGTGATTCGATACTCCTTCAATAGAGGCATCCAGTAAATGGGTTTGAGAGGTGACATTCATTAAATCTGTAAAAACTTGTTCATAGGTTAGACTATCAGGAAAGTCAAGGGGGTGTAGTTCAAATTGCACAAGTCCGGAAGCAACTTCTGGCGTACTTTCCGCTAATACTTCTGGGGTTTGATTTGAAGCATTAGAGAAACCAAAAAAAACCTGAAACATACATATAGTTAAAAAAACAAAAAATTTTAAATATCTCCCAATAAATCTTTTTTTCATAATAAATTCTCCTTTCAGGATATAGATTGGACTTAAATCTAATCGATGAAATTGCAGCGTATTTCACTTTTTTGTTAATATAATTATAAAACAACTCCTTTCAAATAAATATTACCATAAATTAACTTTATAAACAAATATAACGCTTACAAAAATATAACCTAAAAAACCATCTAAAGCCCATTTATATTTAGACAACCTATTGTAGTCTCCTCATTTTTGTGAATATGCTACAATTTTACATAATCTTAGTCATTCCATTCCTAAGAAAATGAGCAAGAGAGCTAGATCTTCGCTCATAAAATAAAGATTATTCGCTTAATCTATTTTCAAGACATATTACAACGCTTGAAAAATCAAAATTAGAAGATCTAACTTAGTTAGCTACATATATAACCTTACTTGTCTTATGACATCAAGGATAATCAATCTTTCAATCCTTTTTAGGCAGTGTAATTCTAACTGTGGTCCCATGGCTAACCTTACTCTCAACTAAAACTTTAGCATCTTCACCATACAGAAGCTGGACTCGCTCTCGAACATTTTGAATCCCAAGTCCTAAAAAATGATGCTTATTTTCACCTTTTAATTCGGTCAACTTTTGAATATCAAATCCATCACCATTATCAATGACTTCACAAATCAAATCCTCATTATCACTCCAAATAAAAATATTAATACTTCCTTCTTTCTTATGAAGAAATCCATGAGAAAAGGCATTTTCAATAAAGGGCTGAATCATCAATTTAGGAATTTGCTGTTGATTTATGTTAGGTGTTACAAAAAAATTAACTCTGATATGATCTCCATACCGCTTTTGATTAATATTAACATAGTGCTCTAAAGCAGCTATTTCATTAGCAACTGTAGTCATTTCATTTAAATCTCCCAATGTAAATTGTAAGAGGGAGATTAGGCTATGGATCATCTCAGTTGCTTGTGCTTTTTTACCTTGCTCAATTAAAAATTTAATGGTTGCTAATGTGTTATATAGAAAATGAACATTTATTTGTCGCTGCAAAGCTGTTAATTCAGCCTCTCTTTTTTGTTGCTGAATTACTAATAATTGATTTAAATATACTTGAAGCTCATCTAACATGTTATTGAATGCTATGGCTATCTCCTTCGTTTCATAAGTTCCAGACACAGTTACCGGTTGCTTGAAGTTTGAAGCCGATGTTTGCGCAATTTCTTTAGTGAATTTTGTTAAGGTACCAGTCAACGCCTTAATGACAAAAGTATTAATCAACAAGGCAATTCCGATAATAACACCCACAATAATCAGAATGGTCGTTCGATCAATTAAACCATTGATGACTACACTTCGATCGACAATATTAACTAAGTAAAGCTCCAAATCAGGAATGGGCTCTATCATCACAACTCGCTTTGTTCCTGCTAATTCCATTTCTAGAGATTGTACCTTTTCTTTAGTAAACGCTTCTATTAGTGAGGAAAAATCCAAACTTGCAATGCCTTCTGAATCACTAGAAAGTAATAATCCTTCCTCATTCACAATAAAAATTTGATTTCCTTCACTAGTATGAGCGTTATAGAGCTTCGCATATTCAGTCCCTTTTACGGGAATTAAGATGACACCATAGCTCGTATTGGTGACCCGATTCATAAGTGCTTGCGCAATAATTAAATGCGACGAATGGCTAACATAATGCATACTTCTGGGGTTTTCATTGAGCATCTCCATAAGCCGACTATTGTTCAATTCTTCTGCAGATATAGTCAAATAAGCTGAATCGCTGATGTACCAAAAATCATGTTTCCCCATGATGATCATGCTCGCATCATAAGCGGCTAAATTAGACATAGCTTGATCGACTTTCTGACTCACTACATATAAAGGATTCATTAATTCAGCTTGCGAATAAGTATTGGATAAAATATCTTCTAGTGCTGAACTTCCTTGAATTTGATCAGTAGCTAGAATAACAGAATAATGAAAAGATTCTACATTGCGTTTAATTTGAGTCATAACATTTTCATTATTAACGGTGTACTTTCTAATAAAGAAATTTTCTGACATGCGAATGGTTACCCAAGTAATGGACAAGGCAACACTTACAACCACCACTACTGATAACAAAAGCAAAATATGAAATAAACTATTCTTTCTAATCATAGGGATCCTCCGGCAATCTTTTTAAATTTTTACGGTATTGTCGTGGTGAAACTTTCATTATTTTTTTAAATACTTTACAGAAATAACTATGATCAGAATAGCCCACTGAAAAACCAATCTCCGAAATGCTCTTTTTAGTCGTGCTTAAAAGCTGAGTTGCAACTTTTACACGTACTTTATTTAAATATTCATTAAAACCTTCTTTATAGTAGCTAGAAAAATAACTAGATAAATAAGAAGCATTAAAATGAAAGATTTCTGAAATGGTTTTCAAGGATAAAGGTTTATCATAATTTTTTTGGATATATTGAACAATGAGTTGAATATTTTCCTTTTCAGCTGGTTGTTTAACTAAGTTTAATTTGATTTTTTTTATCATTAATTTTAAAATCTGAACACCTTCTGAAGCATTGTTAATCTGATCCACTTCTTGAAAGTAACAATGCTTTTGACCTTCTAGATCAAAATCGGCTTTTAAAAAAGGTTTGATTTCAAGGCTAATATTAAAGATGCTATTAATTAAAAAAGCTTTATATTCATACGCTTCAAACATCATATTATCAACAATAGTAGCTGTGTAATTTAACAGGTCCGTAAAAGCTCGATCAAATTGTTGATGGCGAATATGAGTTGCCAACTGTTCAAAATTAAAATATATTTTCTGCCTTAACTTTGGCAACTCATCCAGTGTCAGAAAGTAACCATCAGGTTTAAAGAAACTGATTTGAAGTAATTTTTGCATTTGGTGATTACAAACTTCAAAAAGCTTAACCGACTCATAAAAAATAGGACTGGCAAAAATCTGCACCTCTTTTTGTTTACGACTTTCAGCTAGGACTAGTTGTAATCGCTTTTCATTACTGTTTATAATTAAAAGATTCAGTTGCTTCTGTTTAACAAAATACATCTTATAGTCAGGGGAAAGCCCTTTTAAAATTGCAACTATTTCTTTTTTAAAATATATTGAATGGTTAAGTGCACATCCTAAAACAACAAAACATGAATACGGAAAGATTGTTTTAAGTTGCGATGAATCTAAATGTCTGCCGTTAACTAAGTCTTCAATAGACTTGTCTATAATGGAGCTTTTATCTAATTGTGATTTTTGATTTTTTAAAAAGGTGAGACGGCTCGCTGCTTTCTTTAAGTTTTCTAATAAGATTTCCGCTGTCATAGTTGGCTTTAAAATATAATCGATAACACCTAATTGGAAAGTGGATCTGACATAATCAAAATCAGCATGGCTACTTAAAATAATAACTTCTATACTGCAATTTTGAGCTTTTATCTTCTGCGTCAACACTTTCCCATCCATAACGGGCATAACAATATCTGTAATCACAATATGTGGTTGAAGCTCACTAATGAGTTTCAACGCTTCCAATCCATTAGTAGCTTCCCCAACAATAGTGAAGCCAACTTGCTCCCAGTCAAGATAATGTCTAATTCCTTGACGAATCGCTAGCTCATCATCTACCAATAATACCTTAATAAGGTCTGACTTTTCTTCCATCCTCATTCTCCATTCCTTGTTGTCATATTAGGGAGTTCATATAAAATATAGTATCATTTTTTGTCAGATTTGTACTTAAATTTTTTAGAGACAGCTTAGCCATAGTTGCTGAACTGTTAAACCGACCTAAAAACACAGTAAACCTTCACACACTTAATCATCAAAATTTATGGATAAGTCTACCCCTAATAATTTAAGAAAGTATTAGAGACTAAGCTACTCAAAAAATAGAAACTAAGAGAGAACTTTCTTATAGTTGAATCACTTGTTGCACTTTTCATTTTTTTCATATTGTCTATTGGTTAATTAATATTACTCCATAATGACTTTCACCCACCTACGTGACCAACATACAAAAAAATAGCTAAAACTAAAAAGTTTAAGCTATTTTTTTTCCGTTTCTTATTATTCAACCGTAATACTTCCAAGTTGCGAAACAATTTTAACCGTATAGTCACCATCTCCAAATACTTGTTGATTAAAGGAGTCTCCAAAAAGCTGAATCCTGCCAACTTCTGAAGATAATTGAAACGTCGCATTTTCTGGCTTCTCATCAAAGGAAACGTCTATTGAACCAACACCGCTTTTAATATCCATATTTTTATTAGCTGTTTCTGCTTCCACCTCAATGTTTCCAAGCTCTGCTTCCACTTGTAAATTTCCCGTTAAATATTGAATCTTTGTCAGTCCCACTTTATTAGTAATTTTTGTCTGTTCTGAGAGAATACGATGGAGTTCAATATTGCCAACTGCAGAATGAAGGTTAAGTTTAGTTACTTCTAAACTTTTTAACTTAATACTTCCCACCTTACTATCAACTTTAACAGAGTCATATTGTTTTTCAGGTAAATATATGTTGAGTGTATAACCTCTATTACGCCATCTCCCAACATTAACATTAAACCCTCCAATTTGTCTTTCTGAAAGCTCGACCCTTAATGTCTCGTCTACCACATCTGCCGTCAATTTATGACTACTAATTCGAGTGGACATCCCAGAAAGTTCAACTAAAATTTCTTCATTACTAGTAGGATAAATATTAATATTTCCAATATCTGCCTCAACATCTAAAACATTAACTGCAGACGCCTCTGTTTGATTAAAAACGACTCTTTCTTCAATAGGCGTAACCGTATTGAATCGAGATAACACTAGACTCCCAATAACTCCAATCACAGATACAGCAGCCATTATTAACGATAGTTTCTTTAAACTCATAACTTAACTAACCCCCTTAATCAGTTTAAGATTCCAGTTTAAATATGCTCGTAGAACCTTAATTATAAATTTACCTACATACCAAGTAGCCAATCCCATAAAATAACCCAGTCCACTAAAGCTTAAAGCTAAAAAGAAATCAAACCAAATGGTATTTCCAGGACGGATCACACTACCTATAATCACAAAAAGTGGTGATAAAAAAAGCATAATAGACGAGACGCTAACTCCAATCAGTGCCCCTAATATACCCATAGCCGGTCCTACGAAAAAGATTAAATTAAAGAAGAACAGTATGATCAGTATAAATACCATTCCTATTACACTTCTAGTCTGTGATCTTTGTGAAGTACCACTAACAATCGTCTCATTCCCTAAAAGCTCCCTAGCAATATGTTCAGGTGATCCCAGTGACATAGCTACTTCTGTCTCCGCTTTCCCTTCTGCTTTTCCTAACTCAAAATGTTCTTCATAATCACTTAATATATCTGCACATTCCTCTATCGGCAAAGACCTTAATTCATGTTCTAAATCTCTTAAAAATTGTCGCTTATTCATGATTTAACACCACCCTTAATTAATTCATTAACTCCGTTAGAAAATTCGTTCCATTCTTCAATTAACTCTGCTAAATAAGCTTCTCCTCTCGTTGTTAATTGATAATACTTACGTGAAGGTCCTTCATTAGACTCGACTAAGTAGGTTGTAAAATATTGTTCTTTTGTTAGCCGTCGTAAAAGCGGATAAATGCTTCCTTCTGATATATGAATCTGATTAGAAATTTTCTGAACTAACTCATACCCATAACAATCTTTTTTGCTTAATAAAACTAAGACACAGAGTTCAAGAATTCCTTTTTTAAACTGAACATTCATTTCATCACCTCGATTAGTATCTGTTAATACACGGTACTATAATAACAATATATCATATGCTATTAATTAATGCAAGGTACTATAAAAAATAATTTATATTAGTTAATTTAGTTTTAAGTAGTAAGCAGTTACTTTATTTTATGTTTTTCCCATTTTTTTAATTTACTATGTTTAAAAAAAGATAAAGATATCCATAATTTAACTAACCATAATATGAAGTAAGGAGAAATTAGGATGGAATTTTTAAAATATTTAAAAGAGGATTGGCTAAGTAAAAAACTGATAGAGGAAAATTATAGCGATGTTGATTTTCCTCTAAGAACTAGGTTTTTTGAAGAAATTGTCTTTAATAATGAAATTATGTTAAGCATTCAAGCAAGCGGGGTTCATAGTAGTAAACCTTCCAAAACATTAAATGATTTAACACAATATGAAGCCTTTGAGTTAGGAATAAAGAGTTTGCAAATAGAGAACTTTGTTAGTTTAGATTTTGCTACTGCTGATAAAACCTTCTCTAAAATATTTAGGGAATATTTTGACGGTTCTATTTATAATAGCGTTCCTAGAGAGTTAGTGGAAGGAATTTTTCAAAAATTAAAAAATGAACACGGTTTAGTTCAGAACGATAAGGAAAACTTATCGTCATAATATTAACATACAAAATGAATTAGTCGTCAAGCTGACAGTTACTTTATAGTCAACATGATGACTTTTTTTATCTTTTAAAATATAAAATTTAGTTGAGGTTCAATCGGAATAATCATGATCGACAAAACACCTCTTGCAATAAATTAAAAATTAATCATTACTGTCGACTCGGTGCTATATCATTTAAATTACTCCTTTATTTTACTGTATTAAACTATAGCCTACTAACCTTATAAGTCAATATAGTTATAATATACTTACATTTTTTGCTATTCAGTGCCTTATTATACCAGAGTACTTTCTATTTCACAGTCAACTGTGCTACTATTTAGTAAGGAAGAGTTAGCCGATCTAGACTAACAGCTTTAACTATCAAGAAAAGTAGAATGGAGGCTAAGTAAATGAAAAAGCGCTATGTACAAGTAGGAATTGGGGGTCGTGCTCGTTTCTTTTATGAATCAGTAGCTTCAAACTATAATGAAACCAGTGAAATGGTTGGATTTTGCGATATTTCTCAAACTCGTATGGACTATGGCAATAAAATACTCAGTGAAAAACATGGGCAAAAAAAAGTTCCTACTTATTTTTACACTGATTTTGATAAAATGTTAAACGAACAAAAACCTGATTATGTCATTGTCACAACAGTCGATCGAAGTCATCACGACTACATTATTAAAGCAATGGAAAAAGGCTACGATGTCATTACAGAGAAACCGATGACCATTGATGAGCAAAAAGCACAAGAAATTATTGATTGTCAAAAGCGAACTGGTCGCTCATTACGAGTCACCTTTAATTATCGTTATGCTCCACACAATACAAAAATTAGAGAACTTATAAGAGATGATGTGATCGGCGAAGTCTTCTCCATTCACTTTGAATGGTTATTAAATACCGAACACGGTGCAGATTATTTCCGTAGATGGCATCGCAATAAAGTCAATAGTGGCGGCTTATTGGTTCACAAATCAACTCATCATTTTGACTTAGTTAACTTCTGGATTAACAGCTATCCAACCCAAGTTTTTGCTTTTGGAGATCTGAATTTCTACGGCATGAAAAATGCTGAAAAACGAGGCGTTAAACAGTTTTATTATCGCTGTCATGGAAGTTCTTACGCTAAAAATGATCCTTTTGCCATTGATCTAACTAGCACAGAAGAATTGGAAGAAATGTACTTAAAAGCCGAGCAGGATAATGGCTATATTCGTGATAGAAGTGTGTTTTCCGACGACATTTCAATTGAAGATACCTTAGGAGTCACGGTGAAGTACCGTAAAGGAACGATTTTAACTTATTCGTTAAACGCTTATATGCCGTGGGAAGGGTTCAATATCTCGATTAATGGCAGCAAAGGAAGAATTGAAATGAAAATTGTTGAAAAATCATATATTAACGCTGGTGGCGATAAAGAAGATGAGGGAGCATTACAAGTGAAAAAAATCACTGTACATCCCATGTTTGCTAAACCTTATGAAGTTGAAGTTGTAGAGCGAGCAGGAGGACATGGAGGGGGTGACCCAGTCTTATTAAACGAGCTTTTTGGCATCCCAGAAGTTGATCCATTTAATAGAGCTGCTTCCCATATAGATGGAGCGATGTCCATTTTAACTGGAATAGCTGCTAATAAATCCATTGCCTCTGGATTACCAGTTAACATCAAAGACCTCGTTAATTTTTAAATACAATGACTAGGTGTTGAACTGCGCCTTTAGGCATAAAAATCCCAAATGTCTATAAAAATTTAAGGTCAGGATTTCTAGCTATCTCCCAGCAACGAAAGATAGCTCCTTAGATCATCACAATTTACTGCTTGTGAGTGTTCAAAATCATTTTCCTCTTTATATATTATCCCAATAAAAAAGATGGCCTAACAAAAGGGCATCTTTTTTATTGAGCTATTAACCCGTTAATAATTCATTACCCACCTTAGCCGTGCATACCAAATTCTAATAAAATATACTATTATAAATGCTATACTAAACAGCCATAAAAAAGACAATATACGACAATGTTCTTAGTCTATCACTATGTTTGATTACTAGCATTCAAAAGTTATAAATCCTTACTCTTCAACTAACAAAGACTTAGATCTAACTTTATTATGAAAAGGTTGGTTGAAAACCACTGTCATTTTCTTATCATTATTTTTTCTGAACTTAGTCGGCGTTATTCCCACATACTTCTTAAAGATTTTTGAAAAGTAAGCCCCGTTACTAAATCCTAGCTCAAAAGCGATATGGGACACCGAACTAGCTGTTTCCAATAACAAAAGTCTTTGAGCCATCTCAACTTTTTTTACATTAATAAATTCATGAACTGTTTGTCCTGTATATTGTTTAAAAATACGGGACAAATATGATTTATCTAAATGGAACTGCTCCGCTAAAGCCTCTAAGCATAAATTATCCCGAATATTTTCGACCACATACTGGACAACTGGGCGAATTGTTTTGCGCTGATTTGCCGATAGAGCATTCTCAAAAGCTAGCTGTTCCGAACTACGATCCATTAAAAGGATAATCTCTAAAATTCTAAGCAACACTACTTCTTCGTAATATTTCTCCTTCAAAATCGACTCATTATAAATCGTCGTTAAAACACTAGCAATTTTAGAGCTCGTATGCTTATCTAAATAATGAACACCAGTATACTGTTGAAAAAATAAGTCAATGGGAGTCCCTATCACTTTGCCTAGCTCATTTTTTAAAAAACTGGGATTAACCTCTAGTAGAAACCGTTTGTAGTAAGTAGACTGAGAATAATCAGTTTGATGGGTAACATTTGAGTCAATAATAACCATACATCCCGCTTTTAAAGGAAACTTGTTATCCCCAATATAAATATGTGCATCTCCACTTAATTCTTTTAAATAATATAATTCATAACTTTGATGGCGATGAGCTAGAGGCATAAAGTATGGCGACCAGTTTTCTTTTTTATCAATATATAGATTTTCAGATAAATATGAATTCATAAGTTGCCTCCAAATTTTCTACAAGAATGAACTAGTTTTTGTAAGCTGATATATTAATCATACCATAGCATTATCGCTAATACAATTTTACAAAGTTTAAAGTTATATAAGTTTAATGCGACTATCTAAAACTTAAAAAAAGCTAGCTCCAGATTAGCAGAACTAGCCTAACTTTAAATCAAATTAATTTAGCACCTTATATTTGACATAGCTATCCCAAATATTTTTTTAAGGCCTAATTAATAATCCTTGTTTTAATAAATTTAATAGTTGCGTATTCTGAGCAGCTGTTCCAGTATAATTACTGATTCCATTTGCTGTTGCAACACTTGTGCGGTACGCAAATGATGAATCAACGCCAATAGAGTTTAAAGCGTTAACAATTGACGTTTCACTAGAGGCTACTTTTGGAAAATAGTTTTGACTAGTTGATGCAGTTGATTGATTGCTTAAAATATTAAGCAATTGTGTATTTTGAGCGGCTGTTCCGGTATAATTACTGATCCCATTTGCCGCTGCCAAGGTAGCTCGATTATCAAAGCTTGAATCCATATTATTAGCTTTCATCCAATCCACAAGACTTATCGTTGTTGTGTTGGAGTTACTAGCGCTTGACGAATTTGAACCGCTTGAAGCTGACGAGCTTCCTGTTAAAGTGTTAAATTGTGTTTCAACTAGGTTTAAAAACCGCTGCCACCCTAAATCTAATGTGCGATGGGGACAATACTTACCGTTCCACATCTGATGTGTGCGGACATTAGCTAAGGAAATATTGTGATCTCTCATTAGCTTCGCCACTAACCAAGCTGCATTTTGCTCAGCTTTAGTAAATCGACTACCTCCACTTTTCGAGTAACAAATTTCAACAGCGATTGAAAGACGATTTCCAGAACCGTTCGCACCATCTCCAGAATGCCATCCGTTTCGATCCAGAGGTAATCCTTGAACGATTTCATTATCATCCACCGCAAAATGAAAGGACACTTGATTATTGTTACTAATCATATAAGCAATTTCATTATTAGCCGAAGCATCGTTAGCCGTATTGTGAACCGT
>Ga0153980_1000378_pt1 | contig 20293 bp, 16 predicted proteins | sample TSGA064MetaG_FD_104722 | JGI IMG/M metagenome (GOLD analysis project Ga0153980, IMG submission 104722) | Attine ant fungus gardens microbial communities from Georgia, USA - TSGA064 MetaG | ecosystem: Host-associated > Fungi > Mycelium > Unclassified | place: USA: Georgia, Magnolia Springs State... | reverse complement strand
TATGAATATAGCTGCGAGCTCAATCGAGTCTTAACTGAAGACACTACATCGTCAGAAATATTAGGTATCTTTTTGGAAGAATTTATGGAAGTAGCAGATGAATTGATACGGATAGAAAAGCTATTATAGTAAAACGGTTCTTTATCTAAAACTGCTATGTTTCTGATTTTTACTGCAACACATCCACACATTGAGTAATAAGAAAGCTTTGGATAATTTTATACAATTTATTCTAATTTTAAGAGACATAACTGCTACATGAAACAATGGTTCTACCATAAAAGCTGAACAAATTATTTAGGAGTAGAGGCTTGCTTGTGAGCTTAGAAGAGTTGATGAGATTACAGAAGAATTGGCACGACTGTAATTTGTAATAGTAGACATGAATCATTTTTTCTATCATTATTACCTATTAAGCTTTTAACTTTGTATTCACACCACAGCCTGACATAAATAGGAATTTATGTATAAAATTGTTGATTTCTGTAGCGTAACTAGTTGCATAAATTATGTTAAAATAAAAAGGAGACCAAAAGGAATATACGTTAAAAGATGGAAGGATTAATTAGAAATAGAAGCGTTAAAGGATACAATGTTTTACTTATGGACAAAATAATTAAGCCTTATTAAAAGAATTTACCGAAAGGTACCGATTAAAATTTATGATAAGGTTAACTTGTTTATTAGAGTTACGTCCTTTAAGTTAAATTTTAAAATATATACACCATATCCTGTAACATATAGCAAATAATGTATAAAATTGTTGTAAATTAGTATTTATATTTGTAAAGAAATGTATCTATTTATGGAGTAAGTAGATTAGGACGGTTGAAAAGTTATTTTAATTAATAGACAAAATTCAAAAATTGATATAATGATATCATCTTATTTTAGTAATGAAAATGCGTATACTTAAAATTTGTTTTATTGATTACATCCCTTATGAAAGCTCTAAAAGTTATTAGAAGCAGGTGGAATTATTAGCAAGTTGTTCATGTTTCTTTTAAAAACATTTAGAAAAAGTGAGATTGTCGTAGCAGAATGTGATATAATAATAGAAAATTAACTTTAGAGGTGTTAATATGTTTTACCTATTAATCATAGGTTTTTGTTTTATTATTGCAACATTAACATCGCCTTATATGATAAAATTAGCTCATTTTACAAAGGCAGTTGATGCCCCTAATAAAAGAAAAATTCATCAGCGAGTGATGCCTAGAATGGGTGGTCTTGCTATTTATATTTCATTTATATTGGGATATATGGTTTTTAATGTTAAGCAACTCGCATTAGTTGAAGGTCAGACTGCTTTTTTTGATGCTTTTTTTATCTCATCAGTCGTGATTATTATAACAGGTATGTTTGACGATATGTTTGATTTACCAGCGAAATCTAAGTTTATTGTTCAGTTAGTCGTCGCCTTAATTATGGTTATTTATGGCAGATTTATTATAAATGAAATTCGGTTACCTTTTATACCTATTATTGATCTAGGTTGGCTAAGCGGAGTTATTACCATTGCTTGGATTATTGGTGTCACCAATTCTATTAATTTAATCGATGGCTTAGATGGCTTGTCATCGGGATGCTCTGCCATTTCGTTTGCAACCATGGCGATTTTGGCTATTTTTCAAGGTGATATCTTTGTAGCTGTGATGTGTTGCTTGCTTTTAGGGGCTACATTAGGATTTTTGGTTCATAATTTTTATCCAGCTAAAATTTTTATGGGAGATACTGGTTCACTTTTTCTAGGTTTTTCTATCTCTGTCTTATCGTTACTCGGGTATAAAAATGCTGCATTTGTTTCGTTTATTGTTCCTATTGTTGTTTTATCTATTCCAATTTTTGATACGGTCTGGGCCATATTCCGCCGTATATTAAATGGGCAATCCCCATTTAAGCCAGATCGGCGTCACGTTCACCATCAGTTACTGGACAAAAATTTAGGACATGTGAAAAGCGTCTTGGTCTTATACGCAATCGCTGGTTTGTTTTCATTGACCGCTATTGTGTATACCATTTATTCAAAATTTTATGGATTAGTATTAGTTGTTTGTGGAGTTATTGTGGTTGAGTTAATTTTTAACATAACAGGCATCTTTAGAGAAAAGCAACCGAAAGAGAAAAACCAATCATCTGAGGAAAGTCACATTGTAATTGAACAACAGTTATTAAATCAAGAAGCAGAACTGACTAGCAGTAATCACAGCCCCAAATATCCTGAACAGGATACGTAAAAAAAGAGCGTTAAGCTCTTTTTTATTAGGTTTTCTTGCGACTTCTTTGTTTATAATCAGCAGTGCGTTTTAAGTTAAAAACTCACACACTATTTTTCTAGGTTACGAACAAGTTTAACATCACATTTAGCATTTTTAATGATTTCTGTTGAAACGCTACCAAGTAAAAACCGATCTAAACCTGATTTATTACTAGACCCACAGATGATTAAGTCAGCTTCATAACCTGGTGCAATCACTTCAGCGATAGCAAGACCTGGGGATGAACTATAGGTTTGGACAATTTCAACCTCGTTAACTCCTGCTTTCAATGCTTCTTTTTTGAATTTTTCTAACTCTTCGTCCATAGCGTTTGAATAGTCTTGGCTAAAAAGATGAGGAGTTGTTAGCAGTCCGGTCGGGTCAATGGGGTTATAAATGACCGTATTTTTTTTGATGTGACAGAGGGTTAACTTAGCATTAAACGCTAGAGCAGTGCCAATGCTATTATTCACTATTTTTTCTGTATGAGCATTGTTATCAACAGCGACTAAAATATTTTGATACATAAGAACATCTCCTTTCAAGTAAAAGTGCCTAACAATGTGATGCAGGCTCTTTCAGCTATTAATTTAGGATCTAGTATACGTGACATTTATCTACTTACTATTACTTCTATTATATCATATAAATAAGTTATTTTTTACCAAATAACAATTTCTACTATATTTAGAAATATTTTTTATTCTGGACTTTTGGGTTCCAACCTAGGAATCTTTGAATAAACTATGGAGAATAAACATTCTATTATGTGCAGGAGGAAATTGTATGAATATGATTTTGTTGGTTTTGCAGACTGCTATGCTATTAACAGCTCTTGCTATTGATTCATTTGCTTGTAGTTTTGGTTATGGGATTAATAAAATAGTCATTCCTTTTAAATCGATGATGACCATTAATCTGATTTGTACTGTTTTACTTGCTATTGGTTTATTTTTTGGAGTTATGGTTGGGCAATATATTCCCGAAAACATCACAACCTGGTTTTCTTTTACCCTTTTGTTTTTATTAGGAATATTTAAAATTTTTGATAGCGGCATTAAAAAATTAGTTAGAAAGCATAATGGTGTGAATAAGGAAATTAAATTTTCCATCTTTAATTTAGGGTTTGTTCTTTACGTTTATGCTGATCCTGAGGAAGCAGATGTAGATAAATCAAAAGAATTAAGTATGAAAGAAGCAGTACCGTTAGCTCTTGCCTTAGGAATTGATGGTTTAAGTGTCGGGTTTGGAATTGGATTGGCTGTCACTCATGTTTTCTTACTGTTAGGCCTTTCTTTAATTAGCGATATGATCGCCATTACGCTGGGATGTTATTTAGGAAATAAAATGGCCCAGCGTACTTCTAGAGATATGTCATGGATCAGTGGAGCTATTTTAATGATCATTGCTGTTTTTCAAATCTTTTAGTCTAAAAAAACTGCACTTCATAATGCAGTTTTTTTGTTTTATAATTTTTCAATTACAACAACATAAGGAGCAGTTGGCCGATTGATAAATTCATATTTTAAGATAAGATTTTTTTAGGATCTAATTGTGCCATACATGACTCTAAATAGTCACGTTCTAATTTTCCTGATTCATGCCCATGATAAATCACTAATATAATCAGCCCATTTGTCTTAAGGATCGTTAGAATATCTATGACTGCTTTCCATGTCGTGTTGCCATGTGTGGTCGTTTTAAGATCGCTTCCTGGAAGATAGCCTAAATTAAAAATAGCGGCGCTCACTTCAGTCTGGACATAATTTAGGACCCTTTGATGCCCGTCATTGATTAAGTTTACTTGCTTTAAGTTAGCTTCATCTAGTTTAGCTTGCGTACTAGTAATGGCGGCTTCTTGAATATCAAAGCTATACACTCGCCCTGTCTCACCCACACATTCAGCTAAGAATAAGGTATCATGGCCGTTGCCGGCAGTTCCATCGATTACGGTGTCGCCATTATTGACAGCTTGTTGCAGCAGACTTTTTGTAAAAGGTAAGACTCGTTCTAATGTCATGGTTAAGTTATACCCCCTCGTATAATCGCCCTTGGTAAGTTTGTCGCTCTTTTAAGCGATCATCAATGGCATTTAAAATTTCCCATTTTTTTAAACTCCACATGGGACCGACTAATTCCTCTCGTACAGCATCTCCTGTTAAGCGATGAATCACCATTTCTTTCGGTAGGACTTCTAATTGATCGACGACTAAATCGACATAGTCATCTTTTTCCATTAAGGTAAGTCGATTATTTTTTAACATGCGGTGCATAGGCGTCCCTTCAATCACGTGAAGCAGATGAATTTTAATTCCTTGTACATCTAATTTAGCGACTGCTTTTGCTGTTGCCAACATCATTTCCGGAGTTTCTCTAGGAAGACCATTAATAATGTGTACAATAACTTCAATATTTTTAGCTCGTAATTTGTTTACACCGTCGAGAAACGTTTGATAATTATGACCACGGTTAATGATTTTACCCGTTTTATCGTGAATGGTTTGCAAACCAAGTTCAACCCATAAGTTAACTCGTTCATTGAGTTCTCCTAAGTAATCAACAACGTCATCAGGGAGACAGTCGGGACGAGTTCCAATCGAAAGACCGATGATATTAGGATCACAGGCAAGAACTGCTTCATATTTGTTCTTTAATACGGCTAGAGGTGCATGGGTATTAGAGAAAGCTTGAAAGTAAGCAATATATTTTGCTTCAGGCCATTTTTCATGCATCATCGTTTTAACAGAAATAAATTGAGTTTTTAAGTCGTCCTCAGGACTGCCAGCAAAATCGCCGCTACCTTTAATGCTACAGAAGGTGCAGCCTCCATAGGTAACTGTTCCATCTATGTTCGGGCAAGTAAAGCCAGCATTTATCATCACTTTAAAAATTTTTTGCTGGTATTTTTCACGCAGGTGGTAATTTAAGGTGTGATACTGTTTGTCACCATAACTATATTTAAAAGACATAAAGTCATCTCCTTGTTTAAAAACAACACTTAGTTAGTATTTTATCACATAATACAAAATTCCACTAATTAGACGACTGCTCTTAACTAATAAGGAGCTGACCATAAAATAAATGAGTTATAATAGATTTTTTATTGACCTAAAGATAAAAAGCTTGCATTTTAAACAACATTTGATATAATCGTTTTAGATAAAAAAAACCGTGACAAGGACTAGTAGTAAGCTGGACTGTTAGAGAGAGCGAATGGTCGGTGCAAATTCGTGCCGAAAACTTATGAACTAACCTTGGAGTTACAGTTGTGATTGTTTCACTGCTGTCGTCTTCTTGCGTTAAAAGATAAGAGGGGTAAACCTTGCTTTATTAAAGAGGTTTACAACTAAGGTGGTACCGCGTAGATCTTTTTTACGTCCTTAGATGTCGTCTAAGGGCTTTTTTTGTTAGAAGACGCTGAAATAAAGTTTTTGATAAGTGCTGTATGACGTCGTTTGGTGTTTCTTTACTAGACAGTCAAAAGCTAAGTATAGGATGTGGAGGCTCACTGATATGTCTAATATATCTAGCATGACGTTTTTTTTAACACGCAATTCTTGATTTATCTTGGAAGCTCTATTGGCTAAAATCTATGGTGAGGCATCAATTATTGATGAGACGTAGATTAAATGGCAGTGCTTCTATCCATGATATTAAATATATTTAAAAATGGTGTCTGCGGTTAAGAATGATTTAAGCTGTGTTAAGTTATGGTAACTCATTTAATTGGCTTTTAACTTTTTAATTAAATGAAGACTAGTATTATTTACGGAGGTAATAGATATGGCATTTGATCACAAGAGAATTGAAAAGAATTGGCAAGATTATTGGTATGATAACAAAACGTTTAAAACAGCGACGGATCATACAAAGCCAAAGTTTTATGCGTTAGATATGTTTCCTTATCCGTCAGGAGCAGGCCTCCATGTGGGACATCCAGAAGGATACACAGCAACAGATATTGTATCGCGCATGAAGCGGATGCAAGGGTACCGCGTCTTACATCCAATGGGTTGGGATGCTTTTGGACTACCAGCTGAACAATATGCGTTAGATACAGGAAATGATCCTCGTGATTTTACGGAACAAAACATCAATACTTTCCGCAAGCAGATTCAATCCTTAGGCTTTTCATATGATTGGGATAAAGAAATTAATACAACAGACCCTAAATATTACAAGTGGACTCAATGGATTTTTACCCAGTTATACAACATGGGATTAGCCGAGATTAAAGAAAGCGAAGTCAATTGGTGTGAAGCTTTAGGTACGGTCTTAGCTAATGAAGAAGTGTTAAACGTCAATGGAAAAATGGTTTCTGAACGCGGTGAATACCCCGTTACGAAAAAACCAATGAAACAATGGATCTTAAAGATTACCCATTATGCGGAACGCTTGCTAGCAGACTTAGAAGACCTGGATTGGACGGAAAGCATTAAAGATATGCAGCGCAATTGGATTGGAAAAAGCGAAGGAGCTTTGATTAAGTTTCAAGTATCCGGTACAGATCAATCGTTTGAAGTCTTTACCACTCGTCCCGATACGATCTTTGGCGCTACTTATGTCGTATTAGCCCCAGAACATCCATTGGTCAAATTAGTGACAACCTCTGTTTGTCAAAAAGCAGTTTCTGCTTACCAAGAAGCGGCAAAAGGAAAATCAGATCTGGAGCGTACCGAATTAAACAAAACAAAATCAGGGGTAGCAACAGGAGCTAACGCCGTCCATCCTGTAACCGGTGATTTAATTCCCATTTGGATTGGTGATTACGTGTTGGGAAGCTACGGGACAGGTGCGGTTATGGGAGTCCCCGGTCACGATCAACGCGATTATGAGTTTGCAAAACAATACGACTTGCCCATCAAGCAAGTTCTTGAAGGTGATATAACCGAAGCGGCTTTTACTGGCGATGCCAAGCATGTTAATTCTGATTTTATTGATGGGATGAACAATGACGAAGCGATCACAACTATGATACAGTGGTTAGAAGAAAATGAAAAAGGCTCAGGTAAAGTGAACTATAAGTTAAGAGATTGGTTATTTGCTCGCCAACGTTATTGGGGCGAACCTTTCCCAGTTATTATTTGGGAAGATGGTACAATCTCTGTTTTGGATGAAGAGCAACTACCGCTAGAACTACCGGTGATGGAAGATTTTAAACCTTCTGGGACTGGGGAATCACCGTTAGCCAATGTGACGGATTGGTTAGAAGTGACACGCCATGATGGTATCAAAGGTCGTCGAGATACTAATACGATGCCTCAGTGGGCAGGAAGTTGTTGGTACTATATTGGCTATATCTTAAAACAAGACCAGGGCTTTATCGGTTTAAACACGGAAGAAGCTAAGGAAATGTTACGCGACTGGTTACCTGTTGATTTATACATCGGGGGCGCTGAGCACGCTGTTCTGCACTTGCTATACGCAAGGTTTTGGCATAAAGTGTTATATGATTTAGGGTTGGTTACAACCAAAGAACCTTTCCAACGGTTGTTTAATCAAGGGATGATTCTGGGAGAAAATAATGAGAAGATGTCTAAATCAAAAGGCAATGTGGTCAATCCAGATGATGTGGTGAACTCTCATGGAGCTGATACATTAAGGTTATATGAAATGTTTATGGGACCATTAGATGCAGCTATAGCTTGGTCAACCGATGGACTAGATGGAAGTCGTCGTTTCTTAGATCGAGTCTGGCGTCTGTTTATAACTCCAGAAAACAGCGTATCAGAAAAAATTGTCTCAGTAAACGACGGTAAATTAGAAAAAGTTTATCATGAAACCGTGAAAAAAGTTACAGAAGATTTTGAAAAGTTAGGCTTTAATACGGCAATAGCTCAAATGATGATCTTTATTAATGAAGCGTACAAAGTCGCAAGTATCCCTCGAGAATATGTTGAAGGATTCGTTAAGTTATTAAATCCTATTGCACCTCATATAACCGAAGAGATTTGGTCTATTCTAGGACATAATAAGACCATTTCTTATGAAACTTGGCCAACTTATGATGAGTCCAAATTAATAGCGGACACCATCACGGTTATAGCTCAAGTTAACGGGAAGTTACGAGGACGTATTGAAGTATCAGTAGACATAACAAAAGAAGAAATGCAAGAAGCGGCATTAGCCAATGAAAATGTGCAAAATTTTATTGCTGGAAAAGAGATAATTAAAGTAATTGTGGTACCAGGGAAGTTAGTGAATATTGTGGTGAAGTAATTAAAGAATACCAGACAAGGATGAGACGTGGTAGTTAGCTATCACGTTTTTGTCTATTTAAGTCGTGTTTATAAGATACAGCTAACAATTTAAAAGTGCTGCTTCCAAATTCTGTTTCATAAAGATCCATTTCAATTGCCAATAAGTGTCCATCATTTGGTTAGAAAATAGTTTTTTATGCTATAATAATTGGGTAACTAATTAAAGCCTTTTACTTGTGTAATGGAAATAAAAGTTTAATTGATAAATTTAACAAAAAATTTTTTCTGCTCTAATTTAAATCGTGACAAAGGAGAACGGGAATGGTGAAATTAAAGAAATTATGGTTAATCATATTGGGTGTCGTGTTACTGGTACTCTTTGTTGTGGGCATCGTAGTAGGTCATTATTTTTATCGCTTGGCAATCGATCCTCAAACCGATAAATCTGCTATTTTTGAAGCTGAGCACAATCAATTTACTTTAGAAGATGAAGAAGACAGAAATTGGTTAGAAACTGTTACTTATGAAAGGCAGGAAATTTCTTCTTATGATGAGCTAAAGTTGTCTGCTGTTCAGGTTAAACAAGAACAACCCACTCATCGCTACGCCATCATTGCTCACGGTTATACTTCTCAAGCTATGCAAATGGGATATTATGCTAAATATTTTTATGAAGAGGGCTATCATGTGTTGCTCCCAGATGCTCGGGGGCATGGTGAAAGTGAGGGGCATTACATTGGAATGGGTTGGCATGAACGCTTTGATATAGTGGACTGGATCGAACTAATATTGACAGAAGACCTGGAGGCTGAAATTGTTTTGTTTGGTGTTTCAATGGGAGGTGCCACTGTGATGAGTACCTCTGGAGAGGAACTACCTCATCAAGTTAAAGCTATTGTTGCCGATTGCGGATACACGTCTGTCAAAGATATTTTTTCTTATCAACTTCAAGCTTTGTTTGGTCTCCCGTCGTTTCCCGTTTTGAATTTTGCCAGTCTAGTCACCTATTTTAGAGCCGGTTATACTTTGAGTGAAGCTTCAATGGTTCAACAATTAGCTCAATCCAAAACGCCTATTTTATTTATTCACGGAGATCGCGATGCCTTTGTTCCACATGAGATGGTATATGTTGCTTATGAAGCAACGCCAACAACCAAGGAATTATTTATCGTAGAGGGAGCAGGACATGGAGAAGCAGCTCAAGTAGCTGGTGCTGATTACTGGCAACGAGTCTTTAGTTTCATTGAAACTCAAATTACCAAGGATTAATTGGATAAAAAATACGGGATAAAGCCTCATTTAAATAAGTAAACAAGTATGCCGATAACATTTGAAGAATTAGGTGCTACGTTTTGTTGTTAAATAATGGGGTTAATAAAGGCAACGAGGTACTTTAAAAGATTCAGGGTAAAGAGAAGAAGGGGATGGTATATTTTTTCTGTATTTTTAATGATTAAGTCCTATCAAATGGAGACTCATATCGAAAAAGTTTTCAAGTACATAACGAAGGCGTGATCAAATCAAAAGTTTTTTAGGCCTTATTTGTACTAAGTAAAGAGTTAAAAGAAGACCCATTATAAAAAAACTTGATTACTTAATAAACTGGCCTCGACGTCAAGGACATTTGAAAAAAATTAAATATTAAGAACATCTTAAATTAGGCAGCTTTTAAAAGATGATTTCTGTACATGACGAGACCACTGAAAAAGGAGCCTGTTATTGTTAAGTAACCAGGCCCTTTTTATCATTATTTCTATTATATGGAATATATGTCGTGAACTAAGATACAATTTAGCTTGTTCGAGTTCCATTAAAGTCACTATTTGCTTGCTATTGACTACAAACACACTCATAATACTTTGAATTTTTATGCCAAAAAGTCCCATGAATTTGTAGTGACCCCCGAAATTTGAATCTTTAAATCAACGATTGGTGGTCGCTTTTTATATGGCAAAATATAGCTTTGAATTGAAATTACGTCTTGTTAAGGAGTATCTTTTGGGAAATGACAGTTTACGAGGTCTTTCCGATAAGTATAGTAAGGGTGGTGGACAAAAAGGCCATGTACAAATTAGGAAATGGGTGAATGCCTATCAAAGTTTTGGGGAAGAAGGGCTTTTGAGATTTCACTTCTAAAACTAGTGCTCGATTAATCACTTCGCAACTGCATTCTCTTGTAAGATCATGGATGAAAACTGAATTTTAGGTTTAGGCGTTGCTTGACTAAATCTATACTTGTTAACGTAACCGGATAGTTTTTATCTTGACTATTCAATTAATCCATCTAAATAGCCAATCACTTTTAGTTTTTGTTGTTCATTGAGCTGTTTATATGTATTAATAAGTGCTTCTTCTTCACTGGTTAATATTTGTGTACTTTCTTTACCACAGAGCAGCCATTCCATAGAGGTCCCTAATAATTTAGATATTCTGTAAAGTATTTCTGCTTCGGGAATTCTGCCTTTAACATAATTTAACATAGCTCCTTTGGAAATTTCTAACTTATGCGCTGCTCTGACCTGTGTATAGTTGGCATTTTTGAGTGCTAACCTTAACCGTTCTCCAAAACCATTAAACATCTCTTTGTTACTCATAAAGACCTCCTAATAAAAACTAGAAATAGAAATATACAAACATACAATTGACTTGTAATACATATGTGTGTTAAAATTATTTAGAAAGTTCAGCTTACTGCAGAGATAAAGAACTTTCCAATAGGCTATTTATGTGCAAAAAGCTTTTAATTAATTCTTAATTTTTCTAAATTCTAGGAAAATTTTCTCGACCTACCTTCTATATAATTAGATTTGCTTAATTTAATGCATACTAAAAGATAATCTAACTGTTTGTGCAAAAATTAATTAATTTTGTTAAATTGTTGATTTAGGCACAAAAAGTATCATGAAAAAGATGTCAATTAATATCAGTCATCATTTGTCATGTTGTCTTTAAAACGACTTTCGTAAATTTTGCTAGAAAAGGTAAAAAACATTTATCAATAGAATCCCCAGTATAATTATGTCACCTAAAACGAATTTATATAGGGATGTAAGATAAATTTTTCAATTATTATAACAGATTATAACTTGACTTTCAAATTTTAACGAGATTTTTGACATTTGTCTTTAATTTTTAGCTTTTAATCGTAGTATGTATTTTAAAGAATAGTTTATCAATAGAATTATAGAAGGACGGGTGTATCACTGGGTAAAAGTTGTTTGAGTATCAAATTTTTTGAGTTTGGAAATAAAAATAAGCTAAAGAAGAAGTTTTGGGTGTGCTTCTAATTTTTGCTTGTTGAATTAACAAACTGATGCTCCTTTGAAACTTTTCAAACTGAACTAGATTTAAGGGAGCTATTAACGAGCAGCTCTCGTTTTTCAAGCAAGAGAGCTATCGTTTTTTTCACGAAGCAAATTGAATACACATTAAGTATTTTTATGCGATTTAAGTGATCTTGAGAAAGCTGAAAAAGTAGTTTTTTCTAACCAACCAAAGAATCACCTTTAGAGTAACCTTGATAACTCTCTTGATTTACTTCTGTTTTTAGTTGACTTTATAGGAATATTTATGTTAAAATTTACATTGATAGCCAAAATATTTTAACAACTGTTCATAAACATCTAGTTAAAACATATCTTTAAAATATTTCTGTTGAGGTAAATCAAATGGCTGAAGGTTAAGGTTTGAGAGGGGGTTAAGGAAAGTGAAACATTTTAAGCGTTGGATGTTTACTTTAGTAGTGGTTGGCATTTTAACGCAGGGTTTCTATCCAGTGGCCATTGAGGTCACTTATGCAAGCTCTGTAGAATCAAAGAGTACCATTAGCTTTTATGATTCAAATTCAGATGATCTGCCCGTAGTCGAAAAGCCGGATCCTAACCCTCCAGGTGGAAACCAAGATTCAGAAGATAATAATGTAAATGAAGATTTGCCGCAGTTAAATCAGCTTGGTTATCGTGGGCACTGGTTAGGGTTAATCTTAGTGGCAATGGCAGTGATTTTGGTGAGAAAAAAGTCAAAGTACTCGGAAACAAAAAGTGAAGTAATGTAAGCAATATGATTAAAAAAAGATGGAGGGTTTATATAATGAAATTATTAAAATTGTCTGCACTTTCAATATTAACTGTATCAACTCTTTTGATGTCAGTGTCTTCGGTTATGGCAGAAGAATCAGAAGAAACAACAGCAACGATTACGTTTAGACCTAACGAAGGTCCGGTTACGCCACCAGATCCAGAAATACCAGGTCCAGGAGAACCAGGTCCAGAAGGACCTGTTACTCCGCCACCAGTACCCGGGCCTTTTGGTATATGGGTTCCTGTGTTAGACTTTGGTATTAATGACGTAAGCAGTGAAAATGACTATAGTGCTTTAGCGCTACAACTTCCTTTAGCTGATGGATCTCAGGAAACTGCTCCACGTGCTCATTATCTTGCTGTAAATGATAGTAGAGGAACCAATGAGGGATGGACTTTAAGTGTGATATTAGAGGGAGATGGCTTTGTAGATAATGATACGGATGATATCTTAGAAGGTGCAGAACTTAGATTTACAGGTGCATCTGCTTATTCAGAAAATGATTCCCAATTAGGATATAGAAATGAATTTAAATTAGATGCAGAGTCAGGAAGAGAGAATATCTTTTGGGCTCAAGCTGACAATGGGCAATTTATAAGCATGCTTAGATGGGGAGCTGTTGCTGATCTAGTAGATGGTAGAAATCCTAATATTACATTAAATGTACCAACACCTACAGTTGGAAATTATGAAGCTACATTGAATTGGAGCTTAACTTCAGGACCTCCAGTTGAATAAATAGCTGGTGAGTAGTATAGCAGTAATTTATTGAGTCAAGTTTATAAGATGTATCTAAACAGCGCTACATATTTATGTAGCGCTGATTTTTCAAGAAGGGGGTCTTTAGCAATGAAGATTCAAATAACTAAGTTCATATCAAAGGCGATTTTTCTGCAGATGGTGGTATGGGCAATTTCAGCAACTGCTTTTCCTATTAAGAGTAGTGCGCAGTCGGAATTTAATTTTTATGTTACACCTATTTTGCCAGAAAGCCAAATTGAAGAAACAACAGGTTATTTTGATTTAAATTTACGGAGTGGTGAAGAAGAAACTTTAAGGTTAGTCTTATCTAATGGATCAAACGAACCTATAGAAGTAGAGATAAGTGCGCACACAGCTTTTACGAATACTAATGGAGTTGTAGAATATGGGGTAGACGCAACGGAACCTAATCCGACTTTGGTTTATTCAATTGCAGAGTTACTAGAAACTCCTGATCCTGTAACCATACCACCTGGTGAAACTCAAGAGGTTGCAGTTACTTTAAAAATGCCAGAAGAATCATTTGTAGGAATTTTAGCTGGGGGTATCCGCTTTTCAGAAGTTTTACAAGCTGATGGAGTAGAAAGCGAGTCAAACTTAGCAATTCAAAACACTTTTTCTTACAATATTGGAATAATTGTAAGTAATGAACGAACTGCAGTTAACCCAGATTTGGAATTATTAGAGGTCTATCCCAACCAAATAAACTTCCGAAATGTTTTTAGTGCTACTATTCAAAATTATACACCAACTTATGTTAATCGTTTGGAGATAGAAGCCCAAGTTAGAGAAGTAGGAAAAGATGAAATCTTATATGAAGCTGAATCATCAATGATGCAAATGGCACCTAACTCTCATTTTCACTACCCTATCTATTTAAATGGAGATCGTTTTAGACCAGGGGATTATGTGTTAACAATGATAGCTCGCTCCGGTGAACATGAATGGGAATGGGAAGAGTATTTTACGGTGGAGCGAGAGATTGCTCGACAATTAAACGAGGATGATGTAACTATAGACAATAGTCTTAATTGGTGGATGATTGGGACGATTGGATTAGGGATTCTGTTGATTTTAGTCATTGGCTTTTTAGGTTATAAACAGCAACAATTAAAAAAACAAATTAATCAAAAACAGAATGAAAAAACAGAAGAATAAGAAGCTAGTTTTATAACTTGGAGAAAACAAGGAAAAACACGCCCTTTATTTTGCAAGCATAAAGGACTGATTTTTATCATTCAAATATTCAACTCAATTTTGTGGTTACTTATACAATGACATGAAACAAACTATTGGATTAAGACTTATTTAAAGAAGCAAATTAATTAATTCGTTTTGAATGAGATAACTTTCTTCATTCAATTAACAAATTTCTCCTTGAAAAATAAAGATCTCCTTTTTATAGTTGGTGAGCTATAAAAAGGAGATATTTTTATGATTAGCTGCTATTAATAGAGATGATTATCCTCCAAAATTGTTGAAGATATGGGAATTTAGTCGAATATCTTGAGAGGTGATAGGATATCTACTTCCAGTGGAATGAAAACGAATTGATAGGTTAAACGGGATTTAAACAATGGATAACCATTCTGCACTTCACAAAGCCTAACATATAAAAATGAATCCTCTGCTTTAGAAAGAGGTGTTAAAAGATTAGCCTAGATGAATTCACATGGAGAGTTATGGTGTTTTCGGATTATATCATAATGAAAATAAAGAGTTAAAAGATGCTTGATTAAGAAATCATCTATTTTAGATAAGGAATTAACGGACAAATTCTCGATGGCTTATTAATTTAGACCACCTTTTGATAAAAGCCCAATAAATAAAAAATATTGAAACTTAATGATACATAGATTAACTAATTAGCGCATTAGGGCTGTTACTCTCCGCAGCTCTGACATTTAGCTTTTATCATTATTTCTGCACTTTTCTCTAGGATAGTGATGTAGGTTAGATTTTGTTAAGGAAATAAATCTTTTCTAAAGGGGATATCAGGATCAGTAAAATCTATATTGGCTAGAGATTTGATTAGATAAGTGATTGAGGTCAGAAATTTAAGCTAGTTATATTCTTATTTTGTAAGGCGTGTTTCACAAGACCAACCATTTTAATTACGAGTCACACTAAAAAAATTTACTTGATCCGATATCCCCTATCAAATCACAGTCGCTTCTAATGTAAATGAGTAAAGGAAGACCCTAGATCGATGTTGCCTAACTCACATGTTCTATTAATCTTGCTACATAAATAAAAGGTAAAAAATGATTTTGGGTTCATTTTTCCAGGCAATGAAAAGCAAAATTAACTCTACCAACCCCTAATTCCCAAAGTGAAGTGAGGAACCGAATATAACTTCCAGTCTTCTTTTAAAACTAAAAAGTCATAATGGATAAAATATAAAAGCTTGCGTTTAGTAATAAATGCAAGCTTTTTAGGCTTCTTACACTCAATCAGTGCCTACGACACCATACTTCAAAGTCATTATACAAATCACTTTGAAATGATGAGTTAGGAACGATTTAACTTTAAATAATCTTATTCTCTTTCAGCACTTCATCCGCAAGGGGTGTTCAGTTTCTAATTTAGAATATTAGTATTTCAATTACCCTTCCCATTGGAGGTGCTGCTTGCCATGCTTTTAAGATTAAGGTTGTTTTTCATTATTTCTGCTGTTTCTTTTGCTGGGATAGTGAGATAACTTAGTTGGTTAAAACTAAATGGGTCTATGCCAAAGGTTATAGCGGGACTAGTAAACTCTATATTGTTCAGAGCGTTGTTTACTAAAGAAAAGTCAGGTATGTGCGTGATAGAGGCGGCCGGAAATTTAACCCTAGTTAAATAATTAGTATGTAAATCTTGTTGATCAAGAGCTATCACGGTGTATTCATTTTATTATAAATCACTCTAGAGGAGGGTAACATCTCGACTTGACTCGCTATACCTAATTACAGTCGTTCGACATGTAGAGAGGTTATAAAGCAATTCAACCAACATATTCAACTAATCTCGCTACATTTATCCTCCCACCTGATATGGACAGATCTGCTAAAGCGGGCACAGGATCCACACTGCATGCAAGATGGCTTCTTTCAATTCTGCAGGTGTAAGGGTAGGGTTGACGGATAAAGCTAATACGGTAGCTCCAACTACATGAGGTGTTGCCTCAAAAATTAGTAAACCCATGATTTAAATAATTACTATGAATATTTCCACCTGGAGCAAATAAATGGACGGTTGGCAGACCGAAGTTAGAATAAGAAATTCTTTGGTCGAGTTGATTTGAACCTTCCTATGGTAATGTTATTATGAAGATCAAAGGATCCTGGCCAAAATGATCTATATCTGTGTCAATACCGGAGTTACCTGCAGCAGTAATAATTAATCCGTTAAAGGCTTTCATGGCGTTTTCCAATGCAATTGAATGGCCTTCTGAAGACATACTGTAATTTAGGATATCAAACTTTCGCTCAAAGGCATGATTGATAGCACTTATAACCAAGAATTACTGGAAACTGAATTGCCAAGATCATCGCGATAATAAACTCTTAATGCAGCTTAATTTCTTAATAAAATTCATCATCCTTCGTCCCTCCAATCGTTATAGTTGTCGTTTCTAAAAAATGGTAACAATTACATTATAAACTAATGACTTTAATAATAAAATATAAGGATTAAAAAGGAAATATCTTGCAGTGTTTGATTATACTAAACCAAACCCATGACCTATAAATTTTAGCTTATTATTATAAATTCAGTGCATACTTCTATATTTTAAATTATCTAACTAAATAGCATAAATTCCTCCAAACATTCATTTAAAACAGTACTTTAGTATAATTGACAAACGGTTGTACGTAAAGTTAATCAATCGTAGTATAATAAGAGTATATCTTACTAAACTAATTAATACGATTAAGAAGAGGAGGATGATGAAAATGAAAAAAATATGGGCATTAATGGCCGTGGGGCTGGGGATCGTGTATTGTTTCGTCCAAAATAATCGCATTCAAGTGGAACCCATTAAAGTCAAGCGAAAAGATTTGCCTCAAGAACTAGAAGGATTTAAGATTGTTCATCTTTCTGATCTCCACCTTCCACACAATGCTTCTAATATCGAAAACCTGATTCAATTAGTTAAAAAACAAAAACCTGATTTAATTGTCATGACTGGTGATATCATCGATCGAAAAGCTAAAATTCAAACCTGTGGTTTAAGTAAACTATGTCGTGGATTGGTTAAGTTGTGTCCTGTCTATGGTGTAACGGGAAATCATGAGCAAACCAGCAGAATTTTAGTAGACTTTAAAAAAATATTAATAAAAAGCGGCGTTCAACTAATGGATCAGACTTATAAAATAATGACCGTAGGATCAGTGAAAATTGCTGTAATGGGTTTAGTTGATGATGAATCTTATAACGTTGATTTCCTTGAAAATCCAGAGTTAAAAACAAGTAAATATAACATTTTACTTGTTCACAGACCGTTGCTATGGCAAAAGGATTTAACAAGGCTTCAACCGGATTTAGTTTTTAATGGTCATGAGCACGGAGGACAAGTTAGAATACCGTTTATGGGAGGACTTATCTCTCATGAACAAGGTTTTTTCCCTAAATATACATCGGGGCTTTATGTGGATAAAAATCAGAAGAGCACCGTGATTAGTCGAGGGTTAAGTAGTACGCTGATGTTACGGATTAACAATAGGCCGCATCTACCAGTGATTACACTGACTCAGGAACAGAAGCATGATAAAAAGCCGTAGACGATGTCTGGTAAGAGCTTATCTACGACTTTTTTCTATTTTAGTAAATTTTCATATAAATAATGAGCGATGCCACCTTCAGCATTTGACTTTGTAATCGTGGAAGCAACGGCTTTTAATTCATCGAGCGCATTTTCCATAGCCACGCTAGTTCCAGCGAACTCAAACATTTCAATATCGTTATCACCATCACCGAAAACAATAATATCAGCAGGGTCAAAATTTAAATATTCAGCAACTTTGGCCAAGGCGGCTCCTTTATTAGAGTCGCTTTTAAAGACTTCGATAATATGCTCAAAATCACCACTCCACTGCCGGCATGTCACCACATCAGCATAGTTTAAACGTAAAAAATCAATCACTTTTTGTTCCTCACCTGGTTTAGCTTCCAAAATAAAGCCACTAGGGTGACAATCGAGTATTTCGGTGAACGCCCCATACTGAATCGAATCACAGCCTTCACAAAAGAACCAATCTTGTAATAAATGATCTTGGTTCATTACGTACAAATGATCTTTATATTCACAGATACCATTGATTAAATAATCCGTTATTTCGGAATTAAAAATAGCAAATATGGTCTCCATAGGGATTTGGGCAATCAATTCTTCAAAATTTTCATTAACTGGATGATGTATATAAGCTCCATTAAAGTTGATACTAGGAGTGGTTAATCCTAATTCTTGATAAAACTTTAAAGAGCCGCGAGCAGGTCGTCCTGTGGCGATGACAATCTGATGTCCAGCCACTTTTGCGGCCATTAGTGCTGCTTTTGTTTTTTTATTTAAATCAATATGATTATGTAAGGCAGTCCCATCTAGATCAATCACAATTAATTTATTATTTTTCATGTTATCTTCCTCCATCTCTTTACTATATCATAATTTAATTAGTTTTAAAAATACTAAGGGGTATTCACCTTAAATATGCTAAGAAATATTATAAATTGTTAGCACTCTTATTGACCGAGTGCTAAAAAGATGCTATACTAATATTAGAAATTTTATAAACCTATTAATAGCTTAAGATAGGAGTGAAATGCATGAATATTAATCGAATGACTGAAAAACTTCAACAAGGCTTAACGGAAGCGGGAACGCTGGCCACCTCTATCAATCATCAAGAGATTGATACCCCTCATTTGTTAAGCGCCTTATTACAAGATTTTGATGGATTAGTCCCGCGCATTTTAACAAAGGCTAACTATCCCCTTGAAGAGATAAAACAAGAAGTTAAAACCATACTGGATAAAAAGTCGTCGGTAAGCGGCGGTTCTCAACCTTATATTTCAGCCGATTTAAATCGAGTACTACTAAAAGCTGACGATTACGCCCGTGCTTGGGAAGATGATTACTTATCCGTTGAGCATGTTTTTTTAGCCTTGTTGGAGTCATCTGCTTACGATATCAAACAATTAATTAAAAAGTTTAAATTAAAAAAAGATCAAATTAAAGAAATTATTTCAGAAATAAGGGGGAATTCACGAGTGATGACACAAAATCCGGAAGCAACTTACGAAGTTTTAGAAAAGTATGGCCGGGATTTAGTTCAAGACGTAAAAGCAGGAAAAATTGATCCTGTTATTGGTCGTGATGAAGAAATTCGCCGTGCCATTCGCATTCTGTCTCGAAAAACAAAGAATAACCCAGTTTTAATTGGAGAACCTGGTGTTGGGAAAACAGCCATTGTCGAAGGCTTAGCTAGGCGCATTGTTCGTCAAGATGTTCCAGAAAGCTTAAAAGATAAAACCATTTTTGAATTAGATTTAGCTGCATTGGTGGCCGGAGCCAAATATCGAGGTGAGTTTGAAGAACGATTAAAAGCTGTTTTAAACGAGGTTAAAAATAGTGAAGGCCGAATTATATTATTTATTGATGAAATCCATACCATTGTGGGTGCAGGACGTACTGACGGAGCCATGGATGCGGGAAATTTATTAAAGCCTATGCTAGCTCGTGGTGAACTCCATTGTATAGGAGCTACGACTTTAAAAGAGCATCGAGAATATATTGAGAAAGACCCGGCTTTAGAGCGACGCTTTCAAAAAGTTCAAATCAATGAGCCGACTGTGGAAGATACCATTTCCATTTTAAGAGGTCTAAAAGAACGTTTTGAAGTCCATCACCGGGTGAGTATATCTGATGCTTCCCTAGTGGCGGCTGCTACTTTATCCGATCGATATATTACTGACCGTTTTTTACCAGATAAAGCCATTGATTTAATCGAT
>Ga0153980_1000377_pt1 | contig 20295 bp, 24 predicted proteins | sample TSGA064MetaG_FD_104722 | JGI IMG/M metagenome (GOLD analysis project Ga0153980, IMG submission 104722) | Attine ant fungus gardens microbial communities from Georgia, USA - TSGA064 MetaG | ecosystem: Host-associated > Fungi > Mycelium > Unclassified | place: USA: Georgia, Magnolia Springs State... | reverse complement strand
TCAAGGGAGCTAAAGTTTACGAGTAATATTAAGCATAAACTTCGATTTTCACATGTTCGCATATTTACAACGAACATTTACTTAAGTATACATACCAAAACTACAGAATAATATATGAACATATAGCTTAGTGTTAATAGAAATTTGAATGCAAACGACATTCTGCAACTTTACCAAGCTAATAAATGGAGTGCAGCCGAAAAACCAGAACTACTGGTGAAAGGCCTATTAAATTCGCATTCTTTAGTTGCTGCATGGGATGGTACAACATTAGTGGGCCTAGGGAATGCCATTTCCGATGGATATCTGGTGGTATATTATCCGCATCTACTGGTGCTACCCTCCTATCAAGGCAAAGGGGTTGGTCGCTTAATCATGGATAAAATGCAAGAGATTTATAAGGATTTTCATATGCAGATGCTCACGGCTGATGGAAAGGCTATACACTTCTATAAAAAGAACGGCTTTGAAAGGGCTGGACAAACTGAGCCAATGTGGATCTATTCGAGAGGTGATAACTAAAATTGAGGAAATCACAAAGCTAGAACTAACTTTTGGCGAGGAATTGGGCACTTTATGTAATCTTAAGTCTCCAGATTTGCGAATCAATAATGAGGAGGAATATTTACTTAAATTCGAATAGATAAAAGAATACAATAGAGAAGCAAATAACAGGAGGAAAAAGCAAATAATTTCAATAATTATATACCTAAAACTGAACTCAATGACTATAGCGAAAAGAAACTTGATCATTTTTCTGGTCTTTATATGGCAGTTTTCAGTTCATTTACTCTATGCACAAGATGCAAGAACTGTAATAGATTCCTTGGCAAAGAAACTGGAGAGCTTGGCTGCGAAGGACAATGGTACCTCGATTTACCTGCGTACCAATAAAGATATTTATGAGACCATGGAAGATCTCTGGTTTAAAGCCTATTCCGTTGACCAGAAGCATCTCCTGCTATCCTCAAATGATAAGTCCTTATATGTACAATTGGTGCAGATGGAAACGGACAGTGTTGTTTGGGAAGAGCTATATCCAATTGAGGGGGGAATTAGTACCGGCCATATTTATCTCGATAACGCATTGAGAGAAGGTGCTTATTGGTTATGTGCATATACTTCCCATTCACTGAATGGGGAATCCAAACGCTTTATAGATGGCCGGAAAATTAAGATCATCAAAAGCATACAGGAACTTGAAGTACAGAAGAAAAAAACTGCAATAGAGACCCCACTTCAAGAAATAGCCGAATTCAACCTTTTTCCAGAAGCAGGCCTTCTGCTTGCCGGTGTTCGGAATACCGTTGCATTTAAAGCAACAGCTAGAGAAGGAGATCCAATAAACGTTTCGGGAAATATCTATGAGGATGATAAGATAATAGGCTCCTTTAAAAGCATACATGATGGGATGGGCCGTTTTCAGATCATACCGACAGCGGGCCGAAGCTATAGCGTTAGGCTAGAAAGCCCTTATAACAAAAAGAGCTTTTCATTGCCAGAGGTTGTTCGGGAAGGTATGACTTTTTCATTGATTGCCAACCAAGAAGACAGTTTAGCCTTTCAGATTTACAATGTAGGGAGACCTCAAAGCTTCTATCTGCAGGTGCAGAACCGCGGTCTTCCGGTTGTAATGGCTTCCGGTGAAATTAAAGATAGTACTGTAATAAAATTGCCATTGACCGATGTACCAGCAGGTATCTCAGAAGCAACACTTTTTAACAACAAAATTATCCCCATCGCCGAAAGATTGGTCTATATAAAACCCAATAAATTGGTTATCGTCACCACAGAAATTTCTAATGAAAACGCTGGTAGAAGGAATAAATTGAGTTTAAAAATTAAGGCTCAAGACCAGCATGGCAAACCCGTCATTGCTCAATTGGGCGCTATGGTCTATGATCGTTTATACAATGATCCCTCAGATCAAAAAGATATACAGACACATTATCTGATTTCCAATCAGATAAGAGGCAAAATTCATAACCCAAGCTATTACTTTGACGCGAGCAAGTCTGACCGTCATCAAGCAATGGATTTGTTGTTGCTTACACAGGGATGGCGTTCGTATAATTGGAGTGAATCATCCCTTTCTGATAGAAATCTAAAAATTAATGATATAATTCCTGAAATTGTCACGGGTCAGCTACTTCCCGTAAAGAAAGGAAAGGAAGGAAGCCAGCAAGCTATTATGCTTTTTGATGCCGATCGGAGAGAAAGCCGATTGGTACAAGTGGATAACAGCCATATCTTTCAAATTTCGCCCGAGAATCTGCTGATTGGTAGAGATGTCTATATCAAACATTTTGGCAAACCGGAGGACATGGAATTGAAGATCCTCGATCCATTTCAGCAAATACGTAAAATCCAACCTTGGAAACGCATTGAATATCCTTTTAAATCATGTAGGGAAACCTTTATCAAAGACAGCACCTTGCCAGGTCTGTCCAATCGCTCGATAAAATTGGAAGAAGTGCTTATTAGCGCTCGGCAGCAAAAAACATTTCGTGATAAATATATCGGGTACCTGGACAGTTTGGCCAAATACCAAAATAATACTGATCGAGCTCATGGAGCGTGGTTAAATTGTCCAGCCGGTGATGGTGACGAACTGCCTATCGAGGGAAAAACATATATCATATGGACTGGTCCTAATCCGCCCAGCTCCCACCCTTTCAGCTTTAACTCGACAAACACAAAACATATTGTTTATGAGTTTCCAAAACACAGTGAAGCGGAACTAATGAAAATGTTCGGAGTAGTTCGAACAAAAGGCTACTATCGACATAAGGTATTCTACGAACCCGATTATGATAAACAACACGATTCGGCGCCGGACTATCGTAATACACTGCTTTGGGCTCCGAATATCATTACGGACCAGAATGGTGAAGCTACACTTCAATTTTATACCTCTGATATTAATAGTCTATTTTACGGGCTTGTCGAAGGTATATCGGATGATGGGAGTTTCGGGAAATCTACTTTTCAGTTTCGAGTAAATCCATGAAGAACATTTTTGATTTCTTACTTGCAGCCATAATTATTTTTTATCGTCCAACATTATCCATACCGGTGCATGATCACTTGCTTTCTCCCATCCACGAACATGACGGTCTATTCCTCCTTCTGACAACCGTGGTGCTATCATTGGGCTAAGCAATATATGGTCCAGCCGTAACCCGGCGTTCCGGCCATAGGCATTTCTCAAATAATCCCAAAAGGTATAAACTTCCTGGTCTTTAAAAAGTGTTCGGATCGAATCCATCCATCCCTGGCCAATAAGCTGTTTAAATGCTTTTCGGGCCTCAATCCGGAATAGCGCATTTTCAACATACTTTTCCGGCTTGTATACATCCTGCTCTGTCGGAATAATGTTGAAATCACCTATAATGATCACCGGAACCTCCATTTTCAGTAATGCTTTTGCCCGTTTCATCAAACGTTTAATCCAAGCCATCTTATACTCAAACTTAGGCCCTGGATAGGGATTGCCATTAGGCAGATAAAGACAGCAGATCAATATCTGGTTGATAATGACTTCAAGGTACCGGCTATGGCTATCCTCCTTATCGCCAGGTAATTCCCTTGTCACTTCGGTAATCTCGTACTTCGATAAAACAGCTACGCCATTCCAGCTTTTCTCTCCATGCCAAACAGCCTGATAACCGGCGTCGTTGATGGCTTTTATCGGAAAGCGTTCCTGCGGAGCTTTCAATTCTTGTAAGCACACAATGTCTGGAGATTCTTCTTTCAACCATCGAAGTAAAACAGGTAATCTTCCATTAATACCATTGATGTTATATGTTGCTATTTTCATTTAGTGTTATTGAAAGCTGCCATCTCGGTTTAGGTCTACTTCCAGCAAAAGAAGAAGTTTGGCAATAGCGGGCTCTCGCCATTCTTCCGCAAGATCTCCTTTAACATAAGCAAGATGCTCATCTAAAATCAGCTGGCAGCCATCCATTGTAATTCTTGCATACTGTCCATACTCTCCCTCCTGGCCAACTTCAAAATCAAAGTATTTCTCATCTCCTTCGCTATTGGTCACTGGAATGCCTGTAAATGTGGTAATATCTGCCATGTTTTTATTTTTTAAATATTTTATAATGTCGGTTACGCCAAGTTTTTTTACCAAATAATCTGCCTCATGACTACCTGATTGCGGTCCCTAGCATCCTTTTTATTTTCATTGTCTGGTTTTGGAATAGAACAAACGCCAACCAATAGCGTTTGAAACTTTTAAGATATTAACAAAACAGGCTTTCGGAGAACTAAAGGCACGTGGTTTATGTTTACCAAAAAAGTCGTGTTATGAAAAAGATGCCAGCCCACATAAGACCGATGCTTTGCACACTTATTAAAGAACCAATAGATAGAGACGATTATCTCTATGAAGTGTTCTGCGGATGATACTTACGTGCAAGAGCTCGTGGATAAAATAAAACAGGTCGCTGTCGATTTTGAATTTATCTGGGGACGATCTCGTACGACAATAAAACGGAAAAGTATAACTGATGAATACTATTACGTAAAAAGGCTATCCAAAGTAAAACGAACGGGCTTCTTATTGGAAAGCACGCTTATAATAGATGACACTGCTGAAAAATCAATGTTGAACTATGGCAACGCGATCCAAATAGCTGAATTTACAGGTAACTCCAGCGATGTGAATTACTCCTAAAAACAAAATATGGTGTTTACTCGCACAAGAGTGGAAGCCGAAAAATTTGAAAGAAATAGTGAGTGAAATTTCTATAGAGCAATTGCCTGATGTTCTTAATACAATTTTAAACGGTAAAGCAAGGGGAAGATTTGTAGTAAAACATCCCAATTAGATAATTTCTAATCCGAAAACTCTAGTATATTTTAAACCAGTTTATAACATTATAAACTGGTTTAAAATATTATTGAGCTAATAGTTTTTATTCATAGCGTTTCCCAAATGAACGTATTTCAAATTTAGATTATTTAAAATTCGATCTTCAAAGTTTTTTATCACCGTTTTTCTTACTTTAATTTCTTCTTTATTTTCAGGCTCATGATTGATTCCAATCACTTGACCTTCACGATCTGTAATAGAAATCAGTAATAATTCAGTGTCTGATTCAGACGGAGTTGGAATTAACACTAAATAGCTTTCGCTATTCTTATTATCATAGATATAACCCTTATAAAAATATGGACTATTTTTATCAATTTTGAATATAGAATCTTGCGATTCTGAGTCTTTCGAGGCGTTAAACAATATACTCCTGTGCCTCAGTGAATCTTTTGAAACCTCAAATTTGTACCTTTCTGCCATTAGATTACCACCGGCAGCAATGAAATCACAAGAAAAAAAGAAGCTGTTTAAAATCAGCAACAAAATTATAGCTCGGTAGAATTTAAACATCTCGATATTTTTCATTTTTTACTTTCGTTCTTTAACTATATTCTTAAGACTTGTAAGCTGCAAAATGGCGATTAAAGAATTTTGTAGTCCTTTCTTTATTGTATTTGAAATGGAAATCCTTAAAATGCTGATCCTACAAGTGCCCCTTTTTCAGATTAATAATTATCAATTAAGTTCATTAAAGTTGACTACGCTAAGATCTAGCGGTTAACTGCCGGAATGGCTTTGCAATAACTGACAGGAATCGTGCATATACTCCATCCTATAAGGTCTAAAATCAAAAAATGAGCTATTAAAATAGAAACGTCATTTTGCTTTAATTTTATCTCTATGCTTCAGTCCAAATTTAATTAAAGCATTGACAACTTCCTCCGTTTCTTTAGCATGTGCCGTAAGGGCATAAGAAACGGTCACAGGCCTGGTATTATTGACCGTTCTGCTAATCAGTAAATTATCCTCCAGTTCCTGAAGTTCTTTGGATAGAACTTTTGGGGATATTCCCTGAGCCATTTCTTGCAGTTCTTTAAACCGCATTGTACCCTGGTCCTGCAAATTGCGCAGGATACAAAATTTCCATTTGCCACTGAGCAGTTCAATGCCATCTTTTAATGCCAGTATAGTTTCTTTATCTATATCATGTTTTTTATTGCCCATCAGATAGTTACTTTCCTAAAGGTAATGAATAGTATATATATATTGAATATGCTATAGTTTTGTTGAACAGAAATAAAAAAAATCATTATGAAAGTCACAGTAATAGCAAACATTTCAGCAAACGGAAGAGTTTTAGTCTCCGATAACCCGCATCACCAGCTGCCACCGGAAGCAATGGAATTTTACCTACGATCTGTAAGACAGGTTGGAAATGTGGTAATAGGATTGAAAACATTTGAAAATTTTCTGATTTTTCCAGAACAGGTAAAAGAACATTTTAATGGAATAGAAATCATCATATTAGCGGATAAATCTTATACGGTTGATGGCTACAAGACTGTAGCAAGCCCCGAAGAGGCTATTGAATACATGTCTACTAAAGGCGTACAGGAAATAGCCGTTGGCGGTGGAGCAAATACCTTCAACGCCTTTTTGGACAAAGATTTGGTTACAGCTATTCATTTTAACATCAGCCCTATAATCACTGGAACTGGCGCTATTTTAGGAAACAACAAAGAGTTAAATTCAAAGTTCACCTATAAAGAACAGGAACTTAAAAACGGTTTTCTTCAATTGCATCTAACTAAAGAAGACTGAAAAACAACAGACCAAAAATGTCTTTTACTTCCCAACAATCACTTTTCGATGTTCGGTTCCCCATTCGGCCAATGTATTGATGATTTTTTTTAACGTCAAACCGTATTCTGTTAGTTGATATTGAACCGTTACAGGTTGTGTGTCGAGAACGATCCGTTTAATGAGCTGGTTCATTTCCAATTCTTTCAGCTCTTTACTGAGCATTTTATTGGAGATCCCTTTCACATCGTTTAAAATATCAGAAAAACGCCGTTTGTTGTAATAGCAAACAGACGATATTATTGAAATTTTCCATTTGCCATTCAACACATCCATAGCATCGTGAACAGCCATAATCTGTTTTCTGTTTGTGTCGTTATTCGCACATTCTATTTCCATCATAAGTTACCTTGTTACTCAAAAGTTACTGTTACTTTTAGTTACAAAGTTACTAAAATAAATTTAATCAGTTTAACTTTGCATAGTTAAAGAAATCGATTTCAAAAACAAACAGTTTAAAAAGTCTTGACTAAAAATGAATTTTCAATCATTAAAATTTTAAAAAATGAATTTCTCAGATAAAAATGTAGTAATTACCGGCGGAAGTGCAGGAATTGGATTAGCTACCGCTAAAACATTTATTGAAAAAGGAGCAAATGTATTGATAACAGGCCGAAATACCGATACCCTGCAAGCAGCATCAGAAAGTATTAATAGCCCAAAACTGAAGACCTTGTCTTCAGATACGTCCAAACTGGCAGATATTGCGCTATTGGCAGAAACAGTCGCAGCTAGCGGAAACAAAGTGGATGTGCTTGTACTGAATGCAGGAATAGCAAAGCAATATTCAATTGAAGATACAACCGAAGAGGTTTTTGACGACCTTTACAACATCAATGTCAAAGGACTATTCTTTACTTTGCAAAAATTAATCCCTCATTTATCAGAAGGAGCTTCCATTGTTCTTATCTCATCTGGAGTCTCTGTGAGCGGGTATGCACAAATGGGTGCTTATGCAGCTACAAAAAGTGCAGTCGATGCGATTGCACGTACCGCAGCTACTGAATTGGCAGACAGAAAAATCAGGGTAAATGTGGTTGCTCCCGGATTGACCGATACACCTATGAATCAAAAAACGCCTGCAGATATAAAAAATGCCATAGCAGCAGCAGTTCCATTGAAACGAATCGGACAAGCTGAAGAAATTGCTAACGCAATTGTTTTCTTGTCTTCGAACGAAGCCTCTTATATTTCGGGTTCATACTTGGCGGTAGATGGCGGTGTTACCATTCGCAGATAAATATGCGTAGTTTATGATATACTTAGTCTTATCCACTAGGTATATCATACTAATCTTGGAATTAACATTTAAAACGCCATCCGCTGAAGCTATGATTTAGTATTACTTAGCAATCTAACAAGTTCCTTTACAGATTCGTTAGTTGGTGCGGCAAAATCTTTTATTCCATCAATTGTTTCCATACAAAGAGGCGCAGCCCTTTCAAACATGATATCTTCATAAGCTGAAATTGCCTCTTTAAGATTGGCTTGCCTTCCACTGGTTAGGCATTCCCACAGATCCAAAGCGTCCAGCATAGCCAGATTTACGCCTTCACCATTGGGAGGCATTAAATGAGCTGCATCCCCAATGAGGGTAAGATTACTTTTAGAAGCCCATCTTATCGATAAAGGAAAATAGTTAAGTGGGCGCCACGTGAAGTGTTCACTGGCTTCAAAAAGCATGAAGAAGACAGGATTCCAATTGGCAAAATGTTTTTTTAAATATCCGCTAACTTCTATAGGATTGCCAAAATCTATACCACTGGATATACCCCAGTCTTCCAGATACATTGAGGCTGCATAAAAAGTGAAACCGCCATCACCGCGAGGCTGGACAACTAGGGTCGCCCCATCCCCCATGGCCATCAGATTCCCTTGATTAACTAATTCGTACATTTCCGGGCATGCAACCTCGGGATGATCTATTTCGCCCTGGATGATCGCTGCTCCGGAATAAAGAGCTTTCAAATCTGTCAGATAGGGACGAACCTTGGAGCGGTAACCGTCCGATCCGATGACCAGATCGGCAGCCGCGGTCATTCCGTTCTTAAATTGTAATTCCCATTTTTCTCCAATTTCCCGCAAACTTACTAGCTGGCTATCCCATACTACGGTGCCAGGAAGCAGTCCGTCAATCAGAAGATCTCTTAATGCTCCCCTATCGATTTCCGGTCGGAAATGTTCATCTCCGAATACGGGTTTTTCGTCTCGCTGACTCTCATCCATCAGCATATTTCCTTGCGGATCAAGCAGACGGTATTTGTCGGCACCCTTCATGTAGTTTGCTTTAAATGCCTCCATAAGTCCGGTCGCCTCCATCGCTTTAAGACCTGAATCAAAGTGCAGATCTACAATAGCTCCCTGTACCCTTGCGGCTTGACTAAAATCTCTTTCATACACTTTAACCTGTGCACCTTTCATTTGCAGCAGCCTGGCCAATGTCAGACCACCTGGACCACCTCCAACGATGGCTATATTTTTTTCGCTTAACATTCTATCTTTTTTAATGATACAAAGGAACGGCGGAAAGAAAGGCGATACAATGACGAGATGCTGTAACTTTAGGACTATTCGCGGTTTTTAGCAAGAAAGGCAGTCGGTGACATTCCTACCGCTTTGCTGAACAGCCGTGTGAAGTAGGAAAAGTCATCGTAGCCCAGCTCATCCGCAATCTCTTTCACTGACTTCCCGGAATGATAAAGCAGCCGTTTGGCCTCCAGTATAATCCGCTGCTGAATATGGATAGAAATGGATTTACCCGTTGTCACCTTGACACATTCGTTGAGGTAAGAAGTTGATAGGTTTAAAAGTCCGGCGTAATCCCTTGGATTTTTAACCTTCTTATAATTCTTTTCCAATGTTGTTTTAAACGCTCTTGTGATATCCTCAAATCGGGTATGATATCCTGTCGGTTTTTCCAAAGCTAAATATTGTGAAATAATAAGCGCAATCAAGGTATTACAGCTTTCTTTTAAAATGGAATGATACAAAATCTCCGTTTTTTTTCCAGACAATTTCATACATAGGGCAACAGCCTCTGTCAGGATATCAAGGGTCTCAGGCTTTATAGGCAATATATCTGCCGGTGTAAAATCTTGCAACAAGCCCAGATATGCTGCGCGGATGTTTTCTTCGGTAACGATCCAGGTACTGAGCATTGCTTTGTCGAATGAGATCACGCGATGCACCTGATGGGGACTGATGTAGACAATGGCCGGGGCTTTAATGCAATAGGTTTGAAAATCAATTTCAATAGTTGTATTTCCTTTTTCCTGAATGATAAACGTATAGCCTCCATCGCGATGGGCTCGTTCAACTTCAAAATCTGGTGATCCATGAAATGATTCACGCATCATCATAATACCCTTTGAAGTTCCTGCAGGCAATGTGTTAACAGGAATATTTTTGTCTTTTTTTCGCATTATAAAACAGCCTTAATAATAAAAATCTCTTGAAAAGGGAATACATTTTGAAAAATGCCGCCTGTGAAACTCCCATTTGCCGGCATATTTCTTCCACTCGGGTACCGGTCTCGGACTGAAGAAGCGCAAAGGCTATCTGTGCCCCGCTGAACTTTGATCTTTTCATCGTTTTTCCCCGTATTTAAAATTAGCAATTCATCACGGAATGCTCAACATTTAAAATGTCCTGTTTTTTTTGGAGGGATGTCAGTAGTTTTTTCTATTCTATCATAATTTAGCTATTTTAACTAGACTATAATTTTAAAAATTTGAAAATAGATAAGTAACAAAATAACGCTTATAGGAGGTGCAGGCCAAATAGGATATGGAGACAGCCTCTATGATCTCTGCTGGTGAGACATTCGCATAGATCCAAGACGTCCAATAGGCCAGATTGATGCCCTCACCATTGGGAGGCATTAAATGGGCTGCATCCCCAATAAGGGTAAAATTGTTTTTAGTAGCTACCTCTGCGCTAAGGGAAATAGTTTAGCGGACGCCAGGTGGAATGTTTCACTGGCTACAAAAAGTGTAAAGAAAAGAGGATTCCAATTTGCATAGAGCTACCGTGCCTTTAAGCTTAAAACATAATTAGTTTAGACTTCGGTTTCTATATTCATTTGGGGTATGTCCAACCCTATTTTTGAATAATCTACTAAAATGTTGGGGATATTTGAACCCAAGTTCAAAGGCGATTTCATTTATAGTTTTGTGGCCCTCAAAAATCTTTTCCTTGGCAATGTCGATTAACTTGTTCTGAATATACTCCTGTGCAGTCTTGCCAGTTTCTTTCTTGACAAGGTCTCCAAAATAGTTAGCGGATAGAAATAACTGCTCAGCAAAATAGGCTACAGTAGGCAAACCACTTTGCTGTGGTTCGTCTGATTGGAAATAGGCATTGAGATTTTCATCAAATTTCTCTAGGATGCCCTTATTGACATTTTCGCGTGTAATAAACTGGCGATCATAAAACCGCTGGCAATAATCCAAAAAGAGTTCAATATTGGAGACAATCAGTTTTTTTGTATGCTTGTCGATACTATGTGCCAGCTCATGCTTTATCTTGCTGAGACAGTCCATAATAATCTTCCTCTCCTGCTCAGAAAGATGCAACGCCTCACTGGCCGAATACGAAAAGAAAGTATAGTTGCCAATCTCCTTAGCCAGGGAAGTGCCATACAACAACTCTGGATGAAATACCAAAGCTGTTCCCTGTGGCTGGTAGAATTCGGTACCATTCTCCCCTATGACCTGACCGGGCGCCAAAAAGATCAATGTGCCCTCTTCATAGTCATAGTTTTTAAGACCGTAACGTAGATCGCCACATTTTATTTCTTTAAAAAACACAGTGTAAAACTCATACCTGAGCTTGGAGAGCTTGCGTGGGTCTGCCTTGCTCAGATCGACAACACTGATCAAAGGATGTAGGGTCTCATTGTTGTTGAAGTTATTGTATGCTGTGATACTCTTAAAATTGATGATCTCTTCCATTTCTTTCATGTCTGGTAAAACAAATTTACAAAACTGGAATCCAATAATTTGTAGAATCAGTAATATTGGTAGAACTATCCGTAATGCATATACCAAAACCTTAGACTGCAAACCCGAACTTTGTTAGCAGTGAATTGTATAATACATAAACTCTTTACACTATGTATAAAGTAAAATTAAACAACGGAATTGAAATGCCTATCCTCGGATTTGGTGTTTTTCAGATAAAAGATGCCCAAGAATGCGAACGTGCGATCGTTGACGCCGTCGAAACCGGATATCGGCTAATTGATACTGCTGCCTCTTATTTAAATGAAGAAGCGGTGGGAAAAGCAATAAAAAACTGTGGTGTGCAGCGTGAGGAGTTATTTATAACGACTAAGCTGTGGGTTCAGGATACCGGATATGAACAAACGAAAGCTGCTTTCAAAAAATCCCTCGAAAGGCTACAGCTTGACTATCTCGATCTTTATCTGATCCATCAGCCTTACGGCGATATCTTCGGATCTTGGAGGGCTATGCAAGAACTTTACCACGAAGGAAAAGTGAAAGCTATTGGGGTAGCAAATTTTCATCCGGACCGCGTGATGGATCTTATTGTAAACAGCGGTTTTACGCCCGCAGTTAACCAGATAGAAACTCATCCTTTCCATCAGCAAATTGAAAATCAAGCTTTCCTGAAAGAGAATAATATCCAGACTCAATCCTGGGGCCCCTTTGCAGAGGGGAAAAACAATATATTCAATAATGAGCTCCTTACCTCAATAGGAAAGAAATACAATAAGTCTGTTGCGCAGGTAATCCTCAGATGGCTTGCACAACGTGACATCGTGACCATCCCCAAATCTGTCCGGAAGGAAAGAATAGCGGAAAATTTTGAAATATTCGATTTTGAACTGACGGAGAAGGATATGGATGCCATAAAATCCTTAGACGCTGGAGAAAGTCTATTTTTTGATCACAGGGATCCCGAGATGATCAGATCGCTGAGTGAAAGGAAACTAGATATCTAAAATTTAGAACTGATATTAAAATGGAAAAAAGAAAACTAGGAAATAGCGGACTTGAAGTGTCTGCACTTGGATTGGGCTGCATGGGTCTGAGTTTTGGCTATGGCGCAGCTACCGATCATAAAGATGCCATTCAGTTGATCCGCTCGGCTTTTGAATCGGGAATTACTTTTTTTGATACGGCTGAATGTTACGGCCCCTTTGCAAATGAAACGCTGCTGGGTGAGGCATTGGAACCATTCAGAGATAATGTAGTGATCGCGAGTAAATTTGGTTTTGAGGATGGTGATTCAAAAAAAGGTCTGGATAGCAGTCCTTCAAGGATCAGGATCGCAGTTGAAGGATCTTTAAAACGGCTTCGTACGGATCGGATTGACCTACTTTATCAGCACCGCACTGATCCTCATATTCCTATTGAGGAGGTGGCAGGGACAGTCGCTGATCTGATCAAGGAAGGCAAAGTAAAACATTGGGGACTCTCAGAGGCGGGAACTGAAACGATACGCCGTGCGCATGGTGAGCTTCCCCTCGCGGCATTGCAGAGTGAATACTCGCTGTTTTATCGTGAACCTGAAAAAGATATCTTACCGCTGCTTGAAGAGCTGGGCATTGGTTTTGTTCCGTTCAGTCCGCTCGGTAAAGGTTTTCTCACGGGAGCAATTGATTCGACAACCACATTTGACCCAACTGATTTTAGAAATATTGTACCCCGATTTTCAGCGGAAAACAGAAAGGCAAATCAGGCCCTGGTAGAGTTGGTAAAATCTATTGCGTTGCAAAAGGACGCGACGCCAGCACAGGTTGCATTGGGTTGGCTGCTTGCTCAGAAATCCTGGATAGCCCCTATTCCGGGCACCACCAAACTGCACCGTCTGAAAGAGAATATCGGTGCTGTAACCTTGAAATTATCGCGTGAAGATATTCAGCAAATAGAAGATGCGGCTTCCCATATAAAGATTCAGGGTGCCCGTTATCCCGCAGATTTACAGAACAGAGTCGGAAAATAAACAAACTGAAATGACAAAGAATTTTTCAAGATACATCATTACTATCGCATGCCTTGTATCGGCAACATTACCACTGCATGCTCAGATAAAACAAAAACCGCTGCGTATTGCCGAGCAGGGAAGTTTTGCTATAGGTGGCACAAAAAAAACTGAATCCGGTAATTTTAATGTCAACGATGCACTTAAGCCGCAGGGTCAGACCTATCATGGAGATCATGCCTATGCATTTTACCAGATTCCTGTAAAAGCTAAAAAATACCCGCTGGTTTTCCTACATGGTGCCGGGCAGTCCAAAAAGACATGGGAAACTACGCCAGATGGACGAGAGGGTTTTCAGAACATTTTCCTACGCCGTAATTTCGGCGTGTACCTGCTCGATCAGCCCCGTCGTGGTGAAGCGGGCAAAAGCATGGTCGAAGCAACGATCAAGCCTGTGGCCGATGAACAGTTCTGGTTTACACAATTCCGTTTAGGAAATTACCCGGATTACTTTCCCAATGTTCAGTTTCCGAAAGATGCGGCCTCACTAGAGCAATTCTATCGGCAGATGACACCCAATACTGGAGCTTTTGATGCCAATGTGGTATCGGACGCCGTTTCCGGTTTATTTGACAAAATCGGTGACGGCATCCTGGTCACCCATTCGCAGGGCGGTGGCCCCGGATGGATGACCGCTATAAAAAATAATAAAGTCAAGGCTGTTGTAGCCTACGAACCGTATAGTGGTTTTGTATTCCCGGAGGGAGAACTACCTCAGCCCATCAAATCTGCAGGACTCTTTGGTGAGCTCAAAGGTACCGCTATCCCCCTCGAAGATTTCAAAAAGCTAACACGCATACCGATCATAGTATACTACGGTGATAACATCGCCAAAGAACCGACTACCGTATGGAACAGTGACCATTGGCGCTCGGGACTTGAAATGGCCCGGTTATGGGCTGCCACTGTCAATAAACATGGCGGCGATGTGACCATAGTCCATCTGCCCGAAAAAGGAATCATGGGAAACACGCACTTTCCGTTTTCTGACCTCAATAACGTGCAGATCGCCGATGAACTATCGAGCTGGCTGAACAAAAACAAGCTGGATAAGTAACATTGGTAGTATTATCCGTAATCTGTATACCAATAAAGCAGGAAACTATGGAGAACTTTGTATAAATCAGAAGGATACAAATGAAAACTAAAGTATTATACGGATTTATTATCAGCATATTTCTCTCGGTGACTTCTTGCTCACGGGCAGAAGAATCAGGAGCACAAAAGGATACTTCTCTAGTAGAGAAAGCAGATTCATTGCAGGACAAGAAGGTATTGATTGTCTACCTATCCAGAACAAAAAACACCAAAGCTCTTGCTGAAATTATCCACAGGAAAGTGGGTGGTCGCTTAGTGGGAATTGAATTGGAGAAACCTTATCCAGCACATTATCAAACTGCCGTGGATCAGGTCGCCCAGGAAAATAGAACAGGTTATCTTCCGCCATTAAAAACGAAGATCGACAGCATGGATACCTACGATGTGGTATTCATCGGTTTTCCGACCTGGGGCATGCAGCTGCCACCACCAATAAAAAGCTTCCTGAACGACTATAATCTGGAGGGAAAAACTGTCGTCCCATTCAATACAAATGCCGGTTACGGTATTGGCAGTACGTTTGACACTGTCAGGCAGCTCTGCCCGGGTAGTAAGGTGCTTGAAGGATATTCAACCAAGGGCGGAGTGGAACGTGATGGTATCCTTTTCGTGATGGAAGGTGATAGAGAAAAATTGGTTGAAAATGAAATTCAGCATTGGCTTGTGAAAATCGGCCTAGCAAAATAAAAAATTTAAAATTATTAAGAAATGGAACAGATCAAATATATCATCGTAGCCATGTTTATGGCAACAGGCATAACCTCCGAAGCACAGGACAAAATAAAAAATCCATTTGGACTGGTCTACGGGGATGCTATTACGGAGAATGTTAAAGGAAAAGTAAATATACATCCTGTAACCTATAAATTAAATGGAATAGATATCGCAGCGAATGTTTATACTCCGGCAAATTATGATGCTTCAAAAAAATATCCGGCCGTCATCGTTGCACATCCCAACGGCGGGATCAAGGAGCAAACTGCCGGACTGTACGCGCAGCGGCTTGCCGAGACAGGTTACATAACCATTGCTGCTGACGCTTCCTATCAGGGAGCCAGCGGCGGAGAGCCCAGACATACAGACAAACCACAGTTCAGGACAGAAGATATCCATGGAATGGCAGATTATATAGCAGGCTATGCAGGTGTCGACCCTGCCCGTGTCGGTGCCCTGGGTATCTGCGGTGGCGGTGGATATATACTCAAGGCCGCTCAGTCTGATAAACGCCTTAAAGCTGTCGCGACATTAAGTATGTTCAATTCAGGTGAAGTGAGACGGAATGGATTTCAAAATTCACAGCTAAGCACCATTGAGCAACGCCTTAAACAGGCATCAGATGCCAGGGCACAGGAAGCAGCAGGTGGAGAAATCAAATATTCTGGTGTCGCAAGCATAACCGACGAAGAAATTGCCAAAACGCCTACCGACCTCTATCGTGAAGGATTTGAGTACTATTACAGAACCCATGCCCATCCAAATTCAACGTTTTTATATACCACCAGCAGCCTGATGGATCTGATGACATGGGATGCGACCAATGGCATCGAACTGATCAACCAGCCTTTATTGATGATGGCGGGAAGCAAAGCAGATACCAAATACATGACAGATGAGGCTTTTCCGAAGGCAAAAAATGCGAAAAATAAAGAGCTCTTTTTAATAGATGGTGCAACGCACATTGAAACGTATTGGAAAAAAGAATACGTTGCAAAAGCGGTAAATAAACTGGTTGATTTCTATCACCAAAATCTTCAATAACAGATAAAATATACTTATAATGAGAAAATTATTGCTCGGCCTATGCTTGGCCCTAACCGGAATCCAGATCTCTCTCGCGCAATCGGCCACCGATCAGGAAATCATCAAACTTTCTAAAGATAAATGGCAATGGATGGCCGACAAAAATGTCGGCCCATTAGACAGTCTTTTCCACGAAAAATCAATGTTTGTCCACATGGGTGGATCTTGGGGAAAACAACGGGAACTTGAAGTGATAAAAAGTGGCGGCATCTGGTATAAAAAGGCGGAAGTCCACGAAGTATCGGTCAATATCATAGACAATACGGCTATTCTGCTCAATAGGATCGATCTATTGGCCGTCGTTGGTGGCAATGAGGTGACTAATCCTTTCATGGTTACGGAAGTGTATGTCAAACAAAATGGCTATTGGAAGCTGGGGTCACTATCATTCACTAAACTGCTTACACCCGGAAATAGATAACCAATAACCCGAGCATAATGATCACAAAAAAGGTTACTAAAGACATTAAATTATAATGAAGAGACAAAAGTTTATAATACTATTAATACTGACATTATTCTGCCAAGCCTCCATGCTATACGCAGGCCAGTCGGCCAAAAGCGATTCTTTAAGTAACAAAGAAAAGGGACTTGTAAATATTGCTGCTACCACGGCCAGCGGTGAACTGACAAAACTAAAAAATGCACTCAATAAAGGGCTTGATCATGGATTGACAACCAATCAGATTAAAGAGGGAATCATACATCTTTATGCTTACGCTGGTTTTCCGCGAAGTATCCGTGGTTTGCAGACGCTGATGGCAGTGCTCGAGGAAAGAAAGGCCAAAGGCATTGACGATCCGCTTGGCGCAGAGGCCTCACCTATTGGCAATGACCAGCCAAAATATGACCGTGGAAAAGCTATATTGGAACAGCTCACGGGTATACCGGAAAAAGATCCAAAAACTGGTTATGCTGCTTTTGCACCTACTATCGAAGTATTTCTAAAAGAACATCTATTTGCCGATATTTTTGAACGGGATGTACTCTCTTACGCAGAAAGAGAACTTGTAACAGTATCTGTATTGGCAAGTATAGGCGGTGTGGAGCCGATGCTGAAATCTCATTTGACGATTTGTTTAAATGTTGGTTTATCCGAGGAAAAACTGCGGCAGTTTATAAGCGTTATAGAATCGACAGTGGGCAAAAAAGAAAGTTTAGATGCGCAAGCAATATTGGACGAGGTATTATCGGATAAAAAGTAAGCAGTATATTGCTTTATCTGTACGGTGTACAAAAGAAAGGCCGTTGGTTTTCTTATCCCTTTGAGATTTCCCTAAAATTGGGTTTCATATTGATAAACTTTAATTAAAAAACTAAAATCATGAATTTAAAAAAAATAACGATATTATGTGCAACGGGTATAATGGCCATCTCTTGTGGTCAACAGATTAAACAGGAAAAGACTGAACAGGATAAAACAAACGACCCAATTTTTGCCAAAGGTGTAAAGATTACAAACGACAACTTTACGGGAACAGCATATTTAAATAATCTTGTAACAGCGGATAGCGTTAATCAGAACGCGGTCGGAAGTGTAACCTTTGAACCGGCTGCGAGGACCAAATGGCATTCCCACCCAGCGGGACAGATTATCCTGGCTTTGGACGGTGTCGGATATTACCAGGAAGAAGGCAAAGATAAAGTTATTGTTCGCAAAGGCGAAGTTGTCAAGTGCCCAATTGACGTTCCGCACTGGCATGGCGCAAGTGCTGATTCTGCTTTTGTACAGGTTGCAATTACGGGCAGGGAAAAAGGAGAAACGGTGTGGTATAAACCAGTGACAGATGAAGAATATAATCGTGAACCTAAATAACGATTGTGCGAGCTGTTAAAAAATGTGGATGAGCTATCAATTGTGCACCCATAACGTCCTAGATTTGCATCCATTGGTAGAAAGTGATTGCTTGGCCACGGGATTCGGTAATGATTTTTAAATTTAACAATGGGTAAATTCTAAATTGTTCACTAAAAAAGAAAAGGCCGCTTGGACAGTATCCTAGCGGCCATAAAATCCTATATTGTAATATGCTTTATTTTCCTTTAGTCTCCTTCTCCTCTGCCTCGATCTCCTTTACAAACTCTTCAGTGACGTTCGCCAGTTCGGCAATATCCGAAATCGAAAACTTATTCAAAGACAACAGGTTTTTTATTACCTCTGCTTTTCCTTCAACTTTTCCTTTAGCTTCTCCTTCTGCTTTTCCCTTAGCTTCTCCTTCTGCTCTTCCCTCCGCCATTGCTTTTTCGCGCGCTCGTTTCAATAGCTCTTCCTGACTACTTCGGATACTCTCGGCATCCCATTTATTCCTTAAACTTGCGTTGTACATCTCTCGTTCCTCCGGTTTTAGTTTACTATACTCTGCTAACTGAAATAACTTTTCAAATACCGGTTTCCGCAAATATTTTGAAAGTCCCTTCAGCGAGGACATATTTTTGAGTATATAAAGCCAACGATCTAAATCGTTATCTAACTCTGCCTCAGCTTTAACAAAGTTAACCAATTCAATATATATAAAGCCTAGATCATCGTAAAATATTTTACCGTGATCCCGATAACATAGACAAATATCGTGCAAAAAATACTTCTCCTCACCCACATCAGGCATCCTAAATCCATCCATTAATACAATGATATAGACTTCACTAATTGCATAATTCCAAGCCCGACGGTTGCCCTTAGGTGCCTGGTCCGCAATCAATTTACTACTGTAGTAAAGCATGCGCTTTTTCAAATTACCCTGTGCTGTGCGCTGCACTTCAATAATAAACCGTTCTCCATTATCTGCGGTACAGGTCAGATCAAAAATAACGGAACCGATATCCTCCGTATCGCCAACATGCTCATTTTTGTTATAATATAAATCAGCAATAACCTTGCGACCTCTAAAAAGTTCGTTTAAGAAAGCGATGAGAAGATCTTTATTGGTATCTGATCCGAAAACTTTTTTAAAGCCATAATCTGTCGTGATATCGATATATTTCGATTGTTTCAATTCACTCATAATACATTGTTTTTAAATTGGTTAACAATGCAAATATAAGCAATTAAAATACAAAAAACTAATATTATTAGTAAACAAATATTATTAACACATATATTTATTTGAATAATATCACACATGTTTAAGATCCTAATCATCCTATTCACTTTCGGGATCGCCCGAAAAATTCGCAAGAAATTGTTTCCGTCTTAAATATCTGTTTGGTGAATTTAATAAAATCAAATACAGTCAGTGCTTAAAGAGCTTAATGGTTTTTTTATCAAATTCATAGAAAAGATCATAGATTTTTTGTCTGTTACTTGTTGCCAGCATTTGACTGATCTTGAGAATAGCCAGTTCTTCATTTTGTTGTTTGATCTTTCTGATCTCCGGATTGCGGACCTGATCCAATACGGAGACGTCTCCCGCTTCTGCTTCAACAAAGTCATGGATAATGATCATTTTTAACAGACGGGCTAAATCTACCTTCTCATCCAAAATCGGCTCAATCAATATCGCCATCAGCGACATGCGCCAGGTATGCTCGGCAACACTCTCCTGTCGCCCATTGGACAACCAGCTATGCCGTAGTTCGTACTTTAGTTTCTCAGCCAACTGCAGCACATCCATGATCGCAGCCAATTATTGTAGCTTAATTTGATCAGTCATCATAGTCTTATATAATACGTAAGTCTATTTTGATAGCTATTGGTTAAATAGCAT